>JAAUYA010314820.1_pt1 | contig 17401 bp, 18 predicted proteins | sample 7278161 | NCBI WGS metagenome assembly JAAUYA01 (sample SAMN14350120, study PRJNA611818) | marine sediment metagenome | isolation source: surface marine sediment (3m) | place: French Polynesia: Moorea | collected 2018-08
GCCCCGTTACCAAAATTAATCCCTTATGTACATTACATACATCCTTGAATACTGGGGGTAAACGTAATTGTTCAATAGTTAAAATTTTCAGAGGAATTAAGCGTAATACTAAAGCCGGTCCTCTAAGAGAGTCAAAAACGTTAATCCGTACCCTAGCAAATTCATACTGAGTCGCGCCATCATACTCTAATTCCTTCTTAAACTTCTGGATATCTTCCTCACTGAGAATTTCTCGTAACCAACTCATGAAAGTATTGAGATCGATTTCGGGATATCGATCGAGGATCAGGATTTCACCGCGATCGCGCATCCGCACTTGTTCTCCCACTCCTAAGTGAATATCAGAGTAACCAGCCTCAAAAGCTAACTTGACTAATTCTTCTAAAGACGACTGACCAGGAGCTCTTCCCACGGTCGGTTTAGGAGATATATTTTGGGCAGTTTTCTTCAAAGGAGTTCTACTCCTAGGAATGGTAGGATTAGTTTTTTTACCCCTTATATCTACTCCTTCCATTTCTGGTTTAATCGGTCCTGTAGGAGGCGACGCAGTTTTAGTTATTCTCTCTGGTACTTGCCGGGGTTGATTTAAGGGAGAAGTTTTAGTTATTCTCTCTGGTACTTGCCGGGGTTGAGTTAAGGGGGAAGTTTTAGGTAATAACGGTGGTGGTGGTGGATTGTTAGTTTTGCTGTGGCTAGGAGACTTCATATCCGGCGTTGTTACCTGAGTCGCCTCTTCGTCATCTTCTAGATCTTCTAAATCTTCTAAATCCTCTAGATCTTCTAAATCAAAATTGTCAGGCACACCTGGAGGTGGCGATATGGGTGGCAATGGTAATGGTGGTATGGCGCTAGTGCTTTTTTTGCCCGGAGGTTTGATAAACTCGGACATTTTAACTTGAGTTTCATCATCATCATCATCTATGTAAGTTTTTGCTTGTGGCTTGGTGTTCCCTGTTAAAGGTGATTCTGAAAATGCCTGTTCTCTAGAATTTTCTTTTGATTGTGTCACGATCGCATTCCCTGGTTAATTATTTCTCCTACATTCTAATTGTGCCCTGGAAACCATGAGAAAACTTTTAACTTAATATAATATTTTGTATGGTTGATTGATCGTTAGATAATTAATAATTGATAATTATGCTTTTTCTGTTGCGGATTAGAAATTTTGCTCTCATTGATCAACTAGAGCTTGAGTTTAGAGCAGGTTTAAATGTTCTTACTGGTGAAACTGGTGCGGGAAAATCGATTATTCTCGATGCTATTGATATTGCTTTAGGTGGAAAAGCAAATAGTAGCATGATCCGTACTGGCACAGCAAAAGCTATCTTGGAAGCTAGTTTTCAGAGTTCGCCTGAAGATGAAAAATGGTTAAACCAACAGGAAATTGAATTATTTGATGATGGTAGCCTTGTTTGTAGTCGAGAATTAACTCTGGTCAAAGGAACTTTTAGATCTCGCTGTCGTGTCAATGGCGTTATCGTCAATCGTCACCTCATTAGTCAACTCCGCGATCGCCTCTTAGATATTACTGCTCAAGGACAAATTAGTCAATTGATGCTTCCGTCAAGACAACGAGATTTGTTAGATGCCTATGGTGGTTACTCTCTCTTACAACAACTTCATTTAGTGGCCTCTGCTTATGAAGAGTGTCAAAAAGCCAAGGATATTTTCGAAAAACGTCGTCATTCTGAACAAGAAAAATTACAACGCCTAGATTTACTCACATATCAAATTCAAGAACTAGAAGCTGCTCAATTAGATTCTCCTACTGAACTAGAAGAACTGGAAATGGAGAGCGATCGCCTCTCTCATATCGTTGAATTACAACAACTGAGTTATCAACTCTATCAACTGCTCTACCAAAATGATACTGAGGCACAGGCTGCGGCTGATATTTTAGGAGAGGCAGAACTACTCTTGAATGACATGGTTAATTACGACAAAGAATTAGAGTCAGTATTAGAGATGGTGCAGGGGGCACTCAATCAGGTAGTAGAAGCAGGGCAGCAAATTTATGGCTATGGCGCAAGCTTAGAAGCAAATCCGGAGCGTTTAGGGGAAGTAAAAGCGAGAATAGGGGTACTTAAGCATATTTGTCGCAAATATGGACCAAATTTAGCCGAGGCGATCGCCTACTATCTCAATTTGCAGCGGGAATATGCAGAATTAACAGATAGCGAATATTCCCTAGAAAAGTTGGAACAAGAATATCAAATTTGTCAAGCAAAATTAACAAAACTTAGCAAAAAATTAAGTGAATTACGACTGCAAGCGGCAACTAAACTCGAACAAGAATTAATTGGTGAATTAAAACCTTTAGCGATGGAGAAAGTAATTTTTCAATGTAGCTTGACCCCTTGTTCTCCCAACAGTAGCGGGGCAGATAGGGTGCAATATTACTTTAGTCCTAATCCTGGCGAAAAATTACAATCTCTTTCCTTAACTGCATCAGGAGGAGAAATGAGCCGATTTTTATTAGCTTTAAAAGCTTGTTTTTCTCAAGCAAAAACAGGATTTAAAACCTTAATTTTTGATGAAATTGATGCAGGAGTTTCGGGAAAAGTTGCTCAGGCTATTGCCGAAAAACTCAATCAATTGAGTCAACAACATCAAGTTTTATGCGTGACTCATCAACCTCTAATCGCGGCTATGGCTGATGCTCATTTTCGAGTAGAAAAACAAATAATTGAAGAGTTGACCCTAGAAAACACTTCAGGCGATCGCGATGATTCAACAGATCCTAGAACAGTAGTCAGGGTAAAGGTTTTAGATAATCAACACTGCCGCAGAGATGAATTAGCAGAATTAACCGGCGGTCATTCTGCATCAGAAGCCATCGCCTTTGCCAATTCTTTACTAGAAACTGCCGCCGCACGCAAATCAAAAGCCACCCCTCCGGGGAAGTCAAAAATCAAAACTCAAAAACCTTGTCAATAAGGGTTTAAGCTTATGAGAGGGCGGTTAGTTATTCCCGCCATCCACCGACTAAATTTTGAGATTTTTCGGGAACTTACCGTAAAAATTTTTGAACTTGTTGGCGTAAAGCAGCATTATTTTGGACAGCTCTAGTAATTTGATTAAATTGCTGAGGGGTTAAGCCATATTGTTTAACAATTTGTGCCGAAGTTTTACAAAAATCACGAGCAATTTTCCGCGCACTTTCATCACGTAGTTTTTTAATCGTATCTGGTTTATGACAAGCAAGTTGAGCTGCTGCTCCCTGCCCAAGAATCCTTTCAATCTCATTCATAGCACGTTGGCGATTGGGCTCATTTACTTTCACTATTTGAGCGTAGTTTCTCAGAAGGGACTCGGCAAAATTTTGTGCTAAGATAGTATTGCTAAAAAGTAATTCTCCACTTTGTAAGGATAATTTAGGAGCAATCCCAGTAGCTATCCCTGTCGCTGTTAAAATACTAAGGATAAGAGTAGTAGTAAGACTTTTGTTTAATCTAGATATATAATAGTTGATCTTCATCTTTCACATCATTCACTTAAACTAAATAATACTTGACTATTCTTAGAGAATTATTTTGAGCCCAAAAAGTTCCCTACTTCTAAAAACTAAAGAAATTTCCATCCATAACTGATAATTGATTGTGTCAAACTCAGAGATTAATTTACCAGACAGGCAGCCAAAATCAGAATTTTTCCATATCCCTGTTTTAAGTCAAGAGGCGATCGCCGGCCTCAATATTACTCCAGGAGGACACTATTTAGATGCTACTGTAGGAGGAGGAGGACATACCAACTTAATTTTAGCAACTTTTCCTGATATTCTCGTTACTGCGATAGATCGAGATGCAGGTGCCGTCGCTGCCGCTGCTACTCATTTAAGTAATTACAATTCCCATCGCCTGAAATTTTGGCAAGGGAATTTTGCTGATTATCATCCTCCTCAGCATACTCTTTTTGATGGCATTATCGCCGATCTAGGGGTAAGTTCTCCCCAATTCGATCGCCCAGAGAGAGGTTTTAGTTTTCGTACCTCTGGTAATTTAGATATGCGCATGGATCGAAGTCAACCTCTCACTGCGGCAGAAATTATTAACCATTGGTCAGAAAAAAAACTAGCTGACATATTTTATGACTATGGAGAGGAAAGATTTTCCCGTCGCCTTGCTAAAACCATCGTTCAAAATAGACCTTTTCTAACTACTGTTGAATTAGCAGAGGCGATCGCCTTTTGTGTACCCCCTCAATACCGTTATGGAAGGATACATCCAGCGACAAGAGTATTTCAAGCACTGCGCATTGTAGTTAATCAAGAATTAGACTCCCTTGAAAAGTTTTTACAACAAGCTCCGTCTTGGCTGAAAGTGAACGGTAGAATCGCTATGATTAGCTTTCATAGTTTAGAAGATCGTATCGTTAAGCATCAATTTCGCAACCATCCTCTTTTAGAAGTATTAACTAAAAAACCGATTACGCCAAAACCAGAAGAACAAAAACTCAATCCCCGCTCTCGCTCTGCTAAATTGAGAATTGCTACTAGAAAAAAATAAAACATTAGATTAGAATACAGGTAAAGCCAACCAAGAAACGATAATACCTAAAGCTAAACCCACGAATACCTGAAAAGGAGTATGCCCTAATAACTCTTTCAAGCGTTCCTCACTCAAATCTTCATGAGTTAAAAATTCATCCATAATTTGGTTCAAAATGCGAGCTTGCTTTCCTGCCGCCTGACGCACCCCAGCCGCATCATACATGACAATCACCGCAAACAAGAAAGCGATCGCAAATTCAGGGGATGACCAGCCCATGGTTTGTCCAACCGCTGTAGCCAGAGCTCCTACTAACGCCGAGTGAGCGCTGGGCATACCTCCTGTACTGACGAAAACACGAAAGTTAAACTTATGATGTATTACCACATCAACGATTACTTTGAGCCCTTGAGCAAAAAAACAAGCAATCAGAGAAACCACCAGCACATGATTGTTTAAAATATTGGCAAAATCTTGCATGACCATTTAATTATTCATAATTCATCAGATAGTTTAGTGTTTTCGATTGACAATAAATTTAGCGATCGCCTTGAGAGGTTCAGCTCTATTACCATAAATATCTAATTGAGCAATGGCCAGATCGATTAACTCTTGCGCTTTAGCTGTTGATGTTTCTATTCCCCATAGACTGGGATAAGTTGCTTTTTGGGCGGCAATATCTTTACCGATACTCTTACCTAACTCTTCTTGAGTAGAAGTAATATCAAGGATATCATCAATAATTTGGAAAGCTAAGCCAATATTCTTGGCATAGCGAGAAAGTCTTTGTAAATCATCTTCTGATGCACCAGCCAAAATTGCCCCACAAGATACACAAGCTTCTAATAAAGCCCCAGTTTTATGGGTGTGGATAAAAGTAAGAGTATCAGCATCTAAATCAGTTTTCCCTTCTGATTCTAAATCCATCACTTGTCCACCAACTAATCCTGCTGCACCTACGGCTTTGCCTAAATTAGCAATTACTCTAATAATTTGCTTCGGTGGCACGTTGTAGGTTTCAAGGGCTACATGTTCAAAAGCATGAGCTAATAAACCATCTCCGGCTAAAATAGCAATATCTTCACCATATACTTTATGATTAGTTAGTTTTCCACGACGATAGTCATCATTATCCATAGCTGGTAGATCGTCATGGATTAAAGACATAGTATGAATCATCTCTAAAGCACAAGCAGTAGGCATTGCCATTGCCTTGGTTCCACCAAATAATTCACAAGTAGCCAGACAGAGAATGGGGCGTAACCTTTTCCCCCCTGCCAGGAGAGAATAGCGCATTGCTTCATAAATTTTCTCTGGTTTAGTAATGGGCAGAGATTCCTCTAATGCTGTTTCAACGAGAGCTTTTCGCGTTTTAAGATAAGTTTGTAACTCAAACACAGGGTATTCTAGCTCTAGAGCAGGTTTTATGTCTGTTTTTACCATGTTGTAAGAATGTTTACCAACCGACTGCTCTATTTATTTTACCCTTACAAGTGACCTAATTAATAATAATGATCGATAATAATTGAAAACAACTAACTACTGTTGATAGTTGATGGTTGATGGTTGATTGCTTCGCTTCAGCCATGGAGTACTACTAAGAAAATGTCTGTAACATCTAAAGCTACAATTGGTTGTATTTTAGGAACGGCAGTCGGAGATGCTCTGGGATTACCTTACGAAGGGTTACGCCAAACTCAAATTCGCTCTGTTGCTGGTTATAATCTCATCTTTGGTAAGGGCATGGTTTCTGATGATACTGAGCATACCTGCATGGTAGCACAGGCTTTAATTGTCTCTGCGGGACGAGAAGATTTATTTCGCTCGTCCCTTGCTTGGCGCTTCCGTTGGTGGTTGTTAACTTTACCTGTGGCAGTGGGTTATGCTACTCTTAGGGCAATTGTTAAGCTTTGGTTCGGTTTTTCTCCTCGCCATAGTGGTGTTTTTTCTGCTGGCAACGGTGCAGCTATGCGTGCGGCTCTTTTGGGAGTATGTTACGGTGATGATTTAAACCAATTATTTTCCCTGGTGAGGCTTTCTACTCGCATTACTCATACCGATCCCAAAGCTGAATACGGTTCTTTATCAGTGGCGATCGCTGCTTATTTAGCTTCCCAAAACACGCAAATACTACCACCATATTACTATAAAATCTTACAAGCAATTTTGCCTCCAGAAGCAGGAGAATTATTAGATTTGATTCAACTTGCTTGTGAGAGTTCATCTAGGAATGAAGAAGGGACAATTTTTGCTGCTAATTTAGGCTTAAATAAGGGGATTAGTGGCTATATTTATCATACTGTACCGATAGTGATTCAGATCTGGTTGCGCCATCAACAAGACTATCCTACAGCTATCAAAGAAGTTATTCGACTAGGGGGAGATACTGATACGACGGCTGCTATTTTAGGGGGGATTATCGGTGCAAGAGTGGGTAAGCAGGGTATTCCTTCCGCTTGGCTTGATAATCTATGGGAATATCCTCGCAGTGTGGTTTGGATGGAAAATTTGGCGAGAAGATTAGCAGAAGTCTGTATCAATAACAAGGTACAAAAAGCTTTACCTTTACCTATTTTACCTCTCCTCATTCGTAATTTATTCTTCTTTTTAATTGTTATTACTCATGGGTTTCTTCGTTTGTTTTTGTTGTTTAAGTTAGGTTAGGTAATAGATGTGATGGGGTAATATAGCAGAATGCAGAATGTAGAATGCAGAATTAAGAATTAAAACTATTGCCATCTCTTGACTGTAGCAATTCATCATGTCCTAACCAACTCGTTGTTTGCTATAGGACAACAACCATCAACCATCAACCATCAACCATCAACTTCAAAATTAACTCCTTCATAAATATCGACTAAGGAAACTTGAAAATCGATGCTGTCTAAAGCTAAAGTTTGTTCCTTTCCTTGGTATTCTTTAAATTTCCACTCTGTAGGAGATTGTTTGACAAATTGTTCAATATTAAAACTATACTGATCGATGAGAATATATTCTTGTAATTCGGGAATAGAGCGATAAAATTTAAACTTATCACCGCGATCGTAATCTTTAGTAGAATTTGATAAGACCTCTACAATTAAGCAAGGATTAGTAACAGTAGTTTGTCCCGTCCCTTCATATATTGGTTGTCCCTTAATCATCATAATATCTGGATAAGTATAGCGTCGATAACGAGGAATCCAAAGACGCACGTCACCTATGTATGTATCATAATTACTACCCTTGAAAGCAATTTTTACCCTTAGACAAAAATTGAGAGAGATTTTATTATGATTTGTAGTTCCTCCTGTCATAGGTACAATTTTTCCATCATGGTATTCGCTTTTATATTCGGCTTTTTCCTCTAATTTTAGATATTCTTCTGGAGTATAATAAAGTTTTTCTACTGGTGCTACCATGATCATTTCTTCTCCTAATTTTCCCAGCCATGATGCTTTAATTAAATTAGCTTAAACGTTGCCAGACTAATTTAGATTGTTTTTGCTCCCAACTCCAGCGTAACAAATTAGCAGTACATCCTTCACCAATACCAGATAGACCAATAGCTTTCCGGGGCGATTCTGTGGCCATGGCTATTCCTTGCTCCAGACTACAAATCCCCCATTTAATTAAGTTTTCTACGCCTATTAATAAGGGTAAGGTTGTACCTGCCAAGGTACCATCTTTAAGTCGCGCTGTCCCATTTTTAACTTCTATTTTTCGTTCATCCCAAGGATATATTCCATCTGGTAATCCTATCGGTGCTAAAGCATCACTGACTAAAAATACTCCGTGCTCATAATTACTAGCTAATAATAGTATTTTCATCATCCTAGGACAAACATGGTTCCCATCAGCAATTAACCCACAATAAACATCTGGGTTGACGATCGCCTCTCCTAATAATCCAGGTTCTCGATGATGTAAGCTAGGCATGGCGTTAAAAGCATGAGTTACCATTGAGGCTCCACTCCTAAATGCTTCTTTTGCTTGTGTCGCTGTAGCTAATGAATGTCCTAAACTTATCGTTATTCCTAATGATTTGAGATAGTTAATTACTTCTCCTGTCGGCTCTAATTCTGGGGCTAGGGTGATTATTTTGACTATTTTAATGTATTCACCTAAGACTTGTTTGATATTTTCTAGAGTAAGAGGTAAGAGATATTTTTCTGGATGTGCTCCCCTCTTTTCATAATTTAAAAATGGTCCCTCTAAGTGAACTCCGATGATTTCTGCTTCTGTTGGTGATTTATTACCTTTGATTACTTCAGCTATTACCGATAGCGATCGCCTTACTTTTTCTACTGGAGTAGTTACTATGGTCGGTAAAAATCCATCTATTCCCTGTTGCCATAGATATTGACAAATCTCTTTTAGTTTGTCAATGTCTTTTACTTCTAAGTCTGGAAAAGCTAATCCTAATCCTCCATTAATTTGTAGATCAATTCCTCCTAAAGATATCCAATCTCCTTGCACATCTATAACTCGATCGCCTCTACTGCAATCGTCTCTCATCGGCAGAATCTTTTCAATTATCTTTTCCTGATTTACTATTATTCTTTGTAATCCTTGATATCCAATTACTCTACTATTAATAATAGATTTAGAAAAGTCATCCCTACGGGGGAAATTTTTTTTTGGCTAACGGTTGACATTCTTTTTCTTTTTATGTTATGCTTAGTAGTATAATCGTAATCTTGGTAACCAAATTGATATGCTCGGATTACCATTATATTGAAAATAAATTATTATTTTTAATAATAACAGATTCAGAAAGACTTAAATTGGATTGGGTGCCAAAATTAACAAAAATTAACAATATAACTGAGAAAAAGAGATGGCAAAAACAGACCCAGAAATAGGCATAATTATGGGGAGTGACTCAGATCTACCGACGATGGAGAAAGCGATCGCAGTTTGCGAAGAGTTTGAGGTAAATCATGAGGTGGCGATCGTTTCAGCCCATCGCACGCCAGAGAGAATGGTCAATTATGCCAAAACAGCATGTGGGCGAGGGCTTAAAGTAATTATTGCTGGTGCAGGCGGAGCGGCACATTTACCAGGGATGGTAGCATCTCTAACTCCTTTACCAGTAATTGGAGTGCCGATAGCTACTCGTCATCTGCAAGGGTTAGATTCTCTTTACTCCATCGTGCAAATGCCAAGAGGAATTCCGGTAGCAACAGTAGCGATTGGTAATGCAGAAAACGCAGGCTTGTTAGCAATACAAATTCTAGCTTCTCAGCAACCGGAGTTATTAAACAAAGTACAGAAATATCGCCAAAGCCTAACAGAGATGGTGTTAGATAAACAACAAAAATTAAATGAAATAGGCTATGAGAAATATTTAGGCAAAATATAAAATAAAAGCTAAACATTTATAAATATTAAGCCTTGAACTCGAGTTCAAGGCTGCTTAGCACTTGGGATTGATTAGCGGGCGCGAAAAAATTTACCAGAAAGCAATCTATAAACTATGCTGGATAAATACGCAAGCGCCGATTAGGTTCATCTCCGAAACTATCAGAACGTAAGCGATAATGTTCCACTAATTCATGCTGCATCTTACGAACTTTCGCTGAACGGGGCAGTAACTCTACAGGTTGTCTTTTGGGGATGACAATTTGTTCTACGGCTAAACGTGCTTCCTCTAAAGCATCAATTTCATCATCATTCCCTGACTGGGTAAATAGACGCACATCTGCCGCTTCAGGTAGCTCGGGATTATCCATATTGAGCAGTCGTTGCAGGGCGCGGGTAATTTGGGGGATAGTATTCGATTTAATCCCATGAATCGGTAATTGACGTGCCTTGGCAATTTGGCGGAGTTTAGAATGATGTTTAATCTGCGATCGCAAAGCTAAAACTGCATCAGCACCGTCCAAATCTTTAGTCAAAATCATGGGTAACTTCAAGACTTCAATCACCTGTTCTAAAAGCGATCGCTCTACACCATAAGGATATACATAGATAGGCCAATCTTCGCCATTAGGTCCAGGAGTGCGCATTTTATCAGTCACACTCTCTTTTTGATACCAAGAATTAGCTAACATTTGCTCAAAATCCAGCTCACTGCTTTGAAGACTCACAGGAGTCATACGACCGGATGCACGCCAACCAATAGGTTTAACTAGATCTTCTACCAGCTTATGACTAGTAGTAACCTCGCTTTCGGTATGATAGGAAGGATCTCTGGTAATACTTACCTCTCCTTGCTCATTGACTTGCCTGAGTTGGGGAATGGTTTGTTTACCTCGCAGCAGGTTATCGACAGTTTGTGCCAGATCTTGATGAACAATCCACTTTTGTCGTTCCCACATTTCCACAGCAATTTCAAAAGTAGGAGGAGCTTTGCGCTCTAAAACTGTTTTTTGCGAGCCCCGACGGCGGGCTTCCTCATCGCCTAAAGTTACCGATTGAATCCCACCTACCAAATCTGAGAGAGTGGGATTTTTAATTAGATTTTCAATTTGGTTACCATGAGCAGTTCCCACCAATTGAACACCTCGTTCGGCGATGGTTCTGGCGGCTAAAGCTTCCAATTCTGTACCAATTTCATCGATCACGATTACTTCTGGCATGTGGTTTTCCACCGCCTCAATCATGACTTGATGTTGTAATTCAGGACGGGCTACCTGCATTCTTCTGGCTCTACCAATAGCGGGATGGGGTATATCTCCATCACCGGCGATTTCATTGGAGGTATCGATAATTACTACCCGTTTGTTGAGTTCGTCAGCCAAAACTCTGGCAATTTCTCTTAAAACAGTAGTTTTGCCTACACCAGGACGGCCGAGTAAGAGAATCGATTTTCCCGTTTCGATTAAATCCCGAATCATCACAATCGTACCAAAGACGGCACGACCAATACGACAAGTTAAACCAATAATGTCTCCCTGCCGATTGCGAATTGCACTAATACGATGGAGAGTACGCTCAATTCCAGCACGATTATCGCCACTAAAATGACTTACTCTGTTAATACAATGCTCTAAATCCTCTTGAGTAATCGGTTTATCGCTCAGATAAGCAGCATGCTCAGGAAAACGAGCTTCCGGCATTCTGCCCAAGTCCATAACTATTTCAATTAAAGAATCTTTTTGGGGATGCTCCTCAATTCTCTGGCGAATCTCTGAGGGCAAAATCTCTAACATTTTATGGAGATCGTTGGTAATCTGCATTCTTGGTGTTAGCAGTTTTTCTTGCATTCTATAGGCTAATTTTTTAGAGATTAAAGATGAAAATTAAATCTGGCTGTTTTTATTTGGTTTCAGGTCGATCATAAACCAAAATGTCCATTTGTGAGTTACTTCATGATAAATTGAAATTACTTTGATATATCTATTTTAACTGATTGATGACAACAACAGATTGGTCGGATTTACTACAACAACTACTAAACAAACAATCTCTGAGTCAACCACAAGCTTTTCAATTAATGGAGGGGTGGCTAAATGAAGAGATTGCGCCAGAGTTGTCTGGAGCGATTTTAGCAGCCATCCAAGCTAAAGGAGTATCCGCTTCAGAATTAGCGGGCATGGCTGAAGTTTTGCGCAACCAATCCCTTCAAAGAGAAAATTTAGAGTATTCTTCTCCAGTAATTGATACTTGTGGTACTGGAGGAGATGGGGCTTCTACTTTTAATATTTCTACTGCAGTAGCTTTTGTTGCTGCCGCAGCAGGAGTAAAAGTCGCCAAACACGGTAATCGTTCCGCTTCCAGTAAAGTGGGTTCAGCTGATGTTTTAGAATACTTAGGAGTGAATTTGGGCGCATCCGAGCAACAATATAGAGCTGCATTGACAGAAGTTGGCATCACTTTTCTGTTTGCTCCCGGCTGGCATCCGGCCATGAAAGCAGTGGCACCCATTAGAAAGACTCTCAAGGTGAGGACTGTGTTTAATTTATTAGGTCCGTTAGTTAATCCTCTTCGTCCCACGGGTCAAGTTATCGGTGTTTATGATGGGCAATTTATACAACCTATGGCTGAGGCTTTAAACTATTTAGGTATTCCCAAAGCAATTGTTCTACATGGTAGAGAAAAGTTAGATGAAGCCGGATTAGGCGATTTAAGCGATCTAGCTTTACTCGATCGCCAGACGGTGAAACTAACTAGCCTAAATCCTCAAGAGTTAGGATTAACCCAAGCTCCTCTTGCTGCTTTAAAAGGAGGGAACTTATCAGAGAACGCTGAGATTTTACGAAATGTATTGCAAGGCAAGGCTTCACCAGAGCAGCTAGATGTAGTCGCTTTGAATGCTTCTTTGGCTCTACAAGTAGGTGAAACAATTCCTTTTGGCTCCCATGTTCGAGGTATTACTAGAGCCAAAGAAATTCTTGCTAGTGGTGCTGCTTGGAATAAACTGACAGAGTTAGTCAAGTTTTTCTAGAGCTTTGCTTGAGAACTGTTAATAGCAATCAGCAATCAACTATCAACAATCCACCTTTGAATTACTGAATTAGCCTTCTAAGATGATGATTCTAAATAATCTTGATATTTTTTATAAATAGTTAATCCCGGAATTTCTTGTTGAAATAGAGGGGGCTGTTTATATTCATTGGCAGGATATTCCTTGCGAATGGCTCTGATGGGGTCATAAAACTTTTGCCAATTCTTGAGTACTTGTATTAGTTGTTGAAACTGTGCATAAGCTTTTTGGTGACGGTTTCTCAGGGCAATATATTGTAGAATAAGTGCGTAGGTATGCCGTTGATTTTGTGATTCTGGAACTTGAATAATTTTTCCTAATTTTAAAAACAATTCTGCATTTACCTGAACGATAACCGTAAATTCTTTAAGAACTTCTAAACTTTTATCATAAAAACTGTCTGCGATTTCTGCGACATGTCTAAGTAAGGAAAAGTCAGTTAAATGATATTGTTTGAACAGAAGTAGTAGCCTTAAACCTAATTCATCTTCTGAGAGAAGGTCTAATTGATTACAATAGGATTGTAAGGCTGATTTACCTTCCTCAGTTTTAACTTTAGAGATCACTTCTACTAATTTTGTTTGAACTCTTTGTTTAAACTCATCTTTGCTCATATCTTGTTCTAATAACTCAAAAACATAGTTATAAAAATCTTGCTGAGAATAACTACGATAACGAGTTTCTATGGCTTCAATCTTCAAGAAACAGTCCTTAGTTTCTAAAGCTACCCGCAATAAGTCAATACTATTTTTTAACCCTTGATATTCACCGAGATTTTGATTTACCTGATGATTAATGCTCAGAAAGAAAATAAACTCTTTACTAGAAAATTTTTCATTATCAATAGTTTTAGCGATCGCTGCTACATTACGTAACTGATTGAGAGAATCTCGATAGAGAGTAATAGAAGTATCAGGTACTTCAGCTCTAAAGAATGCTTGCTTCAACCATTGCTTTATTCTGACTATTAAAGACTTAACTTGCCACAGTAGGCGACTCCACCAATGTTTGGGTTGAGCATCTTTTGAGGCTTGGTTTGGAACAGGGGTTGGCATGAGCGATATTATTTAGACTTATATTTAATACCTATAACCATTATAACCTTCACTTATAATAAACTTAAAAATTTAGTGAGGGTTTTCTCAAAAGATAATCATAACAAGCTTTGATACTTAAAAATCAACGCATAAGTACTCGGGGTATTTCGAGATTTTGGAACTTGAATAATTTGTCCCAAGTTTATCAACGTTTGTTCATTTAGTTGAGCAACAAGAGTAAAATCTGTTAGATAATCTAAATTTTTATTATAAAAACTATCCGCAAGCTCTGCTACTTTTCTGAATAAAGATAAATCATTTAAACCATATTGTTTGAAGAGAAATAGTAGTTTTAAACCTAATTCATTTCTTGAAAGTTTATGTAAATGTTGTCCATAAAGCTTTAAAGCTAATTTTCCCTCTCCTGATTTAACTCTAAAAATATTTTTTGACAATTGCTTTTTAACTATATCAATAGTTTTGGCGATCGCCGCTATATTGCGTGCTTTAATCTCTATTAAACATCAAGTTGCACAACAAACCTAATAGTAATATTTAATCTTGCCTAAAGCTCTGGAAAATCAGTTAAGTTTAAGAGCATTTACAGGAACATCATCCCAGGAATCTACTGTTCTTAAACTTGCTGTCCATCCCTGTTTTTTTTGTTCTTCAGTAAGGTCTTTTTGCCACGATTCGTAACATTCTTTAGCCATCTTCTCGTTACGACAAGCAATACAAGAATAAACTATACCACAAGGGTCGATTTGTTCATTAATCCAAATTGTCATCATTACCAATGATTAATTACCATTTACCAATAGCCAATTAGTGATAGCTATTGAACATATTGTAACTTTTTTCGGAGGCTTTGCGTTGTTGGCTCTACTGTCAAAGAAGAGTTTTGGTGCCAAGTATCTGGCTGTCACTGTCTTTTTGCGTTTCTGATTGGCGATCTAGCTATTCCCTACTTGACTAACTGTCCTTGAACAGATTCAATAAAAACAGATACTATATAACTCAAATTTAGATTAACCAGGTGTACGAACTTGGTTAAAATAGGATTAACCTTAACATACATTTGTACTATTAAGCTGGAGTAGGATTGATTATGAATCTGAATATAGTTCACCTAGTTGGACGGGCCGGGAAAGATCCTGAAGTCAGATATCTTGAATCAGGTGCAGTATTGTGTAAACTAACTATAGCCGTAAATCGTCGCACTAAAAAAACCGATCAACCAGACTGGTTCAACTTAGAAATGTGGGATAAAACCGCAGAGGTGGCCGCTAATTATATTCGCAAAGGTAGTTTAATTGGCATTCAAGGTTCTCTGAAAATAGATACTTGGAGCGATCGCACTACTGGAGCTAATCGTTCTTCACCAGTAATTAGAGTCAATCGGCTTGATTTATTGGGTTCAAAAAGAGACAATGAGAATGAAGCAATGAATAATTATGAAGAGGACGAATTTTAAATTAAGATGAGAACTGCTCTGGTTCACGAATGGTTAACTCCCAAAGCAACAGGAGGTTCAGAATTAGTCGTCAAGGAAATTCTTAAGTCTGTTGATGCCGATCTTTATGCTTTGATTGACTTTGAATCAGTTAATCCTGAGAGTTATCTTTTTGGTAGAGTAATCGGTACTACTTTTTTACAACATTTTCCTTGGGCTCGCCGGGGAGTACAAAAATATCTACCTCTACTACCCATAGCGATCGAACAGCTTAACTTAAATGATTATGACGTAATTCTGTCTTCTTCCCATGCAGTAGCTAAAGGAGTAATTACCAGGCCAGATCAATTACACATATGTTACTGTCATACTCCTATGCGTTATGCTTGGGACTTAACTTTTGATTATCTTAATGGTAATTCTCTAGGAAAGGGTTTAGCAGGTATTTTCAGCCGTTATTTTCTCCATCAACTGCGGCAGTGGGATGTTATCTCTGCTAACCGAGTGGATTATTTCATCGCTAATTCTCAACACACAGCTAGAAGAATCTGGCGATGTTATCGTCGTCAAGCAAAAGTTATCTATCCGCCGGTGGATGTGGATAAATTTCCCTTTGAAGCAAAAAAAGCCGAATTTTATCTGACAGTTTCTCGTTTAGTAAGTTATAAAAAAGTATCGTTAATAGTAGAAGCGTTTAATCGATTAAAAAAACCATTAGTAGTAATTGGAGAAGGACCAGAATTGAATCAAATTCGCCGAAGAGCAGGTCCAAACATCCAAGTGTTAGGAACAGTATCGATGAAAACACTGAAAAAATATATGTCTCAAGCAAAAGCTTTTATCTATGCTGCCTGTGAAGACTTTGGTATTGCTATAGTAGAAGCACAAGCTTGTGGGACTCCAGTTATCGCTTATCAAGGAGGTGGTGCACTAGAAACAGTAAAAGATATTCGTAAATTTTCTGAAACCGGTACGGGATTATTCTTTTTTCCCCAAACTGTAGAAGCTTTAGTAGAAGCGGTCGAAAAATTTACTCAACTAGAGTATAAATTTAATCCAGAAAATAACCGCTTGCAAGCTAGCAAATTTAGCCCCAAAATATTTACCAAGTCCTATTTAGAATTCTTAGACTACTGTTGTCAGGAATTCGATCGAGTAAAATTTAGTGGCTAAATTTTCATCAATTCAACCAAAAAGTTTATAATTTAAAAAATTCTGGTTAAATGACTAGGATTATTTACGGTGTGATGTGAAGGAGTAAAATGACTGCAAATAGCCAACTTGTTTCTGTCAAGCTTATTCAAGGCTTGGTTCGACGGGGTTTAATCGACCCATCTCGTCAAACGCATAAAGAAAGTGAAAAACTCAAATTAGACAGCGCTTTTTACAAACGAGTCTTTGATATTATCTTTTCTTTAACGATACTGATTGTATTTTCCCCTATTTACCTAATTTTGGCTGGTTTAATTGCCATTAGTTCTCCCGGGCCAATTTTTTATAATCAAGAAAGAGTGGGGAAAAATTTTAGGCATTTTGAGTGCATCAAATTTAGAACAATGGTGCATAACGCTGATGAGGTATTAGAATCAATGATGAGAGGATCGCCTCAGATGCGCCAGGAATTTGAAGATAATTTTAAATTGAAAGAGGATCCTCGAATTACCTTAATTGGTAAATTTTTACGTTTAACCAGTTTAGATGAATTTCCTCAGTTCTGGAATGTGTTAAAGGGGGATATGAGCGTAGTAGGACCGCGCCCTCTAGTTCCAGAAGAATTACACAAATATGGTAGTAAAATGAGTAAGGTACTCACCATTAAGCCAGGTATTACTGGTTTATGGCAAGTTTCTGGTAGAAATGATATTCCTTATCCTCAGAGAGTACAAATTGACGTCTACTACGTCAAAAATAACAACTGGTTGCTAGATCTGTGGATTATCTTTAAAACCATTGGTGTAGTTCTCTTTCCTCACAATAATGGTGCTTATTGAGAAAAAATTTCCTGCGCTTGTCC
>JAAUYA010081291.1_pt1 | contig 17345 bp, 15 predicted proteins | sample 7278161 | NCBI WGS metagenome assembly JAAUYA01 (sample SAMN14350120, study PRJNA611818) | marine sediment metagenome | isolation source: surface marine sediment (3m) | place: French Polynesia: Moorea | collected 2018-08
ACAGGCTTGGCAGAATATCAATAAGACGATGAACAGAATGCCAGAAGGCTGCGACCCTTATATTTACTACCATCGAGTACGACCTTACATTCACGGTTGGAAAAACAACCAGGCACTACCACAAGGACTCATTTATGAAGGTGTAGAGGCTTATGGTGGCAAACCCCAACAGTTCCGTGGCGAAACGGGGGCGCAGAGTGCGATCGTTCCTACTATGGATGCCCTCTTCAATATCTGTTGAAATAAAACTAAACTCATAAGTCTTATTAATATTCAAGAAAAATGATATTAACATAAACCCATCTGCTATCTCACGAGATTTAAAATATTTCATCCTGATTTCATATTTGGGAATTATAGTAATACATTATCAGTCAATATTGTTTACACATACCTTAGGTAACGAATGATGCGTTTGTTCCCAAAAAAGCTCTTAAGGAGTATTATTACTAAACAAACCTTGGGCTTAGGAGTTTTTACCATCTTAACGGGGGTAATTCTCCTTGTGACCAATCAATTCAAGCCTGCATCCTCCACAATGGATCATAGTGGTCATAATATGTCCCACGATGAAATGATGGCGGTAGATGGTTCTTTTAACCCTACCCCTGTCACCGTCGAAGTGATCGAACCCCAATTATTGGAAGCCAGCGTGCAATATACAGGTACAATTGAACCCTATCAAGTGGTTACGGTTTATCCTCGGGTGGCTGGACAATTAACCGATTATTCGGTCTATCCGGGCGATCGCATTCTTGCCGGACAAACCTTAGCTCAATTGAGTGCTAATGAATTGTTAACGGAAGTGTCTGAGGCACAAGCGGAAACCGACACCATGCGAACCGCTTTAGAAGTGAGTCGCATGGAAGTATTAGAGCAAAAAAACGTCATTAAGCAGATTGAAGCAGATCTGGCTTATTTACGCAAGAAATTAGACCGATTTGCCATGTTAGTTGACGAAGGGGCGATTTCCCAAGATGACTATGATGTGGTGGAAAGTGAGGTTCAATCGAAACAGGCGACTTTAGCAGAAGCGAAGGTTAAATTAACTCGTTTAGAAGCTAAAGTGGTTAACGATCGTGCTCATATTCAAAAGTCTAAGGCTAAGGTTGCTACCGCTTCGGTTATGTCGAGCTACACCCAGATAAAATCTCCCCTCACCGGAATTGTACAGGAGAGGATGATCGATCCAGGAATGGTGGTACAACCAGGGATGGGAATCCTGAAAATCGGGGATTACAATCGTATTCGCCTGCAAGCGAATGTCGCTCAACAGGATGCGGTTAATATTCGCCTGGGTTCTCCTATTATTGCCAAAATTTCTGGGACAAATCTTACTATTAAGGGTCAAGTTACTAGCATTTTTCCTCAAACCAATAGTCAAACCCGTACCGTTACGGTAGAATCCGTGGTTAACAACCCTAGTCGTAAGTTGTTGTCGGGCCAATTTATTGACATGGAAATTATTACCCAACGTCAACCTAATGCCTTAACAGTTCCTCAGTCTGCTGTTGTCACCTTTGAAGATCGCCCAGCGGTGTGGGTAGTAGAAGGAGAAATCGCCCGTCGGCAACAGGTAGAGTTGGGGATGATCAGTGGCGAGCGCTTTTTGGTTAAGAAGGGATTACAAACCGGAGAAGCCGTTATTACCACGGGACATCATAAATTAATTGAAAATTCGGCGGTAACAGTGGTTAATCAAGGGGATAATGATTTAACCTCAATGAGGACAAAGGATAATAAAGATAGCGTTACCATCAAATTAGTTAGTCCTGCCCAAGTGAAGATTGGGGATGCTGAGTTTGTTTTTAAAATTCTCGATCGTAAAACTCAAAAACCCTTAAAGATTGAAAATCTGGAAATAAAAGCAACTATGCCGATGAAAAATATGGCACCGATGACGGCAAAAGTTGAAATTAAGCCTGAGTCTGAAAATGGACAGTTTCGAGGAGAAACTTTTCTAGGAATGAAAGGAACATGGATAGTTTCTGTTCAAGTTAAAGACTCTGATTATCAAGGCAAAAAAGATTTTAAAATAGAAGTACAATAACGGATAATTTTAGTCAAAAAATTAATTTTACTAAATCGCCAAAATCAAATTTTAAATAATAGTTGAATCAATTGAATCATGAAAAAATTAATTGTTTTAATCCTACCCCTCAGTTTCTTAATGTTTGCCTGTTCCCCATCTAATCAAAGCCAAACCACCTCAGAAGTTACCCCAGAAACCAAAGTAACGATGACGGGAGAAGAAAAGACGGTTAAAGTTATTTTAGTCAGTCCTCAAGGAGAAATTCCCATGGGAGATGTGGAATTAATTTTAGAAGTTCAAGATAGCACTTCAGGAGAAGTTATCGCTGTCGAAAATATTGATGTGAACTCAACTATGCCTATGGAAGGACAAGAGCCCATGATTTCTAAGGTTGAAATTGAACCAGCAGGCAACCCCGGACAATTTAAAGTAAAAACTAACTTTGGCATGGCTGGAACTTGGAATTTGGCAGCCAAGATTCAAGACGCTAATTATCAAGGAGAAAGCGAAATAACCTTAGAAGTTAAGTAAGTTTAATTAGATGAAAACTTTCCTCACTCGATGGTCACTTAAGAACCCCGTTATAACGATCGCTCTATATCTTGGGGTTATAATCCTCTCGGTACTCACCCTAATTCTCATTCCAGTAAGGATGATGCCCTACGTACAGAGTCCCTTGGTGGCGGTAATTACCATGGCTCCGGGGCAGTCTCCCCTTGAAGTAGAAACCGATATAAGTAAACCGATTGAACAACGACTGACGGTACTGGATGGGGTGCGGTTTGTGCGTTCAAGTTCCCAACAAGATATGTCCTTGGTAACGGTGCAATTTGCTTGGGGAGGAAATATCGATAACGCCGTCCAAGAAGTACAAAGCGTGATGAAGGCAGCCGAAGGGGATTTACCCATAGATGGCATCAATACCCGTTCTTACTGGGTTTTGCCCATCGATCCTCTAAATCGCCCTGTTTTAACTCTAGCCCTGACAGGAGAAGGCTGGGATCCGGTGCAATTGCGGGAATTTGCTGACAATACCCTCGTCGATCGCCTGACACAAGTGACGGACGTGCAATCAGTGTCAATTTTTGGAGGATATCGCCGACAATTACAGGTTATTGTCGATCGCCAAAAACTAGCTGCCTACGGACTGTCTATCTTAGATGTCAGAGATGCGATCGATGAAAATAATGTGAGTCAGGGGGCTGGAGTATTAACCCAAGGAGAGAGGGAAATCTTAGTTAGGGCTGACGATCGCGCCTTAAATGCTCAAATGGTGCGTGATTATCCCCTCTATGAGATGGGAGGCAGAATCGTTTACGTTCGAGATGTAGCTCAAGTCAAGGATACCTACGAAGAAAGGCGCAGTGGCTATCGTTACAATGGAGAATCAGCTTTAGCTGTTAATATTATCCAAAAACCTGATTCTAGTTCCCCGCAAGTCATTGAACGGGTACGCCAAGAATTAGACAAAATTAAAGCACAATACCCAGGGTTGGAATTCCAAGAAGCCTACGATAATGCCTTCTTAGTGAAATTAATCAAAGATAGTACCACAGGGGAACTCTTAATCAGCGTCATTTTAGCAGGAATCGTCATCCTCATTTTTTTAGAGGATTTTCGTGCTACAGCCATTGTGATGATTTCTATTCCGATGTCTTTGGCTTTGTCCATGTTGCCCTTTATCCCCATGAACATGTCCTTAAACTCTTCAACCCTAGTGGGGATGATGATGGCGATTGGGAAGTTAGTCGATGATTCGATTATTGTGATTGATTCCATCGATCGCCAATTAAAAGCAGGAAAGACACCCCGACAAGCAGCAATACAAGGCACAGGGCAAGTATTTTTAGCCAGTGCTGCTGCTAGTTGTGTGATGATTGCCGCCTTATTACCAACGATTTTAGCAGGGGGATTAACGGGGTTAATGTTTGTCGGCTTAGTATATCCGATGGTATTTGCTTTTATTGCCTCCCTTTTAGTCTCAATCACCCTCATTCCCCTCTTAGCAGCATTTTTCCTCAAACCCATCGGCAAAACCCAAGGAAAACGTAAAACTTGGTTACAATGGTTGCTCAGTCCCTTTCATTATGGTTTTATTGCCTTAGAAAAGGGCTATGGTTGGTTATTAGATATTAGCTTAAACAATAGAGAAATTGCCCTCGCCATCGCGGGAGCGTTTATTGTTTTAGCTTTTGCGTTATATCCCTTTATTCCCCAAGAAATGATGCCCTTGGGCGATTCAGGACAGTTTATGGCTACTCTTGAATTAGAACCGGGAGCATCTTTTGAACGCACTGATAAAGCGTCCCAACAATTTGAGCAAATTCTCTTGGAACAGCCCGAAATCGAGAAAGTTTCCGCAGAAATTGGCTTTGAATTTACCCGCAACAGCACCTATTTTAGTGGCTATAGTATGGGTGGGATTAACAGTGCCTCCATGATAGTCACCCTCAAACCATTAGGAGAGCGTCAACGGGATATTTGGCAGGTAATGGATGGAGTTGAAGCCCAAGCCAAGCGAACGATTCCAGGGTTACGGCGGATTGCCATGAAGGAAATGGGGGTGGATGTGATGGCTACTTCCGCCGCACCAATTCAAATAGCCGTTTATGGAGAAGATTTAGAAGTTTTACACGGTTTAGCCGATCGAGTCTTGGATATTGCCCAAAATACCCCTGATTTATTTATGGCTCATACCAGTTCTACTTTAGCCCAACCAGAATATCAACTGAAGCTCGATCGCCGTCGGGCTCGAGAGTTAGGCTTAACCCTAGAAGAGGTAGCCGAACAGGCAAGATATGCCCTCAATGGGGGATTTACTCGTAAATTTTACAACCGTCCTAATTTACGACAAAATACTATCTTAGTGCGCTATGACGAGGAGAACCGGGGCAATTTTCAAGATTTAGCCTCCACCTACATTACCACTCCCAATGGTCAACAAATTCCTTTGGCAATGGTAGCTCGTTTAGAACCCAGTAACGGACCAACGCTGATTGAACGGGTAAACGGGCGCAGAGTAGTCTATGTTAATGGCTTTTATCGTAAAATTAATCCAGCCTCGATGAATTTGTCAATGGCGATCGCCATGAAAGCAGGGGAAGAATTAGAATTTCCTCCCGGTTCTGGATTGGATTCCATGGGGGATATGACGGATATGATGATTGAATTCGATCGCCTTCTGAAAGGATTAATCGTCTCTTTAGTTTTGATTTATTTGATTTTGGTGATTCAATTTGGTTCCTTTATTCAACCTCTAGTGATGATGTTGTCCATTCCTTTAGAATTAGTGGGGGTATTTGGAGCGTTGCTCTTAGCCAAACAAACCTTATCCACTGTATCTATTTTAGGGATTATTATTCTCTCAGGAATTGCCGTTTCCTCGGCGATATTATTACTAGAATTGATTTTAACTAAACGCCAAGAAGGTGTCCCCAGAAGTCAAGCCATCCGAGAAGCTGGACCTATTCGTTTGAAAGCAATTTTTATGACTACTTTAACAACTATGATTGTAGTGGTTAGACTAGCCTTTTATCCCGAGACGGGAATGGATGCCTATTCACCCATTGCTACAGTTATTTTAGGTGGCTTAACCATTTCAACCCTGTTAACCTTAATTGTCATTCCTGTGGTTTATACCTTTGTCGATGACATCATCACAGCATTTAAAAAATTAGGCAAAAAAATTAATCAAACAACTGATTTGCAATACTGATAAAATTTCATCCTGATTTCATATTCTTTGGTGAAAATAGACAATAAAGAAGCAATTATTTTGAAAGTCAAAAGAGGAGAAAACCATGTTAAAAACTAAAATGCTCAAAACATTAACAGGTATCGCCACGGTGGGAATTATCTGCAGTATTTATTTCTCTCTCAGTACGCCAAGCTATGCCCACGAAAATCATGAGCCACATAAAAATCAAGCTACATCAGCTAGTGTCTGGGATAGATCGACAGTATCTTATAGAGGTAGTAGAAAAATCACAGTTTATCGTAGCCCTGCTTGTGGTTGTTGTGGAGGTTGGATTGCCCATATGAAAAAACATGGCTTTGAGATTACAGATATTAAAACGGACAATCTTGACAGTATCAAACAAAAATATAACTTACCTCAAAATTTAGCTTCTTGTCATACAGCAATTATTGATGGTTATGTTCTAGAAGGGCATATTCCCGCCGATGATATTAAACGCTTCCTAACCCAAAAGCCCAACCTGAAAGGTTTAACAGTACCGGCAATGCCAATTGGTACGCCCGGGATGGAATCAGGTAATATTAAACAACCTTTTACCGTATTAGCTTGGAATCAACAAGGAAATACAACAGTTTTTAACCGTTATGAAAAATATTAAGAGTTGAGAAATAATGGGGCGATTGCTTGATATCATTAATTCTCATCCAAATTAATTTATGCGAAATCAATTCTGTTGTAACTTTGCTATATCCTTCCCTTCTAGCTAATCTCTGAGTTTTTAGGCTCTTGATTGCAACAAATCTTTACTTTATTTTGAAGCTGAACTTAGTAGATGCAAATTTAGAAGATGTAGATTTGAGAAATGCTGATATTAGAAATGCAACTCTTGATCTTGCAGATTTTAGTCAAGTGATCGCTGTATAATATTAATCGAATTAATCCTTATCTCCCCTAAAATGGCAAAACTTCCCCTAGAAGTTGCAGAAACTTTGTGGAACTTGAAGCGTCAAACCTTAGAAATCGTTGAAGAAGCAACCGCAACAGAATACGCTCTCTATTGAATCAAAAATAAGCATAATAACAATTAACACGGCTGCGATCAATAAACCTACCCAGAATCCGAAAAATACTCCTGCCCAAATTACATAAATGAAATCATCAATGAGGCTTGACAAAAAGGGATGAAGAATTGAAAGCGAAAATTTAGGATAAGAGTCATTCGATTTCTTCTTGCCGCATTCACCACATCTGTTTCTAATACTTCAATAATTTAATATTATTTGTAGCATAAAATCTTGAAGAGCCTGTTTGGGATTTGATATAAATTTATGCGAATATTATTAGTTGAAGATGAACCGGATTTAGGAGTAGCAATTAAACGGACTCTAAATCAACATAACTATATTGTCGATTGGGTTTTAGATGGCGATCAAGCTTGGAATTATCTAGAAGATCCTTTTTTAGAATACAGTTTGGGAATCTTCGACTGGTTGTTACCTGGGTTGTCGGGCATTGAATTACTCCAGCGTCTTAGAAGTAAAAACAACCCTTTACCTGTACTGATGCTGACGGCAAAAGATAGTATGAAAGATAAGGTAATGGGTTTGGATGCCGGTGCGGATGATTATTTAGTCAAGCCTTTCGGCATGGCAGAATTATTAGCCCGACTCAGAGCACTGCAAAGGCGATCTCCTCAACTACAACCCCAACAGCTCAAAGTGGGCAATCTCACCTTAGACTACGGCACCAATACCGTAAAATGTACCGAGACATCAGGTAAGACACAGGTAATCCCGCTCACCAGTAAAGAATTTCAGTTGTTGGAGTATTTTATGCGGCATCCTAACCAAATTCTGACTAGAGATCAGCTTTTAGAAAGATTATGGGAATTGGGTTCGGAACCAATGAGTAATGTTGTTGCTGCTCAAATGCGATTGTTACGCAGAAAATTATCACAATATGGTTGTGAGCATTTAATTGAAACGGTTTATGGATTAGGTTATCGATTGCTCATTTCTTAACCTTTTCTGTAACCTAACTTCTGCTTTCAGTAAACGACAGATGTTTTAGAATGGACATTACTAGCAATAAATAACGTGACAAAAACAGATGAAAATTAAAGCGATAATTCATACAGCCGAAGAGGGTGGATATTGGGCAGAAGTTCCAATTTTTCAGGGATGCTATACACAGGGAGAAACGATTGAAGAGGTTTTAGAAAATCTCAAAGAAGTAATAAGCTTGTATGCAGAAGATGAACCAGAAAATCTTAATCCTTCTGATAAGGTAGTTGAGTTAAATGTATGAAATCAATATCAGGTAAAAAGTTAGGACAGATATTAGAAAGAAAAGGTTGGCGATTAGTCAGGATTAAAGGTAGTCATCATCGTTATCAAAAAGATAGTATGAGTATTTCTATCCCTATTCATGGTAATCAAGATTTAAAAATCGGATTGTTAAAAAGCGTTATGAAACAAGCCAATTTAACTGAGTCAGACTTAATTTAAACAACTAAACACCATTGCTCACATTATGCTTATCGTTTCTAATCCTTTAACCAAACCTAAAAGCGATCGCCACTAAGATAATCGCACTAAAAATTAAAATAAATTAAAGTTACCATATTTTTAGTCTAAATCCACAATTAAAAGGTCAGGAATTATTTCCAGATAAAAGCGTTGTCAACATAACAAATGTAAGTATTGAAAGAAATAATTTAGTTTTTATGATTAATTTAAAAATTCCTACCATTCAACCATCAGATAAACCTGAATTAACAGATGAAGATACAGAGGATTTGCTCAAGTAAGCCTAGACATTCATAATCATGAACCATGTGAGCAGAAACTCCCACCCGACGGCTCAATTGTGTTAAATCAAAAAAATAGAAGACCAAGGTATCGATATGAGTAAAGAATTCCGAAATGTATAGCAATAAATTATTTGCGGAAACTAGGTGGCGATTAGCAAGATGGTATGCGAGTATTTTAAGTTTTATTTTAGGCTTATCTGGATTGGGGGTTTATGAAGCGATCGCCCATGCTCATCGCATCACCATTAACCAAGAACTGCAAACGGTTGCGGGAACACTCCATGACAGTCTCGAACCTCTTTTGCAACAACCCGGAAAATTAGCAGCAACCGTCACTAATCTTTTACCGGATTTGTGTTTAGTGGCAGCGAGTTGCTCGGAAAATAGCCATCAACATCGTCACTTAGCTGGAGCAATTCCACAAGATAAATACTATATCCAGTTTTTCGATTTATCTGGGCGTTTAGTAGCACTAGCAGGAAGACAACCAGAAGGATTGTCTCTAAATTATAGCCAGCGACAATTGCAAAATCTAACTGATAGTAATGGTATTCGTTATCGTCAAATTTCTCTGGAATTACACACCCAAGATGATCGAAATTGGGGTTATCTTCAGATCGGAAGAAGCCTGCAAGATTTTGATAATTATGTCGCTAATGTTAAATGGATTATGTTGCTAGGATTGCCGATAGTCATTGTCCTAGTCATGTTTGCTAGTTGGTGGTTGGCGGGAAGAGCAATGCAGCCTATTTACCAATCCTACCAACAAATTCAACAATTTACCGCTGATGCTGCTCATGAGTTGAGGACTCCTTTAGCTGCTATTCGAGCAACGGTTGAATCTACTTCAATGCTGCCAACTTTAACGGAAAAACAAATCAGAGAAACTTTAAAGACCATTGGACGACAGAATCAGCGTCTTTCAAATTTGGTGGCAGATTTATTGATGCTGTGTCGGATGGATCGTTACTTAGCTATCAATGCTAAGAGTGAAGGAGAACAAGTTGCTCTCAATGATTTAGTGAGTGACATTGCTGAAGAATTTGCTGCTTTAGCTTTAGCTTCGGAAATTAGTCTGATTGCTAAAATAGAAGTTAATCACCCGTTAAAAGTGACTGGAGATGAAGAACAATTGTATCGTCTGGTGGCTAATTTAGTGATTAATGCCATTCAACATACCAATGCAGGAGGAAAAGTAACTGTAATTTTAAAACCAAAGAATAATGAGGCTTTAATTGAGATAATTGATACAGGAATTGGGATTCCAGAAAAGGAACAAAAGCTCATTTTTGACCGTTTTTATCGAGTCAATAAAGCTCGTTCTAGAGATAGAGGAGGTTCGGGATTGGGATTATCAATAGCGAGGGCGATCGCCACTGCCCATCAGGGAAATATCAAAGTAAAAAGTGAATTAGGAAAAGGCAGTACCTTTACTATTTGCTTGCCGATTATTGATTAAATTTTGAAGTCAATTTCAATCAAGAGATTAGTAAAATATAAGTAGAAGCATTTCCATTAGCACATCTAAAGTCATAAGACTTTCTCAAGCACTCTGCGGATGTAGGTAAACAGACGTTCCTCAACCACAAACTCTTTCAGCACGATCGCTAAACTGAGAAAATCTCTAAGAGGATTCTTGCTTACTGCTAGGTCGATTTCCGCCAGTATTCCTCACAACTAAGATAAATTATGATAACCACCCCCTCCACTCCCAACTTTAGTGATAGGATAAGTGTGATTCGCGCTTTTGCCCAACTTTTTCGACCAACACTCGGTATTCTTGCTGCTGTGGCAGGCTGCGTCACGATTTATGCCCTCAATTCAGTAACTCCGCTCCAGCAATACCTACTGACAGCAATTGTCTTATTTTGTATGACCTCTGCCTGCTTTGCCATCGACGATTATTGGGATGTGAATCAAGACCGAATTAATCATCCCGAAAGGCCCCTTCCATCAGGTTGCCTCTCGCCTCAGCAAGCTTGGTGGGCTGCTGTGATGCTGTTTACTGGCGCTGCGATCGCCGCAATTCCTCTAGGAATCTATCCTTTTATCTTGGTAGCTGTCAGTACCGTTTTGCTATGGAATTACTCTCATATACTAACTTATAGCGGTATTCTCGGAAATGCGATCGTCGCAGCCAGTGTTGCCTCTCTAATTTTTTTGGGAAGTTTAGTTGCCGATCGACCTGGGGGGATGCTTTACCCCATCTGCTTTTTATTTTGTTACATTTTGGCCAAGGAAATTGTCTGGGACGTGCATGATACAGAAGGCGATCGCGCTCAAGGCATTGTCACTATCGCCAATCACTGGGGAACCAGAACCTCTTTCTTCATCGCTTGGGGATTGGTTGGTATGTTGGTGATTTCGATCCCGATGGCAGTTTGGTTACTTCCCATGGCTCATCCCTTCTTGTTTATCACCTTCTCGCCCATCGTGCCACTGAGTTTGGGGATATCATTAATACGCTATCAGCAAAAACGTAATCTGAAAGCCTATCGAGGATTAAGCCTCTGGGGACGCTTAGGTATGCTGTTGGGATTAATTGGGCTGTTAGGGACTGCTGCACCATCATAATAAGTACCTGGGCAAAATTAATTGTACACTTTTGGCTGCATTTCTTGCAGGGAGAAACCCACCCCTAACCCCTCCCAGGAGGGGAAGAGCTGGGAGAAAGATATATAACTGAATGGTAATGTAATTTATTTTGTCTACCTACTTATCAAGTCCGGAAATTACCCATAATTATTAAGCTAGTGGTGGAGTGCAGAAATAAAACGGGAGTTGGCAATAGACCAAAAGCCTTATTTAATAATACTTTTGACTTTTGACTTTTGACTTTTGACTTCCGCGCAGCGGCACTAGTCCTGCTAAGGTAAAAATTTGTTGGGGAGTAATAGTCAAATTTGGTAAAGTATCATCAGCTAAATTGTCATCATTACTCTTAGTTTGCGGTGGAGAATCAGGATAAAAAACTGTTACTTTTTTGACTTTAGAATCAATTATCCAAACTCGGTTAACTCCGGCATTGAGATAATCAACAGCCTTTTCACTGAGGTTACTGAAACATTGATCTGGTGAGATAATTTCAATTACTAATTCAGGAGGAATTGTGCAAGCAGTATCTTCAAAAGGCACACTTTGTAAACGCTCATGAGAAATGTATAATAAATCAGGAACAGGACACCAATCTTTTCCTTTTCTTTTTAAAGTGATTGCCCATTCTATCCCAACTTCACCTTGACTTTTCTGAGTTTGATTCCACTCATTCAGCAGTAAAAATAAAGTGGCAGTAAGACGAGAATGAAAGCGTTTTGGTGACATTTTTGGTACTGCTTCTCCTTCAACCAATTCATAGGTAATATCTTCATTTGGTAAAGCAAGAAATTCTGTTAAAGTTAAAGTTTGTTTAGTTGGAGTTTGCATAAGTTTAAAATCTCCATCATCTAGCAATTTGCACTCCTCATGAGGTACACCCCATCAACGTGAGTTCGATTTTGGATTTTGGATTTTGGATTTTGGATTGGAGGCTAATATCATGTAAGGTAGATCGCCCTTAATAAAATTAGGTTAGTAGTTGGGCTTTAGCCCCTGAAGCGCCAAACTTTAGCGCGTGAAGAGCGCAACTACAAACTTATAATGGTTATTTATCCAGACTTAATATAATGATATCAATCCGATTGATGCTCAGGAGTTGACTCTTTTTCGAGTTAAATCTTGAGTCTCGCGATTGACTAACGATAGAATTAGCCTTTGAGTATTTTGTCGAACTCACGTCCATCAACCATCAACCATCAACAAAAGCCCGGGTATAAATAAATATGAAAAAAGCTATAGTAATTCTATCAAACAACTCGATTTTGTCGGATACATTCGGAGTACCAATGGGCACTTGCTTTGGGGATTCGGGTTTGAGTGGGATAGTCAACGTAAATAATGCCAAAACGGCGATCGTATCCCCATGACCACTCAAAATTATCCAGTAAACTCCAGACAAAATATCCTTCTAAGGGATAGCCTTCATTGACTGCGCGATGAGCAGCTTTGAGATATTGTCGGAGGTAAAAAATGCGATCGCTATCTAACACTTCTCCTTGCTGAAGTCGATCCTGGGCTGCACAACCATTTTCAGTGATAAAAACAGGAAGTTCTTTTTGCTCAAGGGTTTCGCTTACATGACGTACACCCCAGTAGAGTGCTTCTGGCACCACTTGTAGCCAGGGCATATGTAGACGAGGATAACCAGGGGGAAAATCCAGAATTTCATAGCCGAGTTTTCCTTCCTTAGCCCGCACATAAACTCCAGAGTAAATATTAATCCCCAGACGATCCAGAGGTTGATGAATAATTTCTAAGTCTCCATCCTCAATCTCAGGAGTATCCTTGCCTAATTGTTCCAGGAGAAGATCACTGTAAGCCCCTGTGAGGACGGGAAAAATAATTCCACCATTGGCACCTTCCAGAGAAAAAGCTCTTCGGGCAGCAGCTAAGTTAGAGTCAGTCTCTTCGATAGGAACGGTAACAACAAAGTTATCTACCAAAGAGACAGAGCAAGGTACAGCAGAAGCAGCTCGAATAGCCTGACAGCCTAAGCCATGAGCTAGTAGAGCATGATGGGAAGCCTGCCAAATAGCTTGACGATTTTTGATTAAAGTCCCAGGTGCATGAACGGGAATTTGCCCCACACCATAGCCCATGTGGATAAAGCAGCTAATTTCATTAAGGGTAATCCAGTTAGTAATGCGATCGCCTAAACGACTGACCACTAAGGCAGCATAATCAGCAAAATCTTGAGCCATTTCCCGACTTTGCCACGATCCATAACGATCTTCTAAGGCTTGAGGACTATCCCAATGGAAGAGGGTAACATAGGGCGTGATGCCATATTCTAACAGGCAATCGGCTAGACGCTGATAGAAATCCAGCCCAGCTTCATTAACCGCTCCCCTGCCCTCGGGAATAATGCGACACCAAGACAGGCTAAAGCGATAGTGTTTGATGCCTAACGAAGCCATCAGCTTGATATCCTCACGGTAACGGTAGTAGTGATCGCAGGCAACTCGGCCGGTATCTCCGTTCACAACCCTTCCAGGGGTGGCACTGAAAGTATCCCAAACACTAGGCAGACGACCATCTGCCTCTGCTGCTCCCTCAATTTGATAAGCTGATGTGGCTGCACCGAAGATAAACTGTTCAGGAAATTGATAGCTCATCACCAAGATTTTAGTAACTCCTTACTCACAACTACGAACTATATTTAACGATAACTTACGCGCATCTGCCCAACTTTGGCTCTGATTTGATTGCTGGGGATAGGTATCCTGATTCTCAGTTGTGTCCAAAATGGATACCGAAGTCCCATCGAGGGCTCGCACTCGGTGACCACATGAATTACTTCAATTTTCTTTTTTAATTCTAAATAATTAGGCGTGTTATTTTTGATTTATTAGCATTTGCATTATAATTAACAGATAAATTTAAATGAAGAAGCCTCTCTATAAAGTTATCATTCAATACGTTATTTTACCATTTGGTATTATAATTGGCTTGCCATTTTTGGTGTTAGGAATGTATATGTACGGTTTGTTACCTTTTCCTCGAGAAAAAATTAAACAAATCTACGATTTAGATCATGGTGGAAAACTTATTTTAATTGGCACAAAAGAGCAAGGCTGGGGAAGTGACGGACATTTCTGGAAAGGAAAATATCTTCCCCCTAATAGTAAAAAAACAGAGCGTATTAAGAATTGGTTAGATTATAGTTATGGTGAAAAGATTGAAGTTTTTTTATTAAATGATCAACCGGTAATAATTCAAGGAAATCAATCTTTTCAATCTCGAAATGTTAAGGGACAATGGCATAGTTTTAAATGTCCTAACGACAATTGTTCTCAAGAACAATTATCCAAAACTATCAAGTTACTGCAATAATTAGATAGTTGACAGTTTCTCCACTCGCCAGCCTGTCTGTGAGCCAATTTTTCCCGTTTTAATAAATACCCAGCAACCTCTGTGATAAGAAGTCTCATCACGATGACATTGGGGTTTAATGCCAATTAAGTGTTCTACCTCATCAGTCGTTAAGATCCACCTAGCCGCCTCGGCTTTTTCGAGAATATCCATATACCATAAGGGGTTTGATGGTTGCACTCGAGAAGCTAAGGTTGTTTCTAACTTGACTAAAGAATCGGCGATCTTCTCTAGCTGTTGTGCGAGTTGTACCTCACTCGATGTCTTCGGTTGGGGAGATGAGCTTACTGGTTTTTCAATTGCTGGTGCTCCCTTTTCGGTTGGTTGAGTTTCTGTTTCTGATGGGTGTTGTGGAGGAGATTCTGAGTCTAACCAAGGATCGGGGGCTACCTCTTTTTTGAGAGTAGGTTGAAATTCATGGTCTTTCAACCAAGTGCGGTTTAACTCTGTGGCCAAATTATTTAAAAAACTAGCTGTTTGTTCATCTCCTTCTGCTGTGAGCTGATTGGCGACTTGTTTGATCACCTTGACTAATTCTGGACCGATTAACTCCTGATTAGCTGCCAAAATTTCCTGTTCAGAACCTTTGGAACAACTCAGCAAGGCTTGGATAAGTTCGAGATAGGCTTTGGTTTTATCGTGATTATTTTTGGGAGTAGGAACAGTCTGTGTCAAAATATGATGTAGTTTCCCAGCCCAGTTGTGCAGATACTTAGCCGCTCTGATTTGACCTTCGGTGGCTAAATGGCTGGCGACTTGTTCCATAACCTCTACTAGTTCGGGATTAACCAATTCTTCATGCTGTCGCAGCAGAATCCATTCTTCTCCTCTGGGGCAACTCAACAGTCCTTGAATTAGATCGAGATAAGCTTTGAGGCTTTGTTGATTCATTAGTTTAAATAGTTTTACAATATTGATACTTTTATTATCTCTTGATGGGGTAAAGAGGCGATCGCTTTTAATCTTTCTATCCCATGATATCAATAATCAATACCCTAGTAACGCTTCGCTCCAAGTCAAAACTCAAAACTCAAAACTCAAAAAGGCTATATTCACAAATCTTCTTCATTCCATTTAGCTGATGGTTCAGCCGCTTCTAAATTTCTTTGTCGCTGACTTTGATTAGAGTAAGAAAGAGGAATAATCTCTAATTGCCTAGTTTTTGGTTTTTCTGGTGGGGGAGATGTTGCACTCCGGCGGCGTTGAGAGGTTCTTTCTTCCGATGTATCTTCGGTAATTACTTCATATAAGACAGCGAGTTTTTGGCCATCTTTCCCTTTTCTTAAAACTCTGCCCAATCTTTGTACATATTCTCGCGTAGAGCCAGTGCCGGATAAAATAATGGCAATTTTGGCATCGGGTACATCGACTCCTTCATTGAGTACATGAGATGCAGCTATAATTTTATAGTCTCCTTCTCGAAAGGATTGAAGAATATGATGACGTTCTTTAACTGGTGTTTGGTAGGTAATAGCAGGAATCAGAAATTCTTGGGAAATACGATATACTGTAGCGTTGTCATTGGTGAAAATGAGGATTTTGTCGGGGTAGTGCTGGCTAATTAGTTCGATTAAAACTCTTAATTTACCTTCTGTACCAGAAGCAATTTCTTTTGCTTCTCTATGAGCTAACATAGCACGACGACCAGCCGCCGATCTAGCACTGGCTTGCACAAACAGTTGCCAGCCGTTTAAGCTAGATAGGGAAATATTCGCTTGACGCAAAAAATCATTACGGGTTTTAATTGCGTTATTGTAACGTTCTCTCTCTTTCGGCGAAAGTTTGACTTTAATTTGTACGACTTGATGTCCTGCTAAAGCTTGACCAGATAAATCTTGGGCTGTTTTGCGATATACTACTTTACCAATGAGAGTATCTAAATCTCGATGATTGCCATCGCTGCGTTCGGGAGTTGCGGTTAACCCCAAACGATAAGGGGCGATCGCCTCTTCAGCAATAACACGAAAAAAGTCGGTGGGTAAATGATGGCATTCGTCGAAAATGAGAAAGGCATAATGATTGCCTAAGGTTTGAGCATGAATGGCAGCACTGTTATAAGTCGCAATCAAAATAGGGGTGCGATCGCGTGAACCTCCTCCTAACAAACCTACTTCTAAATCGGGAAATGCTGCTTCTATTTGGGCGTACCATTGGTGCATTAAATCCAAAGTAGGCACTAAAATTAAAGTGGTGCGTGGAGTCGCTTCCATAGCTAGTTGTGCCAGGTAGGTTTTACCTGCGGCGGTGGGTAAAACGACGACACCCTTCCTGCCTGCTTGCTTCCATGCTTGTAGAGCTTCTTGTTGATGGGGATAGGGCGTCATCTCAAAGCTAGGAGTCATTTCTAAGGGAAAAAACTCTTTGGCTTCATCAATAAATTTAATATCACTGGTTTCTAGGGCTTCAACTAGGGGACGATAATAGATAGCGGGGATGCGAAATTTTTCGACGCGATCGTCCCAAGTAGCAAAATCAATCCACACTTTTCCCCTCGGTGGTGGATGTAGGATTAATGTACCGCGATCGTAGCTTAATTTGGAAATACGAGTCATACACCCTATTTGGTCAGTTTAGTCTAATTTATTCTATCTTGAAGAGGCGCGATCGCATTTTATCTAGTCAGTCGGCCAATTGTTTCTGATACCAATTTTATTTTGTGAACGACGATCGGGTAGAGACAAGGCATGCCTTGTCTCTACTTTTTTCCTGGTCTTTTTTGTTGTAAATACCTGCCGCTCACAGACAGATGTGAATATTCCGCAAACGGAACAGTTTTGGAGAGAAATTCATTCATGATTATGGAACCGGGATGTGATATTTGTATCAGCACCAGAGAT
>JAAUYA010215199.1_pt1 | contig 17342 bp, 11 predicted proteins | sample 7278161 | NCBI WGS metagenome assembly JAAUYA01 (sample SAMN14350120, study PRJNA611818) | marine sediment metagenome | isolation source: surface marine sediment (3m) | place: French Polynesia: Moorea | collected 2018-08
ATATTAGCATTATGTATTTTCACCAATACGAAAAGTTGCCTTGTCACCTTGGCAGCTTTTCACCCATTCACTAAGCAAGAAATCCACCAATTCAGATTTATCCAGCTCAATGCCCTCTCGCTTCAGCTTGAGCAGTTCCGATTCCACGTCCAGGTCCGTATCCTTACGAATGTAATAGGTGCGCCCAATCCAGTCTGGATTGCTCCGCTTCCCCGTCGCCGGTCTGCCCCGCTTCTTGGATTCTTTAGGCTGTTCTTCAGTTGGGGGAGTAACTTCAGGTTTTTCTTCCGTTTCTTCCTTTTTGCTCCGGCGGCTGGCTGCGAGTTGCTTAAATAAGTCTGCTTGGCTCATCTAACTATCTCCTTTCCTACCTTTTCGTAGTCTCTCCAAGCAACCTTGCCCCGGCGATCGCCTGTCTCATAAACGGGTACTCCCATCAAGGAGGCTTTTTCATAGGCGATGTAGCGGCGAATTTTGGTGTCAAATAGCTTCAAGCCCGCTTCTTGCAAAGCCTGCCGCGCCATGTCTGCCGTCTTGACTGGGGGCGGGTGAACCATTGTCAGCAGAACTCGATAGTCACCTTCGGTTTCTTGTAAGAGGTCAACGGTTTGCAGCAGGGCATCGATGGCTAGGGCATCGGGAGTAGTGGGCAGGATGAGCAAATCACACCCCTCGACCACTGCTTCTAACTCTTCGACCTCGGGACGGGCGGCGGTGTCGAGGATGATGTGTTCGTAATCTCGGGAATATTTGGGGGCAGCCATGAGGTTGACGATTTTAAAGGGCAGTTGCCCTCGGTTGCGCCAGCCCGTAGCTGAATGGTTGGGGTCGCCATCTACTAACAGGGTGCTACCAATCTTAGAGAAGTAGCAGGCGAGATGGACGGCGGTGGTGGTTTTTCCCACCCCCCCTTTGAATCCAGTAATGGTAATTAGCATCTTAGATATTCAGTATCAACTAATTCTATAGTGCTGTGGATTGGTGTATTTGTGTATTTGTGTATTTTCGCCAATGCAGAAATATGAAAATTTGTATTTTCGCCTTGGCGATAAGGTAAAATATCATCAGGATTTGGGGTTTTTTACACAACGCCCCGAAAAGGTACATATCAGCCAAGCTGATAGTCTCCGTAGAACGAAAAATAACGAAATAATGAGGTTTTCAGTTGATGAGACGAACCTCTAACTGTGAAAGTGCGATCGCCTAAAGTTTTATACATTGCTATCCCAAAAAATGCTTTAGACAAAGGTTTCAGGCAAGATCTTGATCTGAAATATACCTTTTCGAGGGGTCGTGCAAAAAACCCCAGTATCCGTTGCTATACAAAGGCCTAATAAGGGGAATAGGAGACACAGAATTCAAAGTTAAATAAATTATTGTTCAAGGATAGAATAATCTGAATTTTTTTCTCAACCGGAAGAATTACCATCGTTGCGGATGTGTAAATCTCGCTGTGGATAGGGAATTTCAATATTGTTGTCGGCGAAAGCTTGCCAGATATCACAGCTTAGTTGACTCGTTACTGACTTGTAACTTAAGGGGTCATCAAGCCAGAATTTAAGCTCAAAGTCAATACTGGAATCTCCAAAACCAATGACAAAGGCTTTAGGAGAAGGGTCTTTCAGCACTTGGGGATTTTGGTGAGCAACCTGCAAGAGCAATTCAATCACCTTGAGAGGACTGCACTTATAGCTAGCACCGACAAACACGGAACGTTTAATGAGGGTATTGCTTCCAGTATAAGTAGAGATATTTTGGGTAAAGAAAATCTGATTGGGAATAATCTCCTCAGAATGATCCATATCAACCAGAACTGTAGTAGCACGGATACCAAGTTTTTTGACTATACTCATTTTTCCCTCAACTATGATAGTATCTCCTGTTTTCAAAGCTCCTTCAAACAAGAGCCAGACACCACTAACAAAATTGCTGATCACCTCTTTTAAACCAAAACCAATACCGACGGACAATCCCCCAGTAATGGCAGCCAGGGCAGTGGGACTAAAGCCCACGTAGCCAAAAATTAAGGCGATTCCCAGTCCCATGAGAGAGTAGCGAAGGAGAATAAAAATTACCTCCTTAATTCTAGGATCTTGAATATTTTCGACAAAAAATACCTTGAGTAAAAGCTTTTCTAAAAGAGGGATGCCGACAATCAAAAAGTATAAGCCAGCAATAAAAATAAAGACAGATCCTAAGGTCACCCCCCTTGCAAACAGCTTAATCAAATTAACCTGAGAGAGTTCTTGGAGGTTTAGAAACCAACTTAGTATTTTCCCAATCAAAAACAAATAAAATAGAGGGGCGAAAAAACTTTGGCGATAGCGACTGACAGAATTGGCAGGATATAGGGCATAGAGAGACACCAATAATAAGCGATAGAACCAAACATATATTACTAGATTAAACCACTGACCGAGGTAGCCAGCAAACCAACCCCATTCTTCAAATCCAATTTTGAGCAAGCCAATCATTATCAAAATGAAGGTAGGACTCAACAGATAATTAACCAAGGCGGCATTAACCTGCTGCCAGGAAAGCTTCAACTCACTCAGCTCATAATGGCTTAATGTCGGAAATCGTCGCGTTAACTGAGCCCAGATCATCTTACGAACTAGCCATCCTAGTAGGATAGAGACAGCAACTCCCAAGAATTGAATTTGGACGACAGGGCGTTGGAGGATCATGCCAACTTTGATCAGTTCTGTCCAAAGATAGTTGAGATCTAAGACTGTTTGCTCGGGCATCATCTCTTCCTAATTACTCCGCTCTAACTTGGCTGTTGACAATCTGGGTAAGCTTGGTGACAGCTTCATCAGGAGAAAGTTCCCCGTTTAAAACTTGCCGATAGAGAATGTTACCATATTCTTCGATTAATTCAACCTTTTCCGCATTATCCAGAGTAATGCCTAAAGAGATTCTCGATTGTTCGAGCAAAATGTTTCGCAGAGGAAACAATTGCTGATTGATCATGACTTTTTGATTGCTGGGAATAAACGGCACTGCTGCCTCTATTTGCTCTTGCTGTTCCACATTGGTCAAAAACTGAGCCAGTTTGAGCGCCAGTCGGTGTTGATTCGAGTTAGAGGCTCGATTAAAGATTAAGATACCGCTCTCAAGTCGAGGGGTAGCTGGCTGATTTGTCTCTCCGGGCAGAAGCATGGCTCCGACTCGTTTAGACCCCAAAACCTCCCTGAAGTCATCGATCCAGGCAGGCTTACAAGTTAGATAAGCTAATTTCCCTTCGACAAAAGCTTCTTGAAGGGCTATAGCGTCCCTACTTAAAATAAAATTCGGTTCATCCCGAGCATTTTTGAGCCATTCCATCCATTGACCCCAACCTTCTGCCTGGGACAAGATAACTTGACTGGGATCATCAATTTGCCGATCGCTAAAAATTCCGCTTCCCCAAAAAGTTTCACGAAAACCGGAATGTAAACCCACCGAATATCCTCGTCTTGCTTGTTCAATTAGCTCTGATAATGTTCTCGGAAGTTCTTTAACTTTATCTCGGTTGTAACAGAGAACCTGAGTTGATAACATTAAGGGAAAGCCATAAAATTGACCTTGATAGAGGACAGTGTTGAGAGCTTCAGAACGAAACTGGGATTGGTCAACGGCGGAGTTTTCAACTGCTCTTAATAATCCTTCCTGAATTAAACGTGGAACATCAGAAGTGGCAGAAACTAGGAGGATGTCAGGACCAGCTCCCAGCTTTGCCTGAGACTCAAACAGCTCCCCAATATTCTCCTGCGGGACAGCTTTGGCAAAAATCTGGACTTGGGGATGCAGTTCGCTAAATTGTGTGATCAAGTCTTGAAAAACTTTTTGGCTCGTCCCATCAGGATATTCTATCAGTTGAGGTGACATTTCAATCCAAAATGAAATTTTCCCCTGAAGGATTTCAGCCTGATGACCTGTAATCTTCTGGTTGCGCCGAGTGCTGCAAGAGCCAGCAAATAGCAGGATGATCAGAATTAGACCTATTTTAATTTTCATAGGAATTTAGTTTATTTTACAATGTCAAACATATCTTTACTGTAAGTAGCAAGAGAACCATTAATTAGTTTCTGTACCAGGAGCCAAAATTTCATAGTCGAAAAAATCAACTGGCAAAAGTCGAACTTTTAAATGGACAGGCTTGTCTACTTTCTTGGCAATAAAATCCCGAATAAATTTAAGCCTTGCTTGGGGATTGATATCATCAAGTCTTAGCGGCTCTCGGACTATACTCTAAACGGATAAGAACTTAACATTTTTAAAGAACCGGTAAATATTCCCAAGATCACTATCCTATTAGACCATGGTTATCACCCAGACCACTTGAGGGAGGAATTAGAAAAAATCTATCCCCAAATCATGAGAAAAATTAAGTTTGAACTTTCAACGAAACCTTCAAAACAAGAAAAGGCCGCACAAGGAAAATCAGGATTTGTTCGGGCAATCGCCAGATGGGTAATTGAACGTTCAAATGGGTGGATGGAAAGATGTAAAATCCTTGTGAAGAACTTTGAGAGAACTCTATCGAATGCGACGACAAAACTCAATCTTTGCTTTGTCAGACTAATGATTAAGAGGCTGGCAGCCTTTGGCTAGAGATCTCAAATGGGCTCTATAAAGTGATCAAGAAATAAATAGTTTTTCTTCATTGTTCACCACCTGATCACTCTCTTTCATTATTTTGATTAAATGGTTGATTGAATATTTTGCCCACAGGATTTACTTCAACTCCTGGAGCAGGATAATCATTGGACAAGTAATCTTCAGGAATGGTATTCTGATTACCATCGCGCAGAGCTGAATAATGGGGTGACATAATTTCAATACCTACTTCATTGCACTTGTCCTGAATGTTTTCATGGAGTTCTGAATAAATTTTGACCATTCCCGTAGGCTGATCGGTGTAGGCTTTCAACTGATAGCTAACATAAAAATCATCGAGACTAGTTTGAACCACAAAAGGAGCTGGATCTTTGAGGATGTTGGAGGTTGTATTAGCGGCTGAAACTAAAGCTTGATAGACTTTTCGCCAGGGTACATCGTAACCGAGAGTAATTGTAGTTTTCAAAAGTAGGGGTCGCTTAAAATCTCGCCTCGCAGCTGAGTAATTGATAATATTGCTGTTTATAATAGTAGCGTTGGGAATGGTCACCACTTCGTTATCAAGTGTACAAATACGAGTGGAGAGGATTGTTTTTTCCAGAACATCTCCTTTAATATCATCAATTTTAATGCGATCGCCGATTTGATAAGCACGGGTGTAAATGATAATCAATCCCCCCACGATGTTACCCAGAGCACCAGCTCCACCAATAGTTACTAAGGCACCAATGAAAATCGAAATTCCTTGAAAAGAAGCTGAACTTGCTCCTGGCAAGAAAGGATAGATTAAAGCCAAAGCAAAAGCAATAATGAAGAAAATAGATAGCCTGTAAGTCGGCTTGGCCCAATCAGTATAAAATCCTGGCAGAGATATAGTCTCATTTTCTATAGCTAGAAAAAATCGCTGACAATATTTATTGAGGTAATAAACTACTGCAATAGCAATAGTAATAATCAATAAATTGGGTAAGTAATCCAGAAAATTATTCCAGCCATTTATGACAATCTGAGTCAGTCCCTCAATAATTGTGTTACTTAATTTTTGAGTCAAGGGGAAAAAACTCAAAATCAAAGGAATAAAAAGATAAATAATGCTGAGGATTACAGTCCAATAAACAAGCTTGTGAATTAGATAGAAAAAACGATAGAAATCCCAACCGATAACTTCTAGCCATTGCCAAACATTAGAAGATCTCTGATGTTTAGGGCGCAATCGTCGATGCAGCCAATGTCTTAAAAATCTTTCGTTAATTTGGTGAAGCCATTTGATTATCCTCATAACCAGGATGAAAGCGGCAATGGAGAGAATAGTATAAATGGCAGACCGGAGTGTGTGAATAACACTACGCTGTTGGCGGTATTTAGCAATTGATGCTTTTATTTTATTTGTATACTCACGACTTAGCTCATTTAAAGGTTGATTGGCTTCTTTAGCATCAGCTTTAGTTATGATTAAAATTGGTCTTTGATCGGAAGAAATCAGGAAGAAATTTTCTGATAGTTTTCCAACTTCGATTAAATCAACACTTTGAGAATGATCTTCGGCTATAGCTGTGATTCTCCTAACAACTGTTTCCGCTCGTTGCCTTGGAGAAAAATCCGCCACATTAGTTGTGAGATAAAAGAGTGTTTGTCCGTCCACAACGACAGGAGCACCTAACTTGTCATTGTCAGTAGTTACTTGTTCTTGAACATTTGTGCCGTTCTTTTCATCACTATCAGATATCTCCTGTGCCATGACTTTTTCCAGCAGTATCTGTGCTTTTTCCCCAATAATTTGTTCTGGGAAGTGAGCCCAAGGCTGCATGATAAAGCTTAAACAAGTAACGAGAATCAGAATGATAAAAAATTTCCCATATTTTTGCATGATGATTATTTGCCGTTATGTCAATCAATCTATATTCTTCCTTGCCTACTGACAGACAAGAGATCGGAGTTAATTATTTATTATCACCTAATATTGTTCCACAAATAAACCGTTAAGCATGATAGGATGAAAGCTGTTTGCTCATCTACTTGCTTGAGGAAAAGAAGCTCATGGATATACCGTTATTTTGATGTTGAATATTCTCAAAGCTTATCTGGGAAATCAATGGAAACCAACTTGTATCTATTTACAAGATTCTCATCAACAAATTTGGGATAATTGTGAAGATTTTACTGGCATAGATTTATACTTCGATCGTCAATTCTATAGCATTGTTTTTCCTACTCATTTTCTTTGTACTGTTAAAGCAGGTAATTATTGTCCATTAATTAATGATTCAGATTTGGCAAATTGGTCTTCATTTTAACATTGTGAAACTTTATCTCAGTCTATATCTATTTTATTAGAATCAATCATAGGCGCTCGCATTACTAAATTAGATGAAATCGCTGAAATTCTAGGTAAAAGTAAGCGAACGATTAATCGTTTATTACAAAAAGAAAGAACTACTTACAAAAAAATTCTTGCAGACACACGTTACAAAATAGCGGTAGAAAAACTAGTAAATACTTCTATATCCATAGCAGAAATATCTTCTGAACTTGCTTATTCAGATCCTGCACAAACTTTTGTACATTCAATATGGCAAATCCAGTGTTAGCAATTAAGTCATGATATGCAATATCCTATAGCTTTAAAAACTGGAAGTTCAGAAAATAGAGATTTTTATCGGATTACTTTTGCCGATTTTCTTGTTCGTTCAGCTTATCAAATGGGGAAAACACCCCTATTACCTATTTTTGCTGCTAGTTTAGGAGCTACAGATTTAATACTCGGTTTTATTGTTTCAGTTTCTACTATTACAGGAATGGTTTCCAAGCCCTTAGTCGGTTTATTATCAGATCGTTGGGGACGCAAGTTATGGCTTTTAATTGGAACGGGCTTTTTTACTCTGATCCCTTTTTTGTATTTTTTAGTCGAAACTCCAGAACAGTTAGTCATAATTCGGATTATTCATGGTTCAGCTACCGCTATTTATGGACCTATAACAATTGCGTGGGTATCGGAAAATGCTCCTAAACGTCGAGCCGAAAAATTAGGTTGGTTTGGAGTTGCCCGTAGTGGTGGCTATATTGTGGGTCCTACTTTAGCCGGAGCAATGTTATTAACGATTAAACCTGCTGTGATTTACTCTATCATCGGTTTAATTAGCTCTCTGGCTTTTGTGCCAATAACCCAAATGGGCGATCATTATACTTATATTGCTCGTAGAAACCGAAAGCCATTCCTACAACAATTACGCAAAGGTTTATCCGAAGGTGGAAAAAATATAGCTGTTTGGATATCAGGAGCGATAGAAGCAGTTTCTTATATTGCTTTATATGCTTTAAAAGGCTTTTTACCCATTTATGCCTTAACTCACGGTTACAATTCCCTTGAGGTGGGACTTTTCTTTAGCGTTCAAGAATTCTGTCATGTTATCAGTAAACCTTTTGCTGGACGTTTGAGCGATCGCTTGGGTTATCGTCAAGCAATTATTGTGGGGATGATAACCATGGGAATTGTCTTACCATTAGTAGGATTATCTGATATTTGGTTGATTAATCTGTTTTGTGCATCTTTTTTAGGCATAGCTCAAGCAATCATATTTCCAGCAACCACGGCTTTAGTTACCGAACAAATAGACTTAACAAGTTTAGGCACCAGTTTAGGTATTATTGGAACTTTTAAAAATCTAGGAAAAGTTATTGGTCCGATGATAGGAGGAATTTTACTATCAAAATTTGATTTTCAAACCACATTTATCATTCTTGCTTGTATTCTTTTTGCTACGGCTTTTTTATTAACCATAAATCAACATAAAAAATGGAAAGTAAATAGATGATTGAATTGATTGCAGGGAGGCTGTCAAGGTGAAACAACAGCTGGAATTACTACGGGGGCGATCGCCTCCTAGAATCAGATTATGGCGACTGATGTGGCGGAATTGGATGGGCTGTTAAATTCTGACTTGAGTTTAAGACATTTCCGCTGCGATGAGCGCGATCGCCAAAACCGGTCAAGAGCTCGAAGTTACCTGTTACTGACTACCGCAGTAGTGAAAATAAGCACTTCGCACACAAGTATATCCAAATAGTAATTTACTAAAAAATGAGGTTATTAGAATGAATCAAACAACTGCAGCAAGCCAAGAAAAACAGATTCCCCGCGTTGGCTTTCCAGAACAGCGAGCTCCTGACTTAAGAGCTCTTAAATGGCGTTTCATAGGCCCTATGATCGGGAACCGCGGCTCGGATGTTATTGGTCACCCAACCAACCGGAATGTTTTTTATCACGCAGGTGGCGGTTTGTTCAAAACTACCGATGCGGGTCACACTTGGGAGCCTGTTGGCGATGACCAGTTTAACTGTGGCTCGTTAGGTGCGATCGACATCAGCCAGACTAATCCTGACATCATGTATGTGGGCGGTGGTGAGCCGCAGATGCGGAACAACGTGTCGTGGGGCGATGGCGTTTATAAAACCACCGATGGCGGCGAAACCTGGACTAACATCGGTCTGAACGAGACTCGTCACATCGCTCAGGTGGTGATCCATCCCACCGACCCAAATACGGTGTATGTCTGTGGCTTCGGCTCAGCGTTTGGTCCTAGCAAGCACGGTGGTGTGTTTAAAACCACCGATGGCGGTAAAACCTGGGAGCATGTGCTGTTCAAAAGCGAAGACACTGGCGTCATCGACCTTGCCTTAAACCCATCTAATCCAAACGAACTTTTCGCTTCCGTCTGGGAGTTTGAACGTAAAGCCTGGGGACCCAAAACAGGGGGGCCTGGCAGTGGCTTATGGCACTCTACAGACGGTGGTAAAAATTGGACCGATATTACAAAAAATTCAGGTTTGCCTGCGGGTGATTTTGGCCGCATCGGCGTTACCATGTCAGCCGCGAATGCGAATCGCGTCTATGCGATAATCGATAACGAAACAAAACCCGGCCTCTATGTATCAGAGGATAACGGCAAGACCTGGACCTTCACCTCAGACTTTTTCCAGATTATCGGCCGCCCTTTTTATTACAGTCACGTTATTGTCAACCCAGGTAATGCCGACGAAGTCTGGATACCCAATAACCAACTCTACTCGTCACAGGATGCGGGTAAGACCTGGCGTCTCGAGCAAAGCATTAAAGATGACTTGCACGGTATCTGGATTGATCCAAAAGATGCCAATCGCATGATCCAGGCCACTGATGGTGGTGCCGGAATCACACTCAATGGAGGCATGAGTTGGTCAACCCAGTTCACCCAGAAGAACGCACAGTTTTATCGCCTTAGTACCGACAATGAATTTCCTTACAACGTGTACAGCAATTCCCAAGATAGCGTGTCAGTTAGAGTACCCAGTGCGTCTCCCTTTGGCGGCATTGCCAGAGAGGACAATGTCCAGATCGGATTAGGTGAGACCGGCCCAGCCGTTGCCGATCCTGATGACAACAACATCGTATTCCAGTTATCTACCGGCGCAAATGTTGGAGGCGGCACGCCATTCTCGAAGATAAATCTTAAGACAAAACAAAATGAGTTTAGATCCATACTGCCAGACCCTATCTTTGGCCGTGGGGCCAAGGATATGGCCACCCGTCATCAGTGGGATGCAGACTTCTTTATTTCTAAACATGACAGCGATGCAATTTACGTCGCTGGCAATGTTGTCTGGAAAACCATGGACGAGGGGCAGACCTGGACCCAAATCAGCGGTGACTTAACCAATGACTACAAAGATAAGCAGGTCATAACCGGCACACCTTGGTTACCTGAGTACTTCGGCCAGGAGGTTTACTCGACGATAGTTCGCATTGAAGAATCACCGCTGAAAAAAGGCATGATATGGACGGGGTCGGACGATGGTTTAATCCATCTGACCCTGAATGATGGCAAAGACTGGCAGAACGTCACCATCCCAGGCTTACCAAAATATTCCTATGTACGAGAAATCGAGCCATCCCCCTTTGATGAGGGAACCGCCTATATCGCGATTTCGAACTACAACACCAATAATGATTACAAGCCTTACCTGTTCAAGACCTCGGATTATGGAAAATCCTGGACTAACCTGAGTGCCAATTTCCCGCAGGATCAGATCATTCGCACCGTACGGGAAGATACTGAGGTAAAGGGTATGCTCTATGCCGGTACGGAAACCGGCGTCTTTGTGTCGTTTGACGACGGTCAAAGTTGGCGTTCGTTGAGAGAGAATATGCCCGTGACGCCGGTCATTGATATGGAGGTAAAAAACAACGATTTGGTGATTGCCACCAATGGTCGCGGCTTCTGGATAATGGATGATATTGCACCGCTACGTGCCGAAGGGTTGCGTGGCAAAAAAACTGCGACCTTGTTTGATGTCTCAGACCATACCCGTCTCGGTTACAACTGGTGTATAGACTACTTCCCAGGCGGTGACGCTGCAGGCATGAAAAGGTACACCGTGGTACAACAACGCCACAACCTACAATACTACGAACTTGGTTTTCACAATGGTGAGAGACATCGCACTTTTGTGGTCGGAGGCGACGCCAAGTCCTTGGGTGTTACCGTGTACTTTGAGCTCACTAAGGAACCAGAGAACATCAGCCTGACGATCCTCAATGATGAGGGCGCTACAGTGCGTACCTACACCAAGGATGATATGACGCTGAGGGTTCGTAACTCACAGGACGCCTCTCTCAATAATGGTCTGAACAAATTCGTATGGGACATGCGTTGGACGCGACCTGCACTCGCTAAACTCGATCCTTTTGCCAAGCCGGGAAATTACACAGCCGTGCTTGAAGTGGATGGCGTCAAGCAGAGCAGCGACTTTAAGCTGAGCATTAATCCGAATGAACCCTACACTCAGGCTGAGATTGACGCGAAGTACGTTTACTGGATGGATATGTATCAGCAAACGCTTGATGCTTCGAATAAGTTATCTCAGGCAATGGCAGCTGAAAAAGAGGTAGCCGAACAGGCCAAGGCGAATCCTAAGTTGCAAGCTCAGGCAGATGCGGTGAATGCGGCGCTTGAGGAGTATAAGGCGATATTGATTCCAGAAGGCCGTACATTGGCTGAAATCATAAATCAACCAGCCAAGTTGTTCTCCAAGCTGGTCTGGTTGCACAATATGATGGAATCTACTGAGGGTCCACCTAATAACACCAGTGTTAAGCAGCTTGAAGACATTGAAGCCTTGCTCGCTTCCGCTGAGGCAAAAGAAGGAGAAGCCTTCCGAACTGCTTTAGCAGCCTTTAACGCGGCCGCTCAGTAAGCTATTCCTTCCCACCATACGTGTGTGGTGGGAAGGAAATTTTGTCTTTAAATGCACCCCAGTCATGCATTCGTCGTTTTATTCACTTTGAGCTTGATCTCTCAATTTTAAATAAGCGTAATGAGTTGTGGGTCAACAATAAAACTCTTGATACGAGGAATTTTAAGTATGCTTCTAGCTAACGAAATCAAAGCCTTAAAATGGCGTAGTATTGGTCCATTTCTTGGTGGTCGTGGTACCTGTGTCGTAGGTCATCCCACTGAAAAACATGTTTTCTATCACGGTCACTCATCAGGAGGACTCTGGAAAACAGAAGATGCTGGTCAATATTGGCTTCCTGTAGGAGACGGACAATTCAATATGGGATCAGTTGGTGCGATCGCTATATGCGAAAAAAATCCAGACATTATGTATGTGGGCTTAGGTGAACCCCAAATCCGTAACAGTGCTTCTTGGGGGGATGGGATGTATAAAACCACCGATGGTGGTGAAACTTGGCAACATATTGGTTTGAAAGAAGCTCGTCATATTGCCAAAATTAGACTCCATCCCGATAACCCCGATCTTGTCTATGTTGCCTCCATGGGTCATGGTTTTGGCCCTAGTCAAGAAAAAGGGGTATTTCGCTCCACCGATGGGGGTCAGACTTGGGAAAATATTCTTTTTAAAAGTGAAAATACCGGATGTATTGACTTAATAATTAACCCTAGCGATCCCCAAGTTATCTTTGCTGCCATGTATGAGTTTGAGCGCAAAACTTGGGGAGCTAAAACAGGAGGTCCAGAAAGTGGCTTATGGCGATCGCTTGATGGAGGCGATAGTTGGGAAGATATTAGCCGTAATTCTGGAATGCCTGAAGGACAAATGGGAAGGATTGGGGTTGCTATGTCCCAAGCAGATCCTAATCGTGTCTATGCTCTCGTTGATTCAGAAACTAAAGCCGGGTTATATCGCTCCGATGATTTAGGTGTCAATTGGTATTTTGTCTCTAATTTTGCCCAGATTATTGCTCGTCCGTTCTATTTCTTCCATCTCTATGCTGCACCTCATAATGCGGATGAACTTTGGGCACCAGCCAATAAGCTTTACAGTTCCAAAGATGGTGGCAAAACCTGGGTACTCGAACCAGGAATCAAAGACGACTACCACGAAGCTTGGATCGATCCTCAAGATCCTAACCGCATTATTGTTACCTGTGATGGTGGTGTTCAAGTTTCCTTAACTGGAGGCAAAACCTGGTCGCTATTCAACAATCAGCCGACAACTCAATATTATCGTGTTTTTTGTGATAACCAGTTCCCCTATAACTTGTATGGTACCGCTCAAGATACAGTGGCGGTAAAATGTCCTAGTGCTTCTCGCTGGGGTGGTATCTCGGAACATGAAACCATTGTTGTGGGTAACGGTGAAACTGGTTCTGCCATACCTCATCCCACAGATCCAGATATCGTTTATAACATTGCGACTGGATCAATTATGGGTACGGGCGGTTCTTTTACGATTAACAATCTAAAAACTGGGCAGAACGAAATGCGACCGCTGTGGCCAGAATCAACTTTTGGCACACCTGCTACAGAATTCAATTATCGCTTTAATTGGCATATGCCCTTTTTCTTGTCTACCCATGACAACAAAACTTTCTATGCAGCGGCTAATGTGGTGTTCCGTTCCACTGATGAAGGGATGACTTGGGAGGAAATTAGTCCCGATCTCACCAAAGATCTTCAAGATAAACAACAACTGGCGGGAACTCCTTGGATGGGAGAATATTTTGGTCAAGAAATTTATTCGACGATCTTCCGTTTAGAAGAGTCTCCCCACGAACAAGGGGTAATCTGGGCTGGTAGCGATGATGGATTGCTTCATCTGAGCAAAGACGGTGGTAAGACTTGGAACAATATTACTTCGCCAAATTTACCAGAATTTTCTCCGATCTATGAGATAGAAATCTCTCCCCACGATCCAGCCACAGCTTATATCGCTATCACTCGCTATCGGACAGCAGACGATACTTCTCCCTATCTATATAAAACCACCGACTACGGTAAAACTTGGACTTGCATTAGTGATACCTTCCCCCAAGATGAAATTACCCGTACCATTCGTGAAGATAAAGTACGCAAAGGATTACTTTTTGTCGGGACAGAAACAGGTGTTTTTCTTTCTATTGATGATGGCAAAGAATGGCGACGATTGAATCTTAATTTGCCCCGCGTACCCGTTCATGACATTAAGATCAAGGATGCGGATTTGGCGATCGCAACTCACGGAAGAAGCTTCTGGATTCTCGATGATATCAGCCCCATACGTCAGTATGAACCAGAATTAGCTAACAAAACTGCTCATTTATTCAAACCTGAAACCTATACTCGTTTTGGTTATAACTGGTGGATGGACTATGGTGGTGGTCCTTCTTCAGATAAAAAATACTACTTTATCCAAGGTGGTCGTCCCGGTCACACCTTCTACGAGCAAGGAATTGTCGATGGAGAGAAAAAACGCAAGTTTATCGATGCTGGCGATCCTCGACCCCTAGGGGTAATCATCTATTATCTTCTCAGTGAAGATGCTCAGGAGGTGAGCCTAACGATTCTCGATGACCAAAACAATGAAATCCAGACCTATGGCAAAGAGGAAATTCCCACCCAAAGATTCCCTATTTTTGATGCTCGCGGTTATGAACAGGATTTAACTACAGGCAAGCCCAAAGCTACTATTAGTACAGGACTTAATCGCTTTATTTGGAACACGCGTCATCCCCAAGTGTCATCTGTTCCTGGTCGTCCACCAGTAGTGATTAATCCTTTTGCTAAACCAGGTACTTATCAAGTGCGCTTAACTGTTAATGATGAAACTCAGACAGAATCCTTTGAAGTAGAAATTAATCCTAACGAGAAATATACCCGTGCCGAAACTGATGCCAAAGGGGAATTTTGGATGAAACTCTATGCTAAAGCCGAAGAAGGTATCCAAACTGTACTCAAAGCTCGTGCAGCTAAGGAAAAAGTCGCCAATGCCATCTCCTCTGCTTCAGGAAATCAGGCAGTCTCCGAACAAGGAGCGAAAATTAATACTCTCTGTGATGAGCTAGAAGGGAGCATGATGCCTGTTGGTACAACTTTAATACAAATTATCAATGAGCGTACTAAGTTAGTTCCTAAGCTGACATGGTTACATAATGTCTTGGAAACTTCTGAGGGGCCAGCCAATCAAGGGATAATTGATGTTTACAACAAGGTCGCTAGTGAAATGGATGAGGCGATCGCATCTTTTAACAGTCAACTTGATACTGAAATGGCACAGTTTGACCAATTAAGTAGCTAGTTAAGCGGTTAAACGAATCTGAGGTACATCTGGTATCAATAACAAAGCCTTGAACTGGACATCAAACCTCCGTTTCGTTCCGCGCATGGGCTCCGGCCTCAAAAAACTTGCCTTCCTCCCCATTTTTAAACAATCACGAATGTGCTCAATGACGGTGGTGGGAATCAGTTCTGGCTCAGGGAAATAGCCCAAGCGTTGGAAGGATTTGAGCATGACCAGAAAACTCAACTTTCCGCTGTCACTGCGAACTTTCTGGGAGGCCAATCGGAGCTCTTGCCCCAACCCCAGGTAGAGATAATGGCCTTTTCCAAGACCTGAACTTTTTCCTGAACTTTCCTGAATAAAAAGGGATTTTTTCGGCTGGAAATAATCGGCATACTGATATTCAAGTAAAGCAAAAACATTCAGGAGAAAAACAATGACTTTAACTTATCGCGGACAAACCTATACCTCTTCTCAAACTATCGCTACCGTTGACACTCATACCGTTCTTACCTATCGGGGTCAATCTTACCAACCTCGTCGTTCTCCAAGTTCCATCAGCCCAAAAGCCAACCTAGTTTATCGAGGCGTTCCCTACGTCGCTTCTGAATTCCCCACTTTTGAGGATCTTACCCCTGCTTTTAACTAATTTTCTCATTCACCCATCTTATTATTATTAATGAGCTTTCATCATGGAATTCATTACTCGTCGTCCCATTACTTTTCCTTTCTTCTCTCTCCGTGAAGATGCGCTCACCTGTTACCAAACCTAAACCAGAGCAAGGAGCATTACAACTATCCCAACTCATCAAACAGCCATTCGTCAGTCAATAATCTCATTCATTTACCGATATCGCTGGTTTCACTGAAATAAGCGTGGCAAATTGCTTTCTTTTAAAATACTTTGATAATTTTAGCAACTGCTGCATGGTGATGTTATAGATGAGTTGTCGCGGGTCGGGGCAAGAGAGCGTGTCAAATCCGGCCACATCTCCCCACAAGCCTTACTCCGTAAAGGTTAGAAAATTTATTAAATTTCCTTCTCTGCACTGAAATTAGTAACGATAAATCAATGGTTTCAGACCCTTATGGCATCTTTTGGCGCGAAGGAATGCCCCTACCCCTTTTTGTTACGCCCCCGTTGATAATCAGCCACAAGCCCAGGCGAGCACCAAATGGGTTTCCAGCTTCTTTAGGTAGATGTTTTGAGTTCAATTGGACAAAAAGCTGCATCGGTTGTTGACAGTTCTGACAACAGGGCCATGCTTCAGAAACCGTTAACATCGGGATCCCGGAAAACTTAGAAGCATCACACGATGATACTTGTTCAATCGTCGTCGGGAACCAGGCTGTTTTTTTGGTGTCTTTTAGTTTTTGCATCATCTGTCTTGTGCCAAGTTAAGAAGTCTGAAACCACTATAAACTCATTAAACTAAATAGGATAGGTTGAGCTCAGAGGTAGGGTTTTTTGGCCCAACCCCTCGAAAGGGGGGAATAGATACATTTTAGAAGAAAATTAATTAACTTCTCAAATCGCTGGTGGTGCAATCTGCCAATAGGAAAAGCACCTGGGAGTCTTGCCGTGTTTCGACCCCAAGTGCTTTTCCTCTAATTTCTTTTCCTCACACTTAGGCTTAAGTATAAATTACTAATTTCCTCTTGTCAAGTTTTGTTAAGAAAGCTTGACAGAGAAGCCCCTTTTAGGCTCAACCGTTCCTTCCCCTTACGGTTTTCCCATCGCCAACAGCCTTGGGAACTGAGATAGATTGAAATTGTTACAGAACTTTACACTACATTTTTATGCTGTTAGTAGTGGTCATCCCCTGGCAGAGTCGAGGCTGCTGGGGGATTTTTTCTGGCAATCAACCCCTGCTATAAGTGAAGCTAATCACAAAGACAAGTAAAAAAAATCTTAAAAGTCTTTACAATTCGTTACAAAGTTGTCATAATGATATCATCATACTTTTAAATTATTCGTAACTCGAAAACTTTATCGCAATTATAAGAACATGACCACAACCTTACAGCAACAGCAACAACTTTCCGCATGGGAACAGTTCTGTCAGTGGATCACCAGCACCAACAACCGCCTCTATGTAGGTTGGTTCGGCGTGCTGATGATTCCTACTCTGCTAGCTGCGACCGCTTGCTTCGTTATCGCCTTCATCGCTGCTCCCCCCGTGGACATCGACGGCATCCGTGAG
>JAAUYA010124267.1_pt1 | contig 17330 bp, 12 predicted proteins | sample 7278161 | NCBI WGS metagenome assembly JAAUYA01 (sample SAMN14350120, study PRJNA611818) | marine sediment metagenome | isolation source: surface marine sediment (3m) | place: French Polynesia: Moorea | collected 2018-08
CATATTTTTATTTGGCCCAAAGTCCAATTATTTAGCCCCCCTGCATAAAATCATCAATCCTATCCTACTCAATAGTCTTACTAGCTGTAGGTTGGGTGAAGCGTTGTCCAACTTGCGCCCAAAATCTTTCGCATCCAGCCAAAAGCGAAACCCAACACATACACCTTTGCTGTTGGGTTTTGCTCGTCTGAAAACCAAAGGATTGTGTTGCTAAAATCCTGCTCGCTCCACCCAACCTACGCCTAACATATTTTTATTTGGCCCAAAGTCCAATTATTTAGCCCCCGTGCATAAAATCATCAATCCTATCCTAATCAATAGAAAAGAGAACTTTAAGCACTTAGTGCATTAAGGAGAAGAAGATTTTATGTTTGCCAAAATTCCTGAAACAAAAATGAATTGGATTCGTTGGGGGTTAGCCATTGGCTGGCTACTGTTGATCCTTTCTCTGTTTTACGATCCAATCTCAGCCACATTAACTGAGCCTCAGCAATTTTTTGGTCCCAAGACAACAGATGCTTGTTTTGAGCTTCAAGGGCAATGTCATCCGTTAACCCCCTATCCTTTGGGCGCAAGAATCTTTTGGGGCACGATCGTTCCTGCGGCGATCGCCATTTTACTTCTATTTGGACACGAAGCTTGGCGGCGCATTTGCCCTTTATCTTTCTTTTCTCAAATTCCCCGCGCCTTGGGATGGCAGCGCAAACGTTTCGTCAAGGAGAATTCTTGGTTACATCGCAACCATCTATACTTACAATGGGGCTTGTTGTTTTTAGGGCTAAATCTCCGCTTACTACTGGTTAACTCCGATCGCCTGTTGTTAGGAATTTTCCTCTCCTTCACTATCCTATCGGCGATCGCAGTTGGCTTTCTTTACGGGGGAAAAAGCTGGTGCCATTACTTTTGTCCCATGGCTCCAGTACAGATGATTTATAGCGAACCTAGTGGACTTTTAACTTCAGAAGCTCATACTGCCTCTCCTTTCTCGATTACTCAGTCAATGTGTCGTCTAGTTGATCGAAATGGTCAGGAAAAGAGTGCTTGTGTCGCTTGTCAATCTCCCTGTATGGATATTGACGCGGAGAATTCTTACTGGAGTAAAATCAATCAACCAGACCGCAAGTTAGTCTATTATGGCTATCTTGGTCTGGCGATCGGCTTTTATCTCTACTTTGGTCTTTATTCTGGTAATTGGGGTTTCTTGTCTGGGGGAGTTTGGAATGAAACTAATCAATTAGCCACCTTGTTTGCCCCTGGTTTTTATATTTCTGGTCAACCGATTCCTATTCCTAAAATTCTAGCGGTTCCTTTGACCTTGAGCTTATTTTCCGGAGCTACCTATATGATTGGTATGCGTATCGAAAAAGCCTACAAGCGTTATAATAAGAGGTTTAAACGTCCTCTGCCCCTAGAACAAGTCCATCATCATTTATTTACTATTTTTACTTTCGTATCCTTTAATTGTCTATTTTTCTTAGGAGTTCGTCCCACCCTAGGATGGATTCCCTTCAACGGACAAAATATTATTACTTGGGGAGCGATTTTAGTGAGTGGCTTATGGTTAATGAAAGTATGGCAACGTAGCTTATATCAATATGCCAAAGAACGAGATAGTCAACTGTTACGTCGTCAACTAAGCAAAATGACGATTGATTTTTCAGAATTTCTCGATGGTCGTACTTTAGAAGATCTTAACGTCGATGAATTGTATGCCCTGGCTAAAGTTCTTCCGGACTTTACCCATAAATACCGCCTAGAACCTTATATGGGTGCCATTAAAGAGGCGATTAAGCAAGGTCGCGTCACTAGCGATCGCAGTTTTAAGGTATTCCAAACCCTACGACAAGAACTGGGTATTCAGGAGGACGAACATTGGCAAGTTCTAGAGAAACTTTCTCAAGAAAGTCCTGAGCTGTTTTTTCCTCATCTAGGAGGGATCTCCGACGCTGAATTAACCCTCCGTCGTCGGCTCAAAAAAACTCCCTCTAAACCAGATTTAACCAGCAATCCAGACTTAACGATGCAACGTCCCCTAAATGCTGGTAATCCTCAAAACTTATCTACCTTTAGAAGTTTAATTAATTCATCTCCAGACAGTGATGCTCTGACCATCCAGCGACCTTTGCCATCCAACCAACCTTCTGCCAAGACCCCTAAAAATACGTTTTCCTCAAAGACTACTAATCATGTAACAGATGCAGAGGCGACTATCCGACGACCTTTGCCATCCAACCAACCTTCTGCGAAGACCCCTATAAATACATTTTCTCCCAAGACTACTAATTCTGCAACGGATGCAGAGGCGACTATCCGGCGACCTTTGCCACCAAAACGCTAAAAAATATCACGGTAAGCATTTCACTTTTGACTAGAGACAAGGCACGCCTTGTCTCTACTGTGATTTTTGACTTTTGCTACATATAGCAGCCGAAGTATAGACTATATCATGTCTAATTGATTACCCATAATAAAAACATCATCTTATGTAGTTTGGGTTGAGGTGACGAAACCCAACAAATACAAGGGTTGGTGTTGGGTTTCACTTCGTTGCACCCAACCTACAGATATTGTGGTTAATTTCCCCGACATGATATTAGGACAAGCTGAATAGCCACAATCACCGAATCAGAAGAGTTTTAATTCTGAATTCTGCATTCTGCATTCTGAATTATACTATAACCTCTGCATAATTTCTTAAACCTTTACCTATCAATTAATTAGTGAGTGAATTCATTGTCCACAAGCAAGGAGACAGAAACCATGCTGAACTTAAAAGTGTTCAACTATCAAATCGGCGAATTTCAAGAAAAAACCTTAACCCCAGATCTAGCCAAACGGGAATGGATTATTGGACGCGCGACTAGCTGTGACCTAGTTCTAGCTACTGCAGAAGTCAGTCGAGTTCACGGCAGAATTGACTATCATAATGGTCAATATCATTACAGCGACTTAGGTAGTACCGACGGCTCTCGTATTAACCATGAAATCGCTACGGTTAACCAAAAGTATGCACTGAACCAAGATGACATTATCCGCATTGGTGATTTTATCTTAGCAATTCAAGATATGGAACTTAGCCCTTCCCACCAAAGCGATCGCCATAACCCCATGTTTACCAACTACTCACATTGGACTCACGGAGATCTGTTGGTTAAATGTGTTCGTATCATTGAGGAAACCAAGAATGTCAAAACCTTTTCCTTTGTTGCTGATTCATCTATCTCCTTTGCTTACCAACCTGGTCAATTTGTGACCTTAAACTTGGAAATTGAAGGTAAACAAGTGAGACGATCTTATTCTATCTCTTCGACTCCTACCCGTCCCAATACTTTAGATATCACCGTTAAACGAGTTCCACCGCCCCCCAATGCTCCTAATGTTCCCCCAGGATTAGTATCTAACTGGCTTCACGATCGTCTCAAAGTAGGAGACAAAATTAAGTTATCTGGCGGCCCTATGGGGAAATTTACCTGTGCGACTAATCCCCATCGCAAACTATTACTAATTTCTGCCGGCAGTGGTATTACTCCGATGATATCCATGGCTCGTTGGATTTACGATACTGCTGGGGAATATGACGTGGTTTTTGTCCACTCTGCTCGTCATCGCAGTGACATCATTATGGAGCAAGAACTCCAATTAATGGCAACCCGACAACCCAATTTCCGTCTGGCTATTTCCCTTACCCAACCTTCCCATGGTCAAACCTGGATGGGTTATCAGGGGAGACTCTCTGAACAGATGTTATTGAATATTGCTCCTGATTTTCGCGAGCGAGCCGTTTACGTTTGTGGTCCCGACGGCTTTATGAAAGGGATAAAAACCCTCTTGACTGAGATGGGGCTTCCCCAAGAAAACTATTATGAGGAGAGCTTTGGAGTGGGCAAGAAGCAGACTGCGTCAACTTCATCTGCTTCTGCTGCTTCCAATTCCGCCTCAGAGACTACTTCCCCAGGTAAAACAGCTATTTTCTTTGCTGAATCAGGCAAAACGGTTGCTTGTGATGGTCAAGCATCCATCCTAGAAGTCTCTCAACAAGCAGGCATTAATATTCGTAGTGGCTGCTTGCAGGGAGTTTGTGGTGCTTGTAAGAAGCGCAAGCGCAAAGGTCAAATTCGGTACGAAGCTCAGCCCGATGGACTAGAGCAAAATGAACAGGAACAAGGATATATTCTTCCCTGTATTGCCTATCCTGTAGACAAAGTAGAGATTGATGCCTAAGTTTAAGATATCTAGTAGTAGAATGCAGAATGCAGAATGCAGAATTCAGAATGTTTGCCGAACCCCAAAATCCAAAATCCAAAATCCAAAATTACCTTAGCCGGTTTCTCAAAACTATCTTGACGGACCACTAGATCGTCACTTTTAATGCTTTTTTACTGAACATCATTATCGTAAGGTTATAATATGTCCTCTCCCAAATCTTCTCCAAATAACTTGAACTTGTACAGCGTTCCTAATGCTCAACTCTCCACAAGTGGTGCTTTGTGCCTTGGAGAAGGCAACCGTTATCGCCTTGAACGGCGTCTGGGAGAGGGAGGTATGGGTCATGTATTCTTGGCTACAGATAAACGCCTTGGTAAACCAGTGGCGCTTAAACTTCTCAGAGAATCTTTGGCTGATGATGAGTCGATGAGAATTCGCTTTAACTGGGAACTGACTATCTGTGGTGCTCTCAAAAGTGAACACATTGTTCAGGTGAGCGATTATGGGGTCACTGATGCTGGCTATCCTTTTTATGTGATGGAGTACCTTCAGGGAGAAACCCTTGGCCAGAGGTTAGACCAAATCCATCGTTTGTCACCCCAACAAACTTGTCTGATTATCTCTCAAGTTTGTGCTGGGTTACAGTTGGCCCATGATGGAGTTAACTTAGTTAACGAAGCCACAAGAGCAACCGAACAAATCAAAGTGGTTCATCGGGATTTAAAACCACAAAATATCTTTCTGGTACCGACAGCACTGGGAGATTTGGTTAAAGTTATTGACTTTGGTATTGCCAAGATTCGCAACCTACAGGCTGAACAGACTAACCTCACGAATATGTTTTTAGGGACTTGCCACTATGCTTCTCCCGAACAACTGCAAGGCTCTGAAGGTTTAGATGAACGAGCAGATATCTACAGTTTAGGTCTAATTCTCTATGAAATGCTGAGTGGCTTTGATCCCTTTGGCTTTAATTTCCGACAAAATCGAGTAAGTATTGAATCTTGGCTATTGGCTCATATCTCTAAGCCTCCTCAGCCATTGCGATCGCAGCCAGAATGTGAACACTTGTCACCCGCCCTGGAAGAAGTGGTGATGTACTGCCTCAATAAGTCTCCAGATGACCGATTTACCTCTGTGCAGGAGTTAAATGATTCTCTCTGCCTAGCTGTTTCACGGACTCCTGTCTCACCCGTAACCTCCCTGAATCTGTCTCCAAGCGATCGGCAACCTGAACTCTCTGAAACGCCGAATTCCTCTAGTGAAGATATAGTTTCTGACACCAGAGACTTAGTCTCATCCCCAGTTCCAGAAAAAAGCCTCTCTCTTGTCCTTGGTTCTCGTAGGAAATGGGTTAAATGGGGTCAGTTTGCTCTCATAACTTTTGTGCTTTTGGGATTCAGCATTTCTAGTACTAAATTTTTTTCTTCTCACCATGTTTCTCTGACTCCTTCTCCAACTCTCTCTCCAGAGCAGGAGAAAGGCAGCAAGACTGATACCATCAGCAATCCCCAAACCCTTTCCGGCCATGAGAATGCGGTTTGGTCAGTTGCTCTGAGCACAGATGGTAAGGTGGTAGTCAGTGGTGGTGAGGACAAAACTGTCAGAGTCTGGAATGCAGGGACAGGAGACCTCATGCGTACCCTTCCAGGTCATCTGGATACAGTCAGAGCGGTCAGTCTTAGTGATGACGGACAATTCATGGCTAGTGCTAGTGCTGATGGGATGATTAAACTCTGGAATCCTTTGACAGGAAAACTGTTACGTACCTTTAGAGGCGATCGAGATCCTCTGTGGTCAGTAGAAATTAGTCCCAATGGACAGACGATCGCTAGTGCTAGTGCTAATAGTACCATTAGACTCTGGAACGTGGCTACAGGAGAACTACTAGGTACCTTTACCGGTCATTCAGATTGGGCGTTTGCAGCTAGGTTCAGTCCCAATGGAGAGCTATTAGCTAGCGGCAGTAAGGATGGCACCATTAAGCTCTGGGATGTTGACACAGGAAAGGTGCTGCAAACCTTGGCTGAGCATAAGGGGGCTGTTCGAGAGCTCGCTTTTTCTCCTAGCGGTCAACACTTAGCCAGTGCGAGTTGGGATGGTACGGTCAAAGTCTGGGAACTCTCAACGGGAAAAGTCCTCCACACTTTTTCCCAACATGGCGATCGCGTTGTGGCAGTTAGTTTTAGTCATGATGGCCAAACTCTAATCAGTGGTAGTATCGATGGTACGCTTCAGGTGTGGGACTGGCAAAATCAAATCCTTTTGGATACTTTGACAGAACATCAAGATTGGGTACTCTCGATTGCTACCGGACCATCAGGAGTCATTATTGGTAGTAGTCGAAATCAGACCATTAAAATTTGGCGAACAATTAAGCAGTAACTAAGTGCAGCGCGGCGAAAATAACCCACCAGTTAACAAAGTCTGAAAGCCTTAATCCAAAATACTTTTGACTTTTGACTTTTGACTTTTGACTTTTGACTTCCGCGCAGCGGCTAAAGCCAGTCCCATAACCATGTATAGGACTGATTCAGAGGGTTTTACCCTCAAATCCGGCTAATTGCCTATAGTTGCAATTCTATAATGGCGGTTTTTTTAGCTTTTTTAAGTGCGGTTATTAAACCAGATTTGAGCTTAATTTAGAAGGGAATATTGTCAAGATTTTCACTGTTTAACTCAGAAGAATCTTCGGCAGTTTCAGTAGTAGTAGATTTTTGGGAAGAATCATTTTTGGCCGTCTGAGCAGGTGATGATTTAGATGAGCCCATTTCTGATACATTGGCAGAAGAAATAGACTCAGAATCTAGAGAGTAAATACTATAAACCGTTAATTCAGCCTTTTTTTCCTTAAATCCTTCTGGCCGATCTATGGTATCCATTTTCAGACGACCTGTCAAAATAACTTGATTTCCCTCAGTATATTGTTGTTCGATTTCTGTGGCCAAATTACCCCAACTAACTACTTTTAAAGTATAGGGTTGGCCGTGAGGAGAAAGATTATTAAACTCCACCATCATTTCGGTGACAGCCAACTGATTATCTTGAGTATAACGCAGCTGGGGATTACGAACGATTTTCGCCATTAATACGCAACTATTCATGATAACTCCTTTTGATTTGTTCTTTATTACTAGTTCAACAACCATCAACCATTAACCATCAACTAACACCTAATTCGCCCCTTGTTGTTTATTGATAAACTCTTTAACTCTAGTACGATAGCTTTGTAACTGGAGCTCTACCCATTCTCGATCTTCGCTATTAGCAAAAATATGTACCAATGGTTCGCCAGCATCTGGTAGGATTAATACCCAGTTATCGGTATGAGGTTCGGTAATTTTTACCCCATCAATCAATTCTAGTTTTTCTGAAGGTTCAGTTTCTACTAGATAACGCATTAATGCTCCTTTTACAGTCCAAGGACAACGTAGAGTATAAGATTTATGGCAAACTTGGGGAAGTTCACTACGAATTTGAGCTAGCGATCGCTCTTGAATCGTCAGCATTTCAATTAATTTCGCAACTGCGAACATGGCATCAAAACCGGGGTGGAGTTGTGGAAAAATAAAACCCATTTCTCCACTGCCACCTAAAACCACAGAGGGATTATCCTGTGATGCTTCCATCAAGGCGGTAGGATTAGCTTTAGTACGAATTACGGTACCATCATGACGGCGGGCGATTTGTTCTATTGCTGAAGATACATGAACTGGAACTACAACTGTACTACGGGGGTTAGCAGTCATAATGGTATTAACCATCAAGGCGGTTAATTGTTCACCCCGAATGGCAAATCCAGACTCATCCACTAAAATCAACTGTTCGCCATTACCCGTTACTTGCACTCCTAAGTTAGCTTTGAGTGCTTCTACAACATGACCAAGTTGGACTAATAAATTCTCTCTTTCTACCGCAGAGATCGCTTGGGGACGCAAACTGGCATTCAATACCACGGCATCACAGCCAAATTTAGCGAGTAATCGCGGTAAAATTGCCCCAGAAACGCCATAAACGTAATCAATTACCACTCTAGTGGCACTGTTCCTAATGGCCTCAATATTAAGCTGAGTTTCAAAAGTTTTACCGTAAGTATCTATGATTTGAGAGGGATAGAACATATTACCAATATCAATAATAGGTACGCGTCTCAAGTCCTCTTTAAAATATGCCCCTTCAATTTTCTTCTCTTTAGCTTTAGAGATATTAATGCCGTTTTGATCGAAGAATTCAATCAGGATATAATCATACCGATTGGGATGCAAGCGGATATGAACTCCTCCTGCTACTCCTAATTTGGGAGTGATAGTACGAGAGAGAGGAAGAGCTGTTGATTCTAGGTTTTGAATATCGATCCCTACTGACATCATGCCGGCAATCAGGGAACGAGTGACCATGCGCGAGACAGTTCTTTGATCTCGAGAAACCACAATAGAAGTACGAGGTTTGAGGGTAGAGCCATAAGCAGCGCCTAGTTTAACTGCAAATTCTGGGGTAATATCAATATTAGCTAAACCAGTAACGCCTCTTTGTCCAAAAAGGTTTCTCTGGGCAATATTGCCCCAAATTAAGTTAATATTGAGGATTGCCCCTGGTTCAATTCTTTTACTAGGCCAAACTCTCACCCCAGAATTGATTTGAGCTTCTTCTCCTACGATAGAAAGTGCTCCAACCACGGCAGCTTCTAAGATTTGTGCGCGACGATCTACTCTAGTTCCTCTAGCAATTACACAAGCAGATAATTGAACTTCATCGCCAATAATCGCTCCATTCCAGATAATAGGACGGTACAATTCTGCATCAGCTCCTACTGTAACATTATCACCAATCACCGTCCCCGCGCGGATTCTTGCCCTGGCACCAATGCGACAGTTACTACCAATCAAAACCGGCGTTTCAATTTGGGCACTGGGAGCGATATAAGTATTCTCACCAACCCACATTCCCGGTTCAGTTTGGGTATAAGCAAAATCAATTTTTACTTTCTGGTGAAGGGCATCGTATTGTGATTCCCGATAAGCTTCTAAATGACCAACATCGCACCAGTAACCTTGGGCAATATAGCCGTACATCGGCTCTCCCTTTTTCAGTAATAAAGGGAATAAGTCTTTAGAAAAATCACATTCTTCTTCTTTGGGAAGATAATCTAATACTTCGGGTTCAAGAATATAAGTGCCGGTGTTGACGGTATCGGAAAAAATTTCACTAGTAGAGGGTTTTTCCAAGAAACGTTGTATGCGTTGTTCTTGGTCAGTAATGACAACTCCAAATTCGATGGGGTTGGGAACACGGGTTAAAACTAAAGTTGCTTTAGACTGTTTTTGTTTATGGAAGGCGATCGCTGCTTCTAAGTCAAAATCGGTGATGCTATCACCACTAATAACTAAAAAAGTATCATCTAATAACTCCTGAATATTTTTCACGCACCCCGCAGTACCTAAAGGTTGATCTTCTTCTACTGCATAAGTCATTTCTACTCCGAACTCAGTGCCATCTTGAAAATAATCACGCATGACATCAGGTAGATAGTGGAGAGTAGCAATTATTTCTTTGAGTTGGTAGCGTTTCAGTAGATTAATAATATGTTCAGCTATGGGTCGGTTCAGAATTGGAACCATCGGTTTCGGTAAATGGCAGGTCAGAGGACGTAGCCTAGTTCCAGAACCTCCGGCCATTAAAACTGTACGCATAAATTCTCCTTACCTTTACTTTCTAGTATAGAGCTAACAAAATTACTGATCCTGAGCGCAACTGAATTAGCAAGGCAATAACCCCTGTAAATTATTTAACTCCTAGAAGGATATTGTACCATTTTTCCTCACTTTTTCTCCAAGTGAGTTGAGCGATCGTTGATGAGTATTGCGATCTTAGGTTAAGATCGTCTATGAAAGCAGAATTATTTCTGATTCAGAATTGAGAATGCTCAACGATGGAATTTTCCACACTCAAAGGAGTTTGTTATGAACTTGATCTCTATCCTTTTGTTAGGTAGTTATTTTTGGGGGATTTGGAGTTTTTGGCGTGGGTTTAGACACACTAATTTTAATCGAAACTTACCTACAAAAGTTCGTTTATCTCTACTGTGGCCAGTTTTAATAATTACTAATAAATCCTATCGCCACAACTTTAAAAAAGCTCTCAAAGGTTAAAATAACCCGGCAGTTGAAGGGTTGCTTAAGAAATTCTCAAATTCTCTTGAGGACTTCACAGCAAGAATTTTACTTTTGATTTTTGAATGCGTGACTTTTGACTTTTGCTATATGTCAGCATGTATTTGGTTAATCGGTGGTACAGCCGAAAGTGTCCAAATTGCGCGTTTGTTGTCCAGCTCTAATTTATGCTACTTAGTTTCTGTAACCACAACAGCAGCAACAGAGCTTTATGCTTCAATTCCTCAGACAAAAATTATTGTCGGCCAAGTAAAAACCACGGCTATGAATGATTTTTTACTCGCTCATGACATCAGAGTGGTAATTGATGCTTCTCATCCCTATGCAGTTACTATCTCTCAAGGGGCGATCGCCGCTTGTCAAAGAACTGACATTCCCTATTTGCGTTATGAGCGTCCCTGTGCTGAGCCGCAAGATTCACCAGTAATTGAAGTACCGACTATCGAGGCTCTCTTAGCCAGTAACTATCTAGAAAAACAAAGAGTTTTACTTACTATTGGTTACAAATCTCTCCACTTATTTCAAGATTATCACCAGCACGCGCTACTATTTGCTCGTGTTTTACCTTATGCCTCCTCAGTAGAGATGGCTACTCAGGCAGGTTTTAGCAGCGATCGCCTCATCGCGCTCCGCCCTCCGGTGAGTTTGGCTTTAGAAAAGGCTTTATGGGAATTATGGCAGATTTCTGTGGTTGTTACCAAAGCTTCGGGAAACTCAGGAGGAGAAGATGTTAAACGCCAAGCTGCCAAGGCGTTAGGTATTCCTTTAATAGTAATTTCTCGCCCTCCTCTTGATTATCCTCAAGTTACTTCCAATTTAGAGGAAGTAGTAAAATTTGCGGCGTTGCACAATCATGGGAGGATTTGGTAATTTTGGATTGTTTGAATTATTACTTAGTATTATTTTAGCATAATTCCATTACCAATCTCCCCCTGCACCGTCACTGTTCGACCTCCCGCCACCGAAGTCGAGACCACTCGAGCCACCTTCCCACTCATCAGAAGAACTACTAGAACTCCCTTTCCGAGGAATCCGATAAAACGATTCCTCCTGCCTTTCACAGCAATGACAATGCTTGCTGAGACGACCCCGGCCCAAGTATCCGAATTATTGTGTGCTCTCTCCTGAATGTAGCCACGCAAATGAATCCCCGGCGAGGGCAAATGGGGATGACATTGGGGACATCGCCAGGCAAAATATTGCAAGCTATCAATAGAGTGAGCGACTTGTTGGGGATAGCTTAAATAATCATCAATATTGGAGTTGTCGATACTTTCCATGCTCGCCCCACAGTTTTGACAGGGAAAAGGTGAGTAGTTCCCCTGGACAAAACCAAGATATGAGGCAAGCTTGTCTAATAGCTTTTTGAAATCATGGGGAGATATCAATATGTTCAGTAAAAGTGCTAGATCGAGTCCTACAAAAATCGAAATAAGTAAAGGATTTGGGAACGTAAGAAAATATCTTTCTGCTAGAGCGGAAGTGATCAGCATGGGGATGGCTATAAATGATGCCAAGCAGCCTATTTTGGGGGTTATACAGAGCAATAAAATTGCAGGAATTACTAGCAGAATAGTAAACGAGCCCAACAAGGGTAACAATGACCGAATTATTGATAAAATTATTAATGCAAAAATTGAAGAAACTAATAAACCGATAAGATTAATGTTGGATTTTCTACTCCGAGCGCTGGCTCGATCGTCAGGAATGACAAACATCATACATATCCCTATTGCGTAAAGCAAGATTGAAAACAGTAGGAGGGTATCAGGGGGAAGAGGACGACCACTTAAGCTAATGGCATATGTTCCCCAGCTCATTAATAGACCAAAGAAGATTAGCGGATAAGTTGCTGTGAGAAAGCCAAAAATTAACAATAACTGAAATATCGCAACGCCAATAATGATGAAAACAGAATCTCCCCAACCATTAACCAATACCCAGCAATTGATTAAGTAAGCAATGGTTATCAGCATTAAGCCCAGGCTGAAGAAAAATATTCCCAAGTAGCGCTTGACCGAAAGCAGTTGATACTGGCTCAAGCAGAGTTGATATCAAATCCGGATAATTGCACACACTTAACTTTTCATGTAACATTCCTCGCGAACTTTCTGAATTCTGCATTCTGCATTCTGCATTACCTCACCCAAAAGTGTGGTTATTCAACCGGATTTGATATGATAAGCTTCTTCAAGGGGCTGAGTTTTTACCTTTGAAAATGCTTGATATAATTCGTCATCTCTGGGCGATCGCCTCAGGTTAGCGTTGGGAGCTAGGGTGAGAGGACGCTTAGCATTCCACAATAACCAAATAAAAGTAATGGCAGTCCAAGTTATCCCTAAAATCCCAATAGCCCAAATATATGTGGGAATCAAGCTCAAAAAATGACGTTTACTACCAGGAGAGGGAAGGAGCTTATCCTTTGCTATAACATGGTCGATAATAGCTCGGGTTCCCATAATAATACCCCCTTCAAAGTTATTTTGCTGGAAACGCGGGATAATTTCTGCTTGAATAATTTCATTAACTGTCGCATTGGGTAAAATCTTTTGCATACCTCGCCCAGTCTCAATTTCAACTCGGCGATCGCCCTTGGATACCATCAAGAGCACACCATTGTTTTTATTCCGTTTGCCAATCCCCCAATAATTAAATAGCTTGGTAGTAAATGCTTTTGGAGAAGGGTAGGGGTGTGTATCAGGAACAGTGACAATCGCCATTTCTGTGCCATTTTGTGCATCAAGCTTAGAGAGCATTTGATTGAGTTTAAACTCAGCCGAAGATGATAGAATCCCTGCTCGATCCGTGACCCAACTCCCGTTTATCTGACGGGGATTGGGAACATTTTCGACTTCGATAGCATCGCTCGGCAGGACAGCGAAAATAAGGGCAAGACAGAACAAACTAGTCCATGTTACATAGGTAAAATGCTTCTTCCATTTTTTGATGTGGTGCATCATGGCTGACAGACTACGGAAAAACTTGTCTGACATAACAATTTACCTCCTTCTCATTAGTTGCGATTGCTAGTGCTCTGTCAACATTAAAATGAGGGATAGAACCATCAGTTTTCCAATCCTCTCCCTGTTCAGATCTAAGTGCCAGAAAGGGGGGGAATATCTCAACCGAAATTTTGCCCTCAATTCACGGTACTGATTACCAACTTCTATGGGATTACCCTCATCCAATTCTTCAGCCTCATCAAGTTCAGCATGGCTTTTTGTTGAAACATTGGCTCGTAGACCACGAATTCGCTCTAACCAAGGTTCCACCTACCACTAATATATCTCCAAAATGAGTTAGATGGGCGCAGTTAATCATATATAGCAATTTCCACTCTTTATGAGGTACACTCAATCAACAATCAACAAAAGCCAGGGTATATGACTGTACTTCATAAGTATGAAAAAAGCTATTCTTTCCTGAAGAAACAGTTTAACTGTTGAACTGTTGCATAATTAAATGAAATTGGTATTATATGAAGGGGTAATAATTCCCAATATATCAGGAGATATAGCCAATGATCGCCCAACTGATACCCCAACTGATGACTCCCCAAGAATATCTTGAATGGGAAGAACAACAACCCATCAAATATGAATATGTCAACGGGGAAGTTTATGCCACCACAGGAGGGACTATCCCTCACAATGATATTGCGCTTAATCTTGCCTCTGCTCTGAAAACTCACCTGCGAGGTAAAGGCTGTAAAGTCCAAATAGCAGATGCTAAAGTCGGTGTTTCAACTAATGGTCCGTTTCACTATCCCGATGTGATGGTTAGTTGCGATCCACGAGATCAAAAAGCTAGAAAAATAATCTATCATCCCTGTTTAATCGTGGAAGTTTTATCGCCTAGTACAGAGGCTTTTGATCGAGGTAAAAAATTCAAACACTATCGTCGGATTGACACCCTCAAGGAATATGTTCTCATTGATGCTGAAAAAATGAGTATCGAGTGCTATCGCCTCAATGAAAACGACAAATGGGAACTTACTCCCTACTCTCTTGAGGAAGCAGCTGATAATCAAACCGAATTGGAAGTTGAATTGAGTAGCGTTAATTTCCAGTGTCCGATCTCTTTGCTATATGAAGATGTAGTCTTTCCTGAAGCAACTGACATAGAGCGATCGCCTAATAACCATAAGCCCTCTCCTTAGTTTGGCTTGAGAAAAGGCTTGATGGGAATTATGGCAAATTTCTGTGGTTGTCAGTGTTAAGCGTTCTCTTTTTTAACTATCTCTCTCATTACTTTTGAAAAATGGTCTTAGAAAGTTTTGATTTTAGCCACTATTATACCTACGAAGAACTGGTTCAATTCCTGCACCTATGTGCTGAAAATTACTCCCATCTGTTGAATTTAGAAGTAATTGGTCAAAGTTATGCTGGACGTAATATCTGGTTAGCTACCCTCACCCATCAAGAAACAGGAAAAGCTTTAGAAAAACCTGGCTATTGGATTGATGCTAATACCCATGCGGCTGAAGTGACTGGTTCGGCGGTGGCATTATACATAATCTATCACTTGCTAACCCACTACCAGCGAGACTCCCAAGTTACTAGATTGCTAGATAACTATACTGTGTACGCGCTTCCTCGTATAGCAGTTGATGGTGCGGAAAAATATCTTACTACTGCTTATTACCTACGTTCTAGTATTCGTCCTTACCCCTATCCAGAAGAGCAAGATGGACTTTATCCAGAAGATATTAATGGCGATGGTCGGATTTTACAAATGCGAATTAGGGATGAATGTGGCGCGTGGAAAGTCTGCGAACAAGACTCTAGAATCATGAGACCTCGTGAACCCGATGAATTTGACGGTACATACTATACCGTGTTTACAGAAGGACTGATTCGTAATTACGATGGTTATAATATCGCATTAGCACCTTCACTGGAAGGAATAGACTTTAATCGTAACTACCCCTATTCTTGGCTTCCGGAAGGAAAACAAAAGGGAGCGGGAGATTATCCTTTCTCTGAACCAGAAACCCTTGCTGAAGCTAAATTTTGGCAGAATCATCCCAACATAAATGGATTTTTAACCTATCATACTTTTGCTGCTGTTATTTTACGTCCCTATAGCAACTATCCCGACGATCATTTTCCTTATGAAGATTTAGAAATTTATAAATTAATTGGCTCATGTGCGACTAAAATTACAGGCTATGAATGTGTTTCTGTCTATCACCAATTCCGCTATCATCCCGAGAAGTTTACTTATGGAGCGATGGATGATTATGGTTACGATCATTTTGGTTGGTTTGGTTTTACGGTGGAATTGTGGGATGCACCAACAGAGGCGGGAGTGAACAAAGAGGACTATCGTCAGTGGTTTCGTAATCATCCGGTAGAAGATGACTTGAAGTTAATCAAATGGAATGATGAGAAATTAGGGGGTAAAGGTTTCATTAACTGGCAAGAGTTTGAACATCCGCAATTAGGAACAGTAGAAATTGGCGGCTGGGATTATAAAGCGGTGTGGCACAATGCCCCGGCTGAGTATCTTCCTCAATTGTGCGAAAAGCATTGTCGTTTGGCGATCGCTCATGCCTTGATGTCCCCTTGTTTAGCGATTAGAAAAACAGAGGTTAAGCCTCAAGGAAGTAATATTTATCATCTGGTGGTGCAGCTTGAAAACCAGGGTTTTTTGCCTACCTACACCAGTAAAAAGGCTCAAGACTGCGCTTATGTTAAACCGATTGAGGTAATTTTATCTCTTCCTGAAGGAACAATGCTCATTAGTGGCAAACAAAAACAAGAAATACCCCATTTAGAGGGAAGAGCCAATAAAGTTTTTAACACAACTGCTCAAAGTTCTGACTATCTTTGTAGTATTGAGTGGGTGATTAAAGCAAGTGCAGGCTGCCAAATTCATCTTACCATCAAAGCAGAGCGAGCAGGAACTGTGCGGACAACCCTACTACTCCGATAATCTTAAGTTAGGGGATGATTGTTAATTGTTCATTGTTAATCGTCTTCAACCATCAACCATCAACCATCAACCATCAACTATTCAAACTCATTGTTTACGAACCTGTAATATCAAATCCGATTGATTGCCCATAGTAAAATTATTGTCTAAGTAGGGGCGCAAGGCTTTGCTAAGAGGGGGATAAAACTACTTTTAAGCATTCCCTCTAAATTGGGCGCGTACTAAACGCCACAGCAACAGAACTATAATCCCAACTAGGGCAAAGGGAAATGCTACCAGCCCGAAAATAAAGCACAACACAAGCTGCAACCTGACACGTTGAGCGAATTTTATCAGCGATTTCAGCCATTTTGGAATAGGCATAGCTTCAAAAGGAAGTTCAAGTTCCTGTAAAATCTGTTGGGCTTGATATGAGGCTGCAAAACTTTCCTGAATTCTGCCGCACTTGTTATATGTAATAGCTAGATTGTGCAAGGAACTAGCTTCCCCCCGGCGATCGCCTATCTCCCTTTTTATCTCCAAAGACTGCTGGTAGAACTCTATCGCCCGCTGGTATTGCCCCAGGGATTGGTAAGCATTACCCAAATTGCCCAAGGAAGCCCCTTCCCCCTGGCGATCGCTTGTCGATATTGCCCCAGAGAATGGAAAGCATTGCCTAATCTAGTCCATGCCCATCCCCAGTCAGACTTATCAGATTGCTTAATCTTGGCTTGCCATCCCTGCACCAACTTTTCATACACACACAGATCTTCATGGCACGAAAATGACTCCTAAAATCAAAAGCAAATTATCTACTACTAACTAGCACTACCTAGTGCTGATTTTGACTATTTGGTTGGAGGCTGAGTCCCGAAATGCCCAGAATCTTCCCCTATGGATAACTTCTAAGAAAGAAATTTTGGGACGGTAATTTATCAGTCATCTTTCTCTTCAAAAATATTGCTAAGTGATTTTAATTGGTCTAAAGAAACTAATTCTTTGTCTGGTTTGGTTGAAGCTGTAAAAATTTCAGGTTGG
>JAAUYA010210222.1_pt1 | contig 17263 bp, 18 predicted proteins | sample 7278161 | NCBI WGS metagenome assembly JAAUYA01 (sample SAMN14350120, study PRJNA611818) | marine sediment metagenome | isolation source: surface marine sediment (3m) | place: French Polynesia: Moorea | collected 2018-08
AAGGTTAAGTGCCCAGAACAGCTTTCTCGATACAAACATCTGGGTGCGGCAGGAAGTCCTGAACATGTAGATGCAGTGCTACAAGTGGTGAGAAGAGTACAAGTTGACGAACTACAAAAAACGATTGATTCCCTCAAAGAAAGTTGGTCGGATTTGTATTCAGACCAGGAAGAGAAAAAGAAAAAAAGTAAGGGGTAAAATTAGCTTTTAGTTCTCGTCATAAATTCGCGAACGGATATCTTCTTTCTAGCATTTTTTTTCTATTTTTGTCCCGCCTTAAGTTGGTAGCCAGAACTATGATGTAAAGGAATTAAATCTAGAAACTGAAGACTAATTATTAAAACAAGTATGATTTTTAAATAAGGGTGAGGATAAAGTTTAAAACTAGTTACTAAAACTCCTAGTAATATTAAATAGTGTACTATCCAGAAAAAACGACCCCCAGCACGAAATGCTGCTGCTATTTTTTCCATTCCAATCGGTAATGGGTATTCAAAAATTAGAATATTTTGCCAATATATTTGATTACTTAAGGCAAACCCTGTTAGGATTATTAGTAATAAACAAAGAAAAGTATGATTTTTGATAAAACTAATTACTGTTCTACATATATTTATTTTTTGTTTAATAATTATCACTATACAATTGCTTAATAATAATAATAAAATACCAAGCCCTAAATAGTTAAATCCTTCATATTGATATTCCTGAACCGGAAGAGATTTCAGAAATGATGAAAAAGACATAGGGTTAAAAATACTATTCAAGTTTAGAGAATATTTTCCATAGCCATATAGTATATTACTGGATGGACTTGGTAAGTAACCAAATAAATACCATCCTGTAATTAGTGATAAAGTGATTATTGAAATACTAGTAAAAGCTTTCATCATCTTGATTCTATTCTGTGCTAATTGATCAAGATAAGAAACCACAATTAAAGAAAACGACATCACGGCAATATACGGATGTATTCCTGAAGTAATTATAATAATAGCAAGCTGTAAAAAGAATATTGAATTTTTATTTTCAGATTTATTATTATCAAAGCTATTTAGTTTAAAATAACTCCAGATTGCTGCCAAAATAGCCCAGTGAGCAGTTAGAGCAAAATGGCCATGTATTCGCCAGGTTAATGGAGGCGCGATCATGAAAAGCAAGCCGGAACAAATAGCGCAAAAAAAACTTTTTTTTGCAAAGATAAGAGACAATTTTGCTTCCAAAAAAAACTGTAAAATAAAACTAATCAAAGCAAAAATACCAAAGTACTGAAAACTATTTGGTCAAACATCAGAAAATAGTTTAAAAATGATTGCAAAGATAGGAATTGAGTCTTGATAAGCAATTGAAACTCCTGTTGGATAAGCTAAAGTATCAGTAAAAGTTAAAGGCCAATACCAATTGCTTTGTCTAAAATTTAACCATCCAATTTGGTGCTGAGCCGGATCATCTCCAAAAAATAACCAATCCGCATTGGTCGGGTTAATATGTTCACCTAATAAATAACTCAGCCCAGAATCTGGATTTCTGGGTGAATTTCTGCGAAAGTATAGTCATCACCAAAAGTGAGCAAGAGCCTTATTGTGGGTCGGAGTGATTCTTATTTCGGGTCGCTACACTTAATCATCTCATCCTACATGAAGACTCCTGTTTTTTGCAACACAACCGTAAAAATAAGGTATAACTTCTGTAGTTAAGGGATCGCATCTATGCTCAATTAACCGGATTTGATATTATTTATTGCCAAAGGGCGATTAAAAATTTGTAAAAATAATAATAGTATTAACAATCTCTCTAAGAGGAAAATTTAAAATGACTAAGCAGCTTCTAATCTATGAAGAAGTAGTTCCCGTTTCCAAAGAACGCCATTTGAATTGGTCTGTAAGACTAGGCAAAAACTATGATTTTGCCCGCTCTGTGAATGCAGTGCCCCTAATGGCAGTAGAGTTTCCTAAGGCTGCAGCCGAATACTCTATTGTTTTTACTGGTAAGCCTGAGGATGATGAAATTATTATGCCGGTTGTGATTTTAGGTTTCCGCAACGAACAAAACCTATACCTAAATGAAGAGGGTCAATGGAAGGCAAAGTATATCCCAGCTTTTATAAGGCGCTATCCCTTTGTGTTTTCTAACAGTAACGAAGGAAAAATCTGGACTCTATGTATTGATGAGGAATTCCAAGGATGTAATCAGGAAGGACGTGGCGAGCGATTTTTTGATTCACAAGGGGAACAAACACAATATCTCAACAACGTTTTACAATTTTTAAAGGATTATCAAGTCCAATTTGAAAGGACCCGGATATTTTGTCACAAACTAAAAGAGCTTGAATTACTGAAGCCAATGCAAGCGATTTTTACCCTGAAAACAGGTGAACAATCATTATTAGGTGGTTTCATGGCAATCGATAGAGAAAAGTTTAAGGAATTAACTGGAGAGCAACTAGCTGACTTGATGCGTAGGGACGAACTAGAACTGATGTTTTTACACCTACAATCAATGCAAAACTTGAATTCAATGGTGGAAAAAATAGTTCTGTCGCAAAAAATCTAAGTCGTCATATAGCATGATAAAATTGAGTAATAATACTCATTTGGTGATGGGGAGCTGAAGGAAGCTCCCGCAAGAAGAGCGATCGCGGCTGAGCTGGAGAAGGCGAAACAAAAAAACCGGCGTTGTTCAAAATCTATGCCTTACCCATAACTCTCACAAGCTATAGAGGAAGAGGAATGTGCCAACGGGCGCATCTAGCCTCCTTAAGACTTCGTCGACTACGCGAGGCTCAATGCTAGGGGTGTTTATTGGTCTAGTCATATAATTTGACAAAAATTTAATAAATGGTTACTTGGCATGATAATATTAGTTCTGGTTTGTAATAAAGTCTGAATTACTACAGACTGAAAACAAGCTCCCAGTACAGCAGGCGCGGAAATTAAATAACATTGAACAAGAGGTCAAGAACTTCTTCTGTTGACTTCCGCGAAGCGGTGCTAGCTTATAGCAGGATCATATTTGATTCGTTTTTGTAACCGCAGAAGCGAAAAAAGCATAACTGAAAACGATTGAATAGCCCACTAAAAACTAAGCGTGACTTATTCAGAACCTTCCCTAGAGCCAACTAACACTAACGAAGAACAAGCGGATAATTCTGAGTCTAACCAAGCCAAAAAAGACTCCATGCAAGAGTATTATCAACTTAAAGAAACCCTGTTGTGGGTAACTTTGCTGATTACAGGAATCAGTTTTGCTCTGGTGTGGACTTTTTACTCCCTTAATATAGCTCTGAATTACTTTTTGGGTGCGAGTTTTAGTCTAGTTTATCTGAATATGTTGGCAGGAGAAGTGGAAAGAGTAGGTCATCGCAAACGGCGTATCGGTGCAACTCGGTTAGCCTTATTTGTGGGTTTGATGGTTGTTGCTAGTCAGTTGCAACAACTGAAAATCATCCCAATTTTTTTTGGTTTTATGACCTATAAAGCCGCGATTCTCTTTTACATACTGCCTAGTAGTTTACTAAAAGTAGAAATGAAAGAGGATAAGGGCTCATTCTAATAAATTGTAAAAGATTCTTATTTTTGGGAAAATCCTAGCCAATGGAACTTGTAGAAACTCTCAATTTATTTCATACTTTTCCCCTGGCGTCTCTCGAAGTAGGCAAACATTTGTACTGGAAGATCGGCAATTTTACAGTACACGGTCAAGTGTTTCTTGTCTCCTGGTTTGTAATTGCTGTTTTAATTATTGCTTCGTTCCTAGCTAGTAAAAACGTAGAGAGGATTCCCAGCGGCATGCAAAACTTTATGGAGTATGTGCTGGAATTCATTCGTGATTTAGCCAGAGATCAAATTGGTGAAAAGGAATACCGTCCTTGGATACCTTTCATTGGCACTTTATTCTTATTCATTTTTGTGTCAAATTGGTCAGGGGTATTACTTCCTTGGAAGCTAATTAAAATTCCAGAAGGAGAGTTAGCATCACCTACAGTTGATATTAATACAACCGTGGCTTTTGCATTGCTGACTTCTCTAGCCTATTTCTATGCAGGCATTAGTAAAAAAGGCTTGGGTTATTTTGCAGACTATGCTCAACCTTCACCGATTATGACGCCTTTCCGGGCGATAGAAGATTTTACACGTCCTCTTTCTCTCAGCTTCCGTCTTTTCGGGAATATCCTTGCCGATGAGTCGGCGGTCGCAGTGGTGGTAGCGCTAGTTCCTTTGCTCATTCCCTTGCCGTTAATGGTTTTGGGTACATTCCTGAGCGCAATCCAAGCATTAATTTTTGCTACTTTGGCTGCTTCCTACATTGGAGAAGCAATGGAAGGTCATGGGGAAGAAGAGCACGATTGATCCCAAAATATGTTTAAATACTGTTTGGGAATGAAAAAAATCTCTCTGCCTTAGTTGAGCAGACGTTCAATGACGAGAGTTGTCTCTCAAAAAATGTTAACTCATTAGTTTTTGTATTCGTCTAAAGTAAAACAAAAGGAAAAAATTATGGAACCGTTAATCGCATCTGCTTCCGTCGTCGCTGCTGGTTTGGCAATAGGTTTAGGAGCTATCGGACCTGGTATTGGTCAAGGTACTGCTGCTGGTCAAGCTGTAGAAGGTATTGCTCGTCAACCTGAGGCTGAAGGAAAAATTCGTGCTACCTTACTTCTAAGTTTGGCGTTTATGGAAGCACTCACTATTTATGGTTTAGTTGTAGCTCTGATCTTATTGTTTGCTAACCCCTTCTCTTAGGATTGAAAGGAGCAGATAACCTTTAAATGACCCAAAGCACCAAAGCTGTAATCAATTAACAGTTGTGCTTTGGGAAACAACAAAGGCAATAAGTTTAGTAATACAATTTAAGGATAATCACAGATCAAAAAACAGAACGGGCAATTTTCGCTCTATTAGTCAGAAAATGATGACAACTTGGATATTTTTCTTGGCAACGGAAGCTGCAGAAACAGCAACAAAGGGGGGGATATTTGATTTTGATGCCACATTGCCCTTAATGGCAATTCAATTTTTGATCTTGGCAGCAATACTCAATGCCCTGCTATATAAACCTTTGGGAAATGCTATTGATGAACGAGCAGATTACGTTCGCAATCAATTGGCTCAGGCAAAGGAACAGAAAGAAAAATCGCTTAATCTAGCTCAACAATACGAACAACAGATAAAAGAAGTTCGTCGAGAGTCTCAAGAAATTATCGCTGCGGCTCAAGCAGAGGCCAAAAAAACTGTCTCTGATAAGATTCAAGCAGCTCAACAACAAGTAATTGCTGAACGACAAAAAGCCGCTCAAGCAATTGAGGCAGAAAAAGCTGAAGCTCTTACATCCCTTCAGCAACAAGTCGATGTTCTTAGTAGCCAGATTATTGGCAAAATTATGGGGCCAGAATTAGCTCAATAAAATCCTAATTTTAATTCCCATAACAATTGAGTTAGTGCCACAGAGCAACACTATATTTTGAGATCTTAACAATTATGGAGACTTTTTTCTATCTAGCCACTGAAGAATCATCGGGTGGTTTTGGTTTCAATTTTGATATTCTAGGCTCTAACGTGATTAATTTAGCTATTCTCGTCGGGTTCTTAGTAGTCTATGGGGGGAAAGTCCTGGGAAATATTCTCACGGAAAGACGCACCAAAATAGCGGAAGAGGTTCAAGAAGCAGAAGCTCAAGTCTCTCAATCTGCGACTACTTTAGTAGCAGCCAAAGAAGAGCTAACTCAAGCGAAAGCGAAAGCAGATCAAATCAGAACTGAGGCTGAAACAACAGCCAAAAGAGTAAGCGCAGAAATTCTCGCTCAAGGCGATCGAGAAATAGAGCGCATGAAAGCAGCAGCAATGCAAGAATTAGATTCGGAAAGAGCGAAAGCAATGGCTGAATTGAGACAAAGAATTGCCGTATTGGCAATAGAAAAAGCTGAAGAGCAACTAAAAGCAACTCTTAATGAGGAAAGACAGGCCAGATTAGTTAGTAGTGCTGTAGGGCAATTAGGAGGTTAACCATGCCAAGTAGTGGTATTACCGCAGCAGTAGTAGAACCTTATACCGAAGCCTTAATGTCTCTGGCTCAATCAAAAAACATTACTGAGGAAATAGGGGAAAACACTCGCTCTATTCTCTCTTTGTTAGCCGAGTCCAGTGAACTAAAGGCTTTTTTAGAAAATCCTTTCGTTAAAGCTGAAGAGAAAAAGGCAGTTTTACGGCAAGTAGTGAGGGAACAAATTAACCATTATTTGCTCAATTTTTTACTGCTGCTTATAGACCGAGGTAGAATCGTTTTTATTGAGGGCATTTGCCAAAAATACCTGGAATTACTGCGCAAACTTAATAATATTGTTTTGGCCGAGGTTACTTCTGCTGTAAGACTGTCTGAAGAAGAACAAAACAGAATATCAGCAAAAATTCAACAGCTTACTGGGGCTGCCTCAGTAGAAATCCAAACCAAAATTGACCCTAATATTATTGGCGGGGTGATTATTAAAGTCGGCTCTCAGGTTTATGATGCTAGTCTGCGCGGACAACTACGCCGGATTAGTTTCAGTTTGCTGAATGCAGCTTGAGCGAGCATCTAATGATTAGAACTAATTAATCAAGTATAAATAGCTAAACAAACTAAAAATTCAAGAAAAATGATCAGTATCAGACCAGATGAAATTAGTAGCATTATCCGCCAACAAATTGAATCCTACGAACAACAGGTTCAAGTAGCCAATGTTGGCACTGTATTACAAGTAGGTGACGGGATTGCCCGAATTTATGGTTTAGATCAAGCAATGGCCGGAGAACTGCTGGAATTTGAAGACGGAACAGCGGGTATGGTTCTCAACCTCGAACAAGATAACGTCGGTGCAGTTTTGATGGGTGAAGGCTTAGAGATTCAAGAAGGTAGTAGTGTTACAGCTACTGGAAAAATCGCGCAAGTACCTGTAGGGGAAGCTTTGATAGGCAGAGTATTAGATGCTCTCGGCCGTCCTATCGATGGCAAAGGTGAGCTCAATACCACAGAAACTCGCCTGGTGGAGTCTAATGCACCTGGGATTATTGCTCGTAAATCTGTTTGTGAGCCCCTACAAACAGGAATTACCGCTATTGATGCCATGATTCCTATTGGACGAGGACAAAGGGAGTTAATCATTGGCGATCGCCAAACTGGAAAAACAGCCATCGCCGTCGATACCATCATCAACCAAAAAGAAGAAGATGTGATTTGTGTTTACGTGGCTATCGGCCAAAAAGCTTCTACTGTCGCTCAAGTAGTATCCACCCTGCAAGAAAAAGGAGCAATGGATTATACAGTGGTTGTAGCGGCTAATGCCAACGATCCGGCTACTCTGCAGTACTTAGCTCCCTATACTGGAGCATCGATCGCTGAATACTTCATGTATCAAGGAAAAGCTACGCTGATTATTTACGATGACTTGACCAAACAAGCCCAAGCTTATCGTCAGCTCGCCTTGTTGTTGCGCCGTCCTCCCGGCCGCGAAGCTTACCCAGGGGACGTCTTCTACCTCCACTCTCGCCTCTTAGAGCGGGCGGCTAAACTCAGTGATGATTTAGGTGGTGGGAGCATGACTGCCCTGCCCATCATTGAAACTCAAGCTGGTGACGTTTCAGCTTACATTCCTACCAACGTAATTTCGATTACTGACGGTCAAATCTTCTTATCTTCTGATTCGTTTAACGCTGGTTTCCGTCCGGCTATTAACCCTGGTATTTCCGTATCCCGAGTGGGTTCTGCAGCTCAAACTAAAGGCATGAAACAAGTAGCAGGGAAACTGAAGTTAGAATTAGCCCAGTTTGCAGAATTAGAAGCATTCTCTCAATTTGCTTCTGACTTAGACGCGGCTACCCAAGCACAGCTAGCACGAGGTCAACGTTTGCGCCAATTACTTAAACAACCGCAAAACTCTCCTTTGGCAGTTTGGGAACAGATAGCACAGGTGTACACTGGAATTAATGGTCATTTAGACGATATTGATATAGAGAAAGTTGGTGATTTTGTAGTCGCTTTACGGGATTACATCAAAAATAATAAAGCCAAATTTATCGAAATGATTGACCAAGAGAAAAAATTAACTGACGAAGCAGAAACCTTGCTCAAAGAAGCCATCAGCGAATGTAAACAAGCCTTTACTGCTTAGATATTTAGGTGTTAGGTGTACAGGTGTCAGGTAATAACCACCAACCACCAACAAAAAATCAATTATGTCAAATCTTAAAGCTATACGCGATCGCATTAAGTCGGTCACAAATACCAAGAAAATTACCGAGGCGATGCGTCTAGTAGCAGCAGCAAAAGTACGTCGGGCACAAGAACAAGTCACTGCTACCCGTCCTTTTGCCGATACCTTAGCACAGGTACTCTACGGACTGCAAAATCGCCTCCGCATTGAAGAAGCCGACTTACCCCTGCTCAAACAACGAGAAGTGAAAACTGTGGCCATTTTAGTTGTTTCTGGCGATCGGGGTTTGTGTGGTAGTCATAATGCTACTGTCATCAAACGCGGAGAACAAAGAGCCCAAGAACTAAAATCTCAAGGGATAGAATATACTTATGTCAATGTAGGGCGTAAAGCAAGCCAATATTTTCAGCGACGGGAACAACCCATTGCGCAAAGTTATGCTGGCTTAGAGCAAATTCCTTCCGCTCGAGAAGCAGGGATGATAGCGGATGAACTTTTCTCCCTCTTCTTGTCTGGTACGGTGGATCGGGTAGAGTTAATTTATACCCGTTTTGTCTCCCTCATTAGTTCTCAAGCAGTTATTCAAACTTTACTTCCCCTTAATCCCCAAGGTTTAGAAGTCGGTGACGATGAAATTTTTCGTTTGACTGTACGTCAGGGCGAGTTTGATGTGGAGAGAGAAAAAGTAGCTACTCAGGTGACTACTTTTCCTGCAGATATGATCTTTGAACAAGATCCCGTGCAAATTCTCGATTCACTCTTACCTTTATATATCAATAATCAACTACTCAGAGCCTTGCAAGAGTCAGCAGCTAGCGAGTTGGCAGCGCGAATGACAGCCATGAGTAATGCTAGTGATAATGCTAGTGAGTTAATTCAGAATTTAACTCTATCTTACAATAAAGCTCGTCAGGCTTCTATTACCCAACAACTTCTCGAAGTAGTTTCTGGAGCTAATGCTCTAGGATAAGTCTTAGGGTGGGCATTGCCCACCTTAGTTCTTAATTTCAGAAGCCAGGGATGATTAAGAACGACTATTAAAGCGGGTTCTACCTCTTACTGGACGGCGAGAGTGCTGATGTTGACGGTTTTTGTCAGAAAAGGACTTAGAAGCAGAATTCCGAGTACGAATTAAATCGGTTTTAGGTTTATTGTCTTCATCGTAAATTTCTAAATAGAGGGTTTGTCCAGCATGATGAGCTGCAGTTCGTAATATAGTTTTAATGGCTTGAATATTACGCCCGCCACGTCCATAAATTTTACCTTTATCATTATCTTCAAATGCTATACGAATCCAAACACGCTTAGTTGTTTTTATTTGTTCACAATCAAAACTTAGTAGATTTGGTGATTCGAGTAAAGGTTCAATTAAAAATCGTACCAGTCCATCATAATCGACACTGGTAGGATTACTCTGAGCAGATATAGTTTCTGTATTAGGCATTTACTTGTTCAAACACTTTCGCTTTTTCCAAGATTCTGCGTACAGTTTCAGTCGGTTGAGCACCTTGCTTCAATCTTTGTACAATTCCTGGTACATTTAACCTTGTCTCATCATTTCTAGGATTATAGAAACCTAATTCTTCAATGGCACGTCCGTCACGACGGCTACTACTATTCATGGCTACAATCCGATAACTTACTTCTTTTTTCTTACCCAATCGCTTCAAGCGCAATTTGATCATTAAAACTAAATACTCCTAATTCAATTATGCTTAATGTTATAGGTTAAGGTTAACTTTATCTTTATCTATAATAATAGAAATCTGGTTTTAGGTGTTAGGTTTGTTAATTGTTGATTGTTGAAGCCTTTATTATTTTCCACCAACAACTATCCACCATTCACCATCAACCAAGAACCAATGACGAATGACACAAAAGCTAACTTGCTGATCGCTGCTAGCGGTACTGGAGGACATTTATTTCCTGCTCTAGCGGTAGCAGAACAACTTACAGATTATCAAATTGAGTGGTTAGGAGTACCTAACCGTCTAGAAACTTCTTTAGTACCTAAGTGCTATCCCCTACATACTATCAACATCGCAGGATTTCAATCTGGTTTAGGAATTAAAACTTTTTTCCAGTTGGGGCGAATTTTTACGGCGATCGCCACAGTCAAAAACCTATTAAAGGAGCGAAAAATTAAGTCAGTATTTACTACTGGGGGTTACATTAGTGCACCTACCATATTAGCGGCTAAAATTGCCAAAATTCCTGTAATTATCCATGAATCAAATTTTATTCCCGGCAAAGTTACTAAATGGTTGGGCAGTTGGTGTCATACGGTGGCGACTGGTTTTGAAGGTACGGCTCAATACTTACCTGGAGCTAATACTACTTGGATTAGCACTCCTGTGCGTTCTCAATTTTTTGCTCCTCAACCTCTTAATCTTCCCATTCCTGAAGATAAACCGGTGATTTTAGTAGTAGGAGGCTCACAGGGCGCGGTAGCTATCAATCAATTAGTTCGCCAATGTGCCCCTAGTTGGTTTAAAACCGGCGCCATAGTAGTTCATTTAACTGGAGATCAAGATCCCGATGTGGGTAGCTTGGAGCATGCTCAATATCTAGAGATGCCCTTTTTCGACAATATGGCGGGGTTACTACAACGAGCCGATCTAGCCATTAGTCGTGCTGGTGCTGGTACTTTAACTGAATTGGCAGTTACTCGCACGCCTGCCATTTTAATTCCCTATCCTTTTGCAGCCGAAGATCATCAATATTACAATGCTAAAGTTTTTGCTGATGCAGGAGCTGCCTATCTCTATCGCCAGGAAGAATTAAGCCCTCAATTATTAGAAAGAAAAGTATTAGAATTATTAAATAATTCTCATCAACTACAAGCAATGGCAAGTAAAAGCTCATTTTTAGAAACTAGTAATAGTGCTAAAAGTTTGGCAGATTTGCTGCTTCATACTTTTGATTTTAACCAATGAGCTTTTGACTTTTCTTGAGAGGTACTATTTTGCCAGTAAATCTTTAATCTCTTGAATTCCTGTAGTATTTTCTTGCTTTTGGTAAATTTTCTCAGCTTTTTGGAGCATTTTTTTGGCTTCTTCTCCTCTGCCTCTTTCTTGTAAAATCATACCTAAATGATGATATCCGTAAGGGTTTTCAGGAGCTAATTCGATGAAACGGCGATAAGCAATAATGGCTCGAAAATGGTCTCCTTTTTGTTCCATAATTCTCGCAATTCCAGCGTGGGCGGCGATAGATTTGTTATCTAAAGTAGAAGCTTTTTCATAAGCTGCTAATGCTTGCTTCCATTTTTTTTGTTGCTCAAAAAAAATGCCAATTTGTAGCTGTAGTTTAGGGTTATCAGGATCTAATTTTAGCGCTTGTTTTAGCTCTTTTAAACCCGCATCTTTATGACCTTGTGTGAACAATGTCGTCGCTAATTTCAGTTTTAATTCGCTACTTTTAGGAAAACTCTTCACGGCATGTTGTAAGAAATTGAAAGCTTTTTGCTTATTGCCCTGTTTATATAGAGCTGCAGCCATGATCTCATAAGCCTTTTCATTTTTGGGATCGAGTGCGATCGCTTGATTATACAACTCCTCCACTTGCTCGTAATGACCTTCTCTCAGTAATACAACCCCTAAAGCTAAATAACTCTTAATATTTTTAGGGTCAAGTCTAATCGCTTCATGATAAGCATTAATCGCCTTGGCGTTATCTCCACTTTGTGCCAAAGTGTAACCAAAAGCATAGTGAAAAGCTGGATTATCAGGAGCTAGAGCAATTGCTTGCTGATATACTTGAGCAGCGGAAACATAATTACCCATAGCAGCATACACATAACCCATACCAGAGAAAATTTTCGCATTTTCACTATCGATATAGGCAGCTTTTCGATAGATAGCTAGTGCATTATTCCAATCTCTTGCATCAATATATTGTTTGCCCTTCTGGAGTAAATCGTAGAGCTGTTGTTTTTCTTGTGGGTTTAGTTGCGGAGCTAGAGTTTGTTTACTTTGAGCGATCGCAGGTAAACCCATTACCCCCGTAGTCCATAAGAGGGCAGACAGAGTGATTGGAGAAAGAATTTTTTGATACACGTTATCTTAACGAACCTCCATATAATTTAAAGAATCTTAATAATAACATAACTGTAGTGGATGTCAAGCAGATAGTACCGCTTGGCTCCAAGGCAAAAACTCATAAGCCAAAAGTATTTTAGGCAGAGGGTTTCAGCCATTTTTAACGGTTGTTTTATTTCAACTTGTATATAATCTAGCAGTGTTATTTGAATTGTGCGCAAAAATGGGTATTTTCACGGTTATAGGAGGTATTTTCACGGTCATAGGAGGTGTTTTCACGGGCATAGGAGTCGATCGTGATTGCTAGAGATAGATTTTTGCTTCCTGGGCTACTACCTCAAAATCATCTTCTGCCAGTATTTGTAAAGTAGCCATGGCTTGCTCGCCTCCGAGTTTCCCAAGTGCTTGAGCGAGTCGGTGGCGAATTTGCCAATCGGGATTATCAGCAAAAGGGAGCAGTAAAGCGATCGCCTGAGGGTTTCCTAACTCACCTAAAGCACCGATCGCTGTTGATTGTAGGAGATTACTATCCGATGCCAGAGCTTGTTGCAATAATTCAAACCCACGGGAATCGCCCAATTCTCCCAAAGTGGCAATGATACTAAATTGAATCAACCATTCTGAGGTTTCTTGATAAACTTTAGCTAAATCGGGAAATGCTTGGGTTAATTTCAATCCGCCGATAGCATCAGCTGCTGCTGCTCGTACGTCGATTTCGGGATCGTTATAGAGGCGATCGCGTAATAATTCTAAAGACTTGTCAAGATCTACATTGCCCAAGGTATCCAATTGAGAGACGGCAGCGTAACGAACCCGCACATTTTTATCTTTAATCAACGGTTGAACCAATTCAAATGCGATTTGTGGCTCAAGTTGACGTAATTGGTTCATTCCTCGCACGCGCTCGCCAAAATCTGTTGAGTGCAGTAATTGTTTTACTGATTCAGGAGTAATACTCATAAAATAAATAGAAGTGATTTCAATAAATTTAGTCTAAGGAGAGTTAATCTGATGCCATAGTACGAATAATATCACCTTGAGTAATTATGCCCACCACTCTAGCTTGAGCATCAACCACTGGCAAACGCCGGATCTTCTTTTCATGCATTAAATGGGCTGCTTGTTTGATACTTTGTTCTGGTTTAATGGTGATAGGTTTATCGCTCATGACCTCTTGAACCGTTTGTCCTAAAGCCTTGTGAATTTCCTTTTCATAACGAGCAGGATTTTCCAGATAGATAACGCTATCGAGAATCATAATATAAGGAGGTGTTTCTACACCAGTTTCCTGCCACATTAGGTCACTTTCCGAGATAACTCCCACCAATTTATCCTGCTCATCTACTACAGGTAAACCACTAATTCGTTTTTCCACCAGAATTTTAATCGCTTCTTTGAGAGGGGTTTTGAGCTTTACTGTCAATGGTTCTGATGTCATCACCTCGGCAACTGTTTTATTCATCCTTTGTTTTCCTTTGATCTCAAGAGCATAACTTAGCCAATTGTATCAAAAGCTTGGTCCAAAATTGATGGGTTAGTGACTTAGGTTTACTAGTCAATCTTCACACTCGATCTCCTTTTAAGGGAGATTTATGCTCAAAACTACAACCAAATGCTCTAGGTAATAATTTTTAATTATTTCTAAAAATTAATCATATTTTCAAAAAACTTCCAGTTTAATCAGTATTTTTGCGGTTTCACTGCAGTTAAGACTATATCTATGCTAAAAGTATGAATAAAAAATAGAGAGAGCACTTTGGTTAGCGAGCAATACTTTTCACTTTTTTTGACGTCATAATAAGCGCTCTTGTTGGGCAAAAAATTCCTCACTCATGCCATAGATGTAGGAATAAATCATCTTTCTTTTAATGGAGGTAAACTGATGTTAAATCGTCTAGCGTCTATAATGAAAACCGATATAACCCAATTGGATCTAGTGTCTATCATGAAGACTGACATAACCCAATTGAACACGGATATGTTTAGCACCGAGCAAACATCAAAGCAAACTATTGCCGAGAGCATCATCTCTCTTCATAACCAATCTTTAGAAGATCTGCGAGTGTTTGGAGCTATTGCCAATACTTTAAGTAATGCTAATCATCATAAATTTGATGACCAAGAGTTTGAATTCTATCTCAAGCTAATCTCCTCTTTGGCTGATGGAGGTGAATATCAAAGTTTAGGTAATAGCGCAGAATTACTAAGGGTTGCTATTCAAGCCAAAGATAGTTTCTTGAAGATTGAACAAACAGAGTTGCGTTATCGAAGTTTAAAGCAACAAGATTATTATGATTTCGTGTTTCAATTATTAGAAGAAAACTTTAGTGTAGATGATTCAGATAATTTAGCTGCCAATAATTTAGAGGAAAGTAGTTTTACGTCGAGGAAGCCTCAAAAAAAATATTCTCCTGAAGAATTTCAATTAAAAATAGATAAATACTTACAACAAATCATTGCTAGTATCAAAACTGAACAGGGCAAGAAAGTTTTACAAGAATATAAAGAATCCATAGAAATCTTGGCTAAAGAAAAAGAGTTAGGTTTAAAGCTACTTTATCTCTTTAAGAAGTTCCGAGCAGCCGACTTGTCCGCCTTAAAAGTAATCTCTGACATGGTGGAATATCTGCAAAATAAGAATATCACGAATATGTCTTTAAGCTTAGATTTAGCCAAAAATAACTTTAATGTTTTTGAACAATTAAGGGAAATCATCGGTATATCCAAGCAGAAAAATCAGCCCGATACTTACGGAATTATTTTACAATATATAGCATTGAGTAAAAAGTATCAAACAAGTTATTTTCAGTTTAGTAAAATGTTAGAAGCATTAAAGCAATGGAAAAAATCCTACGAAACTATTAGCAGTATTCGTCAAGGACATCCACCTCATCAGTATGCATTACCTAAAGAGTTTACTCAAGAAATCATCGGCTTAAAAACTTATAAAAAATATCAATATTATGTTCATAGTTGATGGTTGATAGATAGCTAAGGCTTCAAACCTCAACTTCTATAGGCAACAAATTGAAATCCCCTATCAAAGATAATGAGCAATGACCGGCAAATGTCACTTTTTCCACCTCGAAGTATTAATGATTTAGTGGAAGATATACAAAAGTTGAGCCAAGAAATCCAAGAATTATATTGTCAGGATGAAATTCCTTGGATTATTGGAGTATCATGGGGTAAAGATAGTTCTTGCGTACTTCAATTAATTTGGAACGCGATCGCCCAACTACCTCTAGAAAGAAGGCAGAAAAAAATCTATGTCATCACCACAGATACTTTGGTGGAAAATCCCATCGTTTCCGGTTGGGTAAAGAAATGCGTCAGTCAGCTTAAAGCTGCGGCAATGCAAGAGAATATGCCCATGGAAGCTCATTTACTTCATCCCCAGGTCAAAGAAACTTTCTGGGTATGTTTAATTGGCAGGGGTTACCCTGCCCCTCGCCAGGGCTTTCGCTGGTGTACCGATCGCCTCAAAATACAACCGGTTAATCATTTTATCCGAGAAATGGTCAGGTCTCATGGTGAAACTATTGTGGTTTTGGGCACGCGCAAAGCGGAAAGCGCTACTCGTGCCATGACCATGAAAAAGCATTCCTCAGGTAGATTGCGCGCTCGCCTCAGTCCCAACGGCCGCCTGCCTAACTCTTTGGTGTATACTCCTATTGAAGACTGGCGTACAGATGAAGTATGGATGTATTTAATGCAGTGGCAAAACCCTTGGGGAGGTGACAATCAAGAATTGTTTGCCATGTATCGAGGGGCAAGCGCAGATAATGAATGTCCCCTAGTAATTGATACCTCTACTCCTAGCTGTGGTGATTCTCGCCTTGGTTGTTGGGTTTGTACCATGGTTAGTAAAGATAAATCAATGGAAGCAATGATCCAAAATGATGAGGAGAAAGAGTGGTTACAACCCCTGTTAGAGCTTCGTAATGAGTTAGACATTCAAGACGATCGCCCCAAGCGAGATTTTAGACGGATTTATGGTAAAGTAGAACTATTTGAACGCAACCTGGATGGAGCAACATCCATCGAACCTATTCCTGGACCATATACTAAAAAGGCGCGAGCATATTGGTTAAGGCAAGTATTAGCAGCGCAGCAACAGGTAAGAGAAAACGCTCCTCCAGAATTTAAAGAGCTTTCCCTGATAACCACTGAAGAATTAAGTGAGATCAGGAGAATCTGGTTGGAAGAAAAACATGAATTTGAGGATAGTTTACCCCGTATCTATGTGGAAATTACGGGTGAACCTTTCCAAGATCCTCGTGTAGGTGCTGGCAATAGTCTCTTAGGTAGCGATGAATGGAATATCCTCGAAGAGTTATGCGAGGAGGATGAAATGCACTTAGAGTTAATGGCTAGACTGTTAGATACGGAACGTCAATATTTTACTAAGTCTCGACGAGTGGGTATTTATCAAGCTCTAGAAAAGTGTTTTGAAACTAGTTCCCGCTCTAAAGAAGAGGCGATCGCCAACGCTCACCAACTTCGAGACATCAAAAATGCCATCAAAGAAGGAGATGTGGACACCCTGCAACAAAAATTGCAATGGGGTAAGATGAAGTTTCCTGACTCATAAACTTATTATTCTTTGATTTATGTCATTAATCATCCCAGAATTAGACATCTCCAAAAAAGATCCTGAAACCCTTGTATATTCTGAATTGTATCCCCCTTCTGGATAAATTAACTCAATATCGTCAGTGGATTCAAAATATTTTGAGAGAATATAGTAACATTAAACCTGCCAATGGAGATATTGAAGTTGACATTTATTCTCCTAATCCTTTATTGTCTGATAATCTCAACTTCCTCAATTTTGCGCTGCAACCAAGACTTAAACAAATGGGAAAGAATCTCAGAGCGCTGTTGCTCATCCAATTGTGCGGGAATAATCTCTTCCACTAAAATCAAATGTACTCCCTGAGAAGTAATAATCGGTTTGAGAATCTGAGGTGGTTTAGCAGCAAAGACAGCAGCAGAAATCTCCGGTTTCATCTCCTGGCGTCGCACTACTCCTCGA
>JAAUYA010252541.1_pt1 | contig 17107 bp, 20 predicted proteins | sample 7278161 | NCBI WGS metagenome assembly JAAUYA01 (sample SAMN14350120, study PRJNA611818) | marine sediment metagenome | isolation source: surface marine sediment (3m) | place: French Polynesia: Moorea | collected 2018-08
AGTGCTTCATAATAGTTCCTTCACCAAACTTTTTACATCTTAGCAAATAATTTACAAATTTAACAACTTATCTACAATTTTCTACAAATTTAGGTCAACAGTTATTAACCCTAGTTTACAACTTATGGTAAATTAAATTCAAGACTTTGTCAAAAACAAATCTGGGGAGGTTAGAATTAGAAATGCTAAGCAATCTCAAACTTGGTACCAAGCTCAACTTACTCTTAGTATCAATTTTCTTCTTCACGATCATTTTCAGTGGCTTTGTGTTGTCCAAGCTCTTAGAGCGCAATGCTCAGGACATCGTAACGGAGAAAGCTCAACTCCTCATTGAGACCATGAGTTCGGTGCGCCACTATACCAGCACTCAAGTTAATCCAGAATTAGCCGAGCGACTGGAAACTGAAATTCAATTTTTACCCCAAACTGTACCGGGTTATTCGGCGCGAGAAGTTTTTGAAGAGCTGAGAAACCGTCAAGAATATAGGGATTTCTTTTACAAAGAAGCTACCATAAATCCTACCAACCTCCGAGACAAAGCCGATCAATTTGAAACCACAATTGTGGAAAATTTTCAAAATAAGCCTGAATTAAAAGTTCAAGTTGGCTTTCGGTCTCTTCCTAGTGGCCAAATTTTTTATATCGCCCGTCCAATTTCCGTCTCTAAGGAAAGCTGTTTGCGCTGTCACAGTACCCCTGATATTGCGCCTAAAAGCCAGTTGGCAACCTATGGCAATAAAAATGGGTTCGGTTGGAAGCTAAATGAAATTGTTGGTGCTCAAATGATTTCTGTTCCAGCTACTAAAGTCTTTGAAAATGCTCGACGTTTGCAAGTTCTCGTTATTGGGGTTATCAGTATTTTCTTGCTTGCTGCCATGGTACTGATTAATCTGTTCCTCAAGTTTACTGTGACTAACCCTCTCAAACAGATGGCACAATTAGCTAAACAAATTAGTAAAGGAGATATGTCAAGTGAATTTACCCAAACCAGCAAGGATGAAATTGGTATTTTAGCTGCTTCCCTTAATCGAATGAAAGTGAGCTTACAAATGGCAATGGATATGTTGAATTCAGACTCCCAAAAATGACATTATTATCCATTACTCATTATCCATGAAGTAAAAGTTAAGTAAACGTTTTTTAAATTCATGAGCTTGTTGCTGATTGGGAATTTTCTGAGCTAATTGCGCTATAAATTCCCTGGCAGAAAGTTGAGCATTGCTTTTGAGAGTTCGCTTACAAATAATTGATGCTATCGGACCAATTAATTCAGCTAGTTCTTCTTGGCAGCGAGCAATTAATTCAGGCTGAAGTGATGCTTCAGTCTTAGGAGGAGGGGAAGAACTAGTTGGGGCAGTCGAGGAATTAGAAGATATCTCGAAAGCACCTTTACTCGCTCCCAATTGTTCAGCATCAGTGGATTCAGTCCTTGGCTGATGAGCAGATACTTCAGGCATTAAAGTTTGGGTGGCTTCGACATTTGAGGCTAGAAACTGGGGAAGATAGGTTAGAGTCTGAGCGCCAGAACCTCCCTGATTTGGATACAGTGTGTCGTAAATTTTTGTAAGCTCTTCTAGGATGTCTACTGCTGTTTTCGGGCGTTCCTGTGGCAGTCGCGCCATCAGGCGATCGAGAAAATCAGCCAGCAGGGGCGAAACATCGGAAGTAGCCTCCCGCCAGCGCAGCGTATCACTAAGAGGATCATAAAGCTCGTTTGGTTCTTGCCCAGTCAGTAAATAGACAAAGGTACGTCCCAAGGCAAAAAAATCAGACTGGGGAACAGCTTGTCCGTACATCTGCTCAGTTGGAGTATAACCAGTGGAAATCACTCCAGTCACTTGTCCTTGAGCTTGCTTGGAAACCAAAGTTTCCGTAATTTGCCGCACTGAGCCAAAATCGATCAAGACTAGCTGTCCATTGGCTTGAAGCATAATATTAGAAGGCTTGATATCCCGATGGAAAAAGTTTTTACTGTGGACTTCTCGTAAGATGGACGTCAACTGAATTAGCCATCGAATAGCTCGTTTTTGTTCGATGACTTTTCTGCGCTGCATCGTATATTCGAGTAAGTTCAGCCCCTCAATTTTTTCCATGACGAGGCAATGCACTTGTTCTTGAACATTTTCCGGTTGATAGATAAAATAATCATCCGCCTCAACGTTAGGAATGCCGGGATGGTTCAACTGAGCCAAAACTTGAGCTTCCCGTTGAAAGAGTTCCACATACTTGGGTTGGTTGTGGATCAGGACTTTGAGTACTTTGAAGCGGTTGTGAGTGTCCAACGTGCGAGCGGCAACGCAGTCTAGCACTTCATAGGTCTTGCCGGAGCCACCTCCACCCAAGCATCGTACCGTGCGATACCGTCCGTCTAGCAATAATTCTGAGCCACAACTCTGACAAAAGATTAGCGTGTCACTGTTGTGAGAGTCACAACAATAGGGATTGATACAAATAGTCATCCTAGCTTAGTATAAGGGCTTTATATTCATCATCTACAACTCTGCTTAAGCAGTAAGCGTGGGCTTCCCGGTGAATCCAGACTTATATATGTTTAGTACTATTGTAAACCACCCTTGACACCTAATAATGTGTTGTAAAAATAATACAAAAGAAATAGAGGTTAGCAATCGCCTAATATCTATTTCTTTTCGCTCTTTTTGAGTGACAAAAGAGAAAGCAAGTGCCGTTTGAGAATAGCTCAATAATTAAACATCTATATTAAAACTAAATAACTGAGGCAAGATTTGTATATTTAAGATCATAAATTAGGATTCTAAGAGATAAAAATAACATTTCCTGACACTTAGAGCAACAAAAAATAGTGAGTAAACCTAACCCTTGCAGGGTAATAAGGGGATTAAACCCTATCTTGTCTGTATTTTTTGCAACTGTTAGTTCATAATCTCTTTACCAACAGATTCATATCTTGACCACGCTTGACGGGCACGGAAATCATGATAATCTTTAACAGTTACACCACTTCTTGAAGCTTTCTCAAAAGCTATCAATAAAGGAATATCTACTTTAAATAATGGTAATTTATGTTCTTCTAAAAATATTCTGGCTAATTTTCCAGTTTTGGTACGAACATCTACTTTAGTCAAGAGAACTTTATAATTTACTTTCAGGGGAGCTAAAATTTCTATAGCTTTGATGGTGGCATCTAGATCTAGATGATTGGGTGTAGTCGGAATAATTATGAGATCGCTTCCCTGCGCTAAATCTTTGAGGTCCTCTATTTCTGGTCTAGCTTTCATATCAGTAATGATATGAGTAAAATTTCTGATTAGGCTTGGTGCCCCTGCTTGAGAAGCAACATAGAAGGGTAATTTTTCCTCTCTTGCCCAAACTAAAGCCGAACGATTGCGATCGGCATCTACTAATAAAGTTGGAGCCTTTTCTTGAAAATAAGTAGCTAGGTGGATTGAAGTGGTTGTTTTTCCCACTCCACCTTTTAGAGAAGCAACGGCAATAATCATTGTTTTTTTGGCAACAGCTAATAAATTTAGATAATTGAATTTTAATAGTACGGTTAATTATAGCGGTTCTCAAATTGATAGCGCACAACTTTTTTTGGCCACTCTCTATTCCCTATTCACTACTCTTGATCTTCACATCTTAATAATTTGTAACAAAGTTTGTGTGTCGATATACATTTCTTGTATCCTAAATTATATGGGGATCATTGCTAATTTTAGACTTTTTTGCTTGCAAAGGTCTGGAACTAACCACTTAAGGTGTGCTTAGCCAAATCATGTCATTGCTGAGGCATTAATTTCAAGAGATTCTTAAGATTTAGGCCAATTTGGCCAAGATTGAGCAAAAGTAACAGTAAACTTTACGAATCTTAACATAAGTACATAATAATTGATTAATATATTAGCAGTCTAAGTTTGAGCTAGAGACTGTCAAGTATTTATTTAGGAAGCAATGGCGAACTTTGGAATTACTCATAGAGACAGCTTATTGGTCAAGGAGAAAGTTAGCGGCTACTTCCCCCATGGTAGAGTCAATTTGAGGTAGGAACAATGTCGAGAAGAAAGAAAAAATTTCCCTGTGGTCATAAAGGTTATGGACAAGTTTGTCATAGATGTGCTCAAAGATGTGCTCAAAAACAGACTGTTCGGGAAAAAAAGAGACAAGAAAAGGATGCTTGGGAGTCTACGTTTTCTAAAGATCCTATTGATTTGAGTGCTTTACCCAAAAATGTCGTCCTCAAGGCGAGGCAAATTATTACTAATATCACAACTCAAAAAAATTATACTCAATTTCGAGGCAAGAGATTAAGACACGATCGCTTTGTGATTAGTATTCCGGTCACCCGAAACTATAGACTAATTTGCCGAGATCACGGGAATTTTCTGGCTCCAGAAGCAGTAATTTCCCATGAAGATTACAATGTTTGTAAACCGGGAGGTTTCAAATAGATAATTTGTCACCCATTTAAGTTAACAATTAATTAATAATGTCTCTATTACATACTACTGTATTACAAGCAAAGAAAGATTACTAACATATACAATTATGCAAATTTATCTTGACTATAGTGCTACCACAGCACCACGTCCCGAAGTAATCCAACTAGCAGCAGAAATCCTGAGGAATCAGTGGGGAAACCCTTCTAGTTTGCACAGTTGGGGTCAAACTGCGGCAACTATACTGGAAACTGCTAGAGTTCAAGTTGCCAGTTTAATCAATGCTGGAGCTGCTGATGCTATTGTTTTTACTTCTGGGGGCACAGAAGCAGATAATTTAGCAGTATTTGGTGTAACACAAAAGTATGATGAGCCACAACATATAATTATCTCAGCAGTAGAACATTCGGCCATCGCCGAACCAACAAGATTTTTAGAACAAAAGGGTTGGAGAGTGACCAAATTACCCGTAAACAAACAAGGTAGACTTAATCCTTGGGAATTAAGCACAGCCATTCAAGAAAATACTGTTCTGATTTCAGTAATTTATGGGCAAAGTGAAGTCGGTACAATTCAACCGATCGAAGAACTAGCGGCCATCGCTAGGGCGAATAATGTCTTATTTCATACCGATGCGGTGCAAGTAGCAGGACGTTTACCCATCGACGTACAAAGTTTGGGCGTAGACTTGCTCTCGTTATCAGGGCATAAGATTTATGGGATCCAAGGTGCAGGTGCTTTATATATTCGTCCGGGTGTGGAGTTAGTTCCTCTCTTAGGTGGTGGAGGACAAGAATCTCGGTTACGCTCCGGTACTCAAGCTTTACCAGCCATCGCTGGATTTGGTTTGGCTGCATCTCTAGCCGAACGGGAAATGAGTACCGAAACTCCTCGTTTAAGACAACTGCGCGATCGCCTGTTTGACCAATTAGCCGATTGTCCTTATTTAAACCCTAGCGGGGATAGATTATATCGCCTTCCCCATCACGTTAGCTTTATTGTCGCTCATCCCTCTCCAGAGATGACTGGGAGAACCATAGTGCGTCAGTTAAATTTAGCTGGCATAGGTATTAGTGCTGGCTCTGCCTGTAATAGTGGCAAATTGTCCCCATCTCCGGTATTATTAGCAATGGGTTATGCCGAGCAAGAAGCAATTAGAGGTATTCGACTTACTCTCGGAAGAGACACAACCCAAGCAGACATCGATTGGACAGCCATGGTCCTCAAACAAATCTTGAAGAGATTAGCTCCTCCATTGGTTAGAGCAAGATAGTTGATGGTTGATGGTTGTTGAATTACTAACTATCTATAATTTATGATTCCCAAAAGTTTAGAAGAGGCGATCGCCCAAGCAAAAGAAGCCACTAAAATTGCTCTCGAAGCAGGTTGTACCAAACTACAAATAGAGTTAGTTATCCCTGAGATTGCCCTGAGAAGTCAATATTTAGCTTATGAATTTACTTCTCTATTTGCCGACTATAATTCAGGTTTAAAAGTGTTATTTCCTGATACTGGTGCGGCTGCTTTAGCCAAACGAGATTGGGGTGAGATACCCTTTCAAGTGACTGATTTAGGTAGTAGTCGTACTCCTGTGGAAAGCAAAATTAGTGAGTCAGATCGAGCTTTTTTAGTAATTTCTCCTTCCGCTGTGGAAGTCTCTCAAGTAGAAAAGCTGTGTAATATTGCTGGCGATCGCCCGGTAATTTTGGTGATTCCCCAATTAGAGGATGTTTCCATTGTTGGTATTGGTTATGCCGCACGTCAATTAAGAGAAAGATTCTTAACTACCCTAGAATCGAGTTATTATTTTCGTCCCTTAGAAGGTGCAGTAGTACTTAGAGTTTTTCCGGGATTATGGCAAGTTTGGCTGGAAAAAGATGATGATTATGAATTGATTAGTGAGCAACCGCAAAAACCATTAGGAGAAGCTTTAGAGAAGATTTTATTGAGGGAAACAAGAGCAGAAAAATCTCCAGCAGACAATAATAAATCGCTCATGAAAAAAACAGGATTTTTTACAGGCATTAAAAAATTTTTAAAAGCCTTAAATCAATAATTATTTATCATCTGAAGAAGTTTGCTCATTGGCTTCGGTATCTGGTGGTTGCTCCTTCCACTCATCAAAATCTCTTTCTACTGCGTACTGGAAATTTTTTGATAGTAAGACAATATCGATGGAATCTTGTGGTTCAGTAGCCGGATCTACTTGAGCATAGATTGAGGTATTATCAAAATTGGAACCACCTAAAATTACTCGATGTTCTTGTTGATTGTTGAGCTGAATTAAAATTTTTGCTAATGGTTGCACTAAACCATAATCAGCAAGTTGCTCTTGAGTAATAGCAAAAGATTGATTGATTTCTAATTCGATTAATAAATCAACTAGAAAAGATATAGCTGCTTCGCTAGCAGGTGTATCCTCTGGTTCAGTCATTTTCCAAGGTTGAGTTGCTTGATTAGTGCGTTCAAACTTAAGTTTTTTTCCTTCAGTTTCAATAACTAATGTTTGAATATCTTGAGCAACAAAATTAAAAATTTGTTTTTTGGTACTCTCAACCTTTTCTTGTGCTTGTTTCCCCTTGATTTCCAAAAAATAAACAAAACTACCTAAACCCAAAGCTAAAAAAACTAATATGATAGTTGTTGTTTTTAATTTCATCTCAAACTCCTCTGAGTGTAGAAACCCCAATTATTTATAACTCAAAACTCAAAAGATTTTTTTTTCATTCTGAATTCTGCATTCTGAATTCTGCATTCTGCATTCATCTATTATCTTCGTTTCCACCAAGTAATAATAGCAGCCAGAAAACCTAAAGCTGGTACGATCAATAAAGCTAACCAGCTAATAATTCCTGCTTGTTGAGCAGTAAGATTAAGACGGCGATTTTTGGATTCTTTCGGACCAATAGAGAAAATTTTCTCCTCCTCATTAGCTAACCATCCTACGGAATTTAAAAATATGTCTCCATTGAGTTGTTGTTGAAACCAACCATCAGTAGCAAAATTAGAGTTACCAATAACGACCATTTTGGCTTCAGGTTTGCTGGCATCAGCATTGCTTGTTGGAGATTGTTGTTGTTCAGGAATTTTGACTTCTGGCGGAGTAGGTAGACTCTCATCAGTTTCCTCAGGAGCAGATGGCGCTGATGGTTCTCCTGGTTGCAGTTGAGGTTTACTGTCTAAATCAGAAGATTGTTGCCGCTCGTTCTTATTTTCCTCAGTGGGAGTTTTTGGTTGGCTGGTGTCAGTTTTTGACTCTTTACGCACCAAAGCAACACCAACATCCAAAGGTCCGGGAATATCTTCATCGAGATTTAATTCTACCTCTTCCGATTCTAAATTGAGCTCCGCCCAAGTTTGATTATTAGTAATCATGAGGGCAACTGCCTCTATTCCTTCCACGGGTTTAGTCATAATCGCTCTAGCTAAGGGAAAAACTGATATTCCTTGGGTAAAATCTTCTGTGATCGGGTGAGCGCCATAATCTCCAACTAAGGTGGTGGCAGGTCCTAACCCCAATATTTGCCCTGTTCCAGAAGCATCAACTAGTAAACGGCGATCGAGAATTATCCCCCATTTTTTCAGTAATGGTTGTAATCCCGATCTAACGTTAGCATTGAGCATTACCAAGAGATTTCCTCCCCGCTCTAGATATTTTTCTATAGCTTTTACTTCCCCTGGCAGTAACTCTCGTTTAGGAGTAGTAACCACTATAGTACTAGCGTCTGGAGGTATCAGGGGATTAGTGAAAAGATTTAGTGGTTTAACTATATAACCTTGATTTTCTAAAGCAGTTACTGCTTGCGACAAACTCCCTTTACCTGCTTGTAAGGGTGGTTCGCCATGTCCTTGTAAAAAGTAAATAATTGGCGGTTTATCCCGTTGAATTTTGGCGATCGCATTGGTTAATTGAACTTCTGAAAGTCTAGTATTAGGACTAAGGGTTTGTACTAACTGTTGTTTGTCTCCATATTTGAGGTAGACTTCACCGAGAGATTTAACCTCAAATTGTCGTGTAAGTTTGAGATTAACTTGTGGATCGACAAATTCAAAGTTAAATTTAGGACTATTACGACGATAATTTTCTAATAATTCTCTATCTGCGGGGTTGGGTTGACGCTCAAAAATATATACTTTTAATGCTTGGGGTAATTGAGCGACAATTTCTTGAGATTGAGGAGAAAGGGTAAAAATTTTTGTTTCGGTAAAATCAATTCTGACTGAATAACGTATGGCCAAAAAGTTGACCAGTCCTAAAATTACTACTACTGCCACAGTAGCAATAATTGCATTAGTGCCTGCTTCAGTGGAACGTAATCCCCAAAAATTTTTATTTGACCTGAGAAATAATACTAACCAAGCAACTAAAATAACCATTCCACCTACAGATAAACTAATAGCAAGAGGTGACCAAGTTGCCGATACTTGGCCTGCCACTATCCCTGCTGTGGCGATAAATATACCTAGAAATAATAGATAATTGATATACTTTCTCATAGTTGATGGTTGATAGTTGATAGTTGATGGTTGATGGTTTAGTTGTTGAACTAGTAACTACTAACAAATAACCATCATGCTATTATACAACTCGAGTATCTTTATGATCAGGAAACTATGAAAAGACGCAGTTTTGTAGTTTGGGCATTTTTAGGCACTATTTTGGGTTATCTGAATCAATTGTGGCATGCTACTTCACCAGGAAAAGCTACCAATCCAGGTGAGCAAGAGTTTACTTATCTAGGTACTATCACTCAACTGAAGCAAGAGAGACAAATTCTCGATGAAGAGTCGGAAGTGGGTGCGGTTTTAGTGATGTTCGCACCAGATAACAGGATAGTGGCGATCGATCCCACTTGTACCCATGCTGGCTGTACTGTAGATTGGGAAGAGCAAGAAAATTCTTTTATTTGTCCCTGTCATGGTTCTAAATTCACTTTACAAGGAGATGTTATTGAAGGATTAGCTAATTTTCCCCTGCCAAATTATGAAGTTAAAACTGATGGAGATAAAATTTTCGTTAAACCTGTCACTATCAATTAAGAGGTTTGGGGGAAACAGAAGCTTTGCCCTTCAGAATCGATTATTTATTATTCTTCAAAATAAATTTGAGAAGATTTTGATTTTAAGGCAATAGTTGCTTCACGAACCAATAAAAAATCCATTCCTAAAAGACCTCTTACACGAATAGTAGATGGTATATCATAGGCAATAACATTAAAACCTTTAATCAATTTTCCTACACAATTAAACCATGAAATTTTAATTATAGGCACATATATTTGTCCTTTTCCTGTTGTAATTTTTTCAGAAGATATTGGATTTTCAAGGTTATATCCTAAATCTTTTAATGGCATAGTTGGTAAAATTGTATAAGTTGATCCTGTATCAACTAATAAAGGAATTCGATACTCAGAAACATCACTATTATTCCCACCTAAGGTGGCAAAAACCTTCAGTAAATTTTTACCATGAGGTAATAAAGGAAAGGATTTGTGATATTGTCTTTTTTCAGTCAAAGTATTACTGGTATATCATCATCTACAGTTCCAGTATATTCTATGGCAATTGATTTTCCTTTTCTTGGTAAGGAATTTTCATATAATTGATCGTAATCTTTTGCGTGTGCTAATACTTCTCCTCGAATTATATTAAGGTTTTCATCTAGTTTAGTATAAGCAATTAATATCCATTGATCGGGATATCTTTCATACATTTCTTGTAAGGTAAGTATTTCATTTGTTTTTGTTTTAGATAAAGAAGTCATAGTTAATTTTTCTTTTTCATCATCAGAAGATTTATAATACAATTTTTATATTGATTTTGTTTCCATCAATTGATCTCAATATTATTATATCTTTTATAGGCAAACTGGTTTGATCGAAGTGCTTCGCTCCCGCTATTAATAATATTATGTTAGTTAGTCTTGGGATATTAGCCTTTTTTCCTTCTAGATTATATACTCCTGCTTGACAATCTTTAAATCAACTCACGGAATAAGTATTGGAGCATTTTTATTGCTAAAGCGGTAAATCGAAAAGTCTCTACTATCGAGAGTAAAAATTGTGTCGATGTTTTTTTGCTCTGCCAAGTACATAAGACTGACATCAGCAATTTGAGGATTGATGTCTTTATATTTATTGAAAAATTTTTCTATCCATGGCAGAGAGTCAGGAGCTAATTCTTCTAGCTGAAACAGATTGCTCTTAAAAGCTCTAAATAATCCTTCCAGAGCTTTTTTATCCTTTCGCAGAAGATAATAAGTCTCAGTTAAAACAGCCCATGTTGTAAGTAGAGGTGGAGTAAGATTTTTAAGGGTTTCTACACAAACTTGATGATGATTATCTTTTGAAGATAGAATGGCAACAATAGGACTTGTATCAATAATGATGCAACTCATCGGCCAAAATCCTGAAAATAGTCGCTGTTGGTACTCAAATCTGAGGGTAAATCTGCACTTACTCCAATTATCTCTAAGTATTTAGCTAAATCATAGCAAGAAGTTTGAGATAGCTTGGATTTAAAGTACATCGAGAGTGCCTCTCTAACTATTTCTGATTCAGCCTTATTTTCTCGACGAGAAACATTGGTTAAAAGAGATTGCTCTCGGTCATCAAGCCTTACGGTAATGCGTTTTCTCCTCATTGGTTTTTGCTCTTCAATTTATCTTTGTCTGCCATTATAATATTTATGTCTGACTAAAAGTCAAATCTAGTTTTACTCAGATTTTGTGACTTTTTCTCTGATTAATGATTAGACATTTAGGAAATTGCTATAATTCAAGACGATTTTCTAAGCTGGAAAACTTTTTTATTGATTAACCACTATGACTTTAGAAGCAATTTCTATTCCCCCCGCCAATCAGGAAAAACCTCAGCACTTACTTGTCTTACTTCATGGTTGGGGTGCAAACTATCAAGACTTAGTACCCTTAACCCCGATGTTTAATTTACCTAACTATCAGTTTCTTTTCCCCAATGCTCCTTTTCCACATCAAGCGCCTGGAGGAAGAGCCTGGTATGCTTTAGAAAGTCCTAATTATCAAGGTATAGAAGAAAGTCGCCAACTTCTGCACAACTGGTTGTTATCTTTACCATCCCAGACAAATGTACCATTAGAGAACACTATTGTTGCCGGTTTTTCTCAAGGTGGGGCCATGAGTTTAGATATAGGTTTAAAATTACCTGTAGCGGGAGTGTGTAGTTTAAGTGGTTATCTCCATGGTGAACCAGAAAAACAGGATATTCCTTTTCCACCGGTTTTAATGTTTCATGGTAAATTCGACCCTGTTATTCCGGTAACTTTAGCACAACAAGCGAGGAATAAGCTCAAGTCTGTAGGCGTTACCTTGCAATATCAAGAGTTTGACATTGCCCATGAAATTAGCCCCCAAGAAATAAACCTCATGCGTGAATTTTTGCTCGGAGTTGATGGTTGAAGACAATTAACACTTCAACAATTAATTGGAGGTCTAGCACCAACCATAACTCCAGCCCGGAGACTAGAGAGGATAGAATTCAAAAAAGCATTGGTATGATTCAGTTCGATGGTACGCTGGCGCAACTCATCGTTGATGGTTTGCAGTTCTTCGTTGGTAGACTGGAGTTCATCAGTGACCCAGAGAGTCTAGAGATTGTGCGGATGAGCGTCAACCTGGCGGACAATCTAGGGATGGAGGCGATCGCCCTCTATGCCGAGCACCAGGAGGAAATCAGCGTCGTGTTGATGGATCTGATGATACCGAATATGGATTCCAGTGAGAACTGTTGATTGCTGATTGTTGATTGCTGATTGTTGATTGGGGCATTGTACAGGACGGCAATCACACACCCTACATAAATCGCTGGTATACTTTAGAAAGTCCTAATTATCAAGCTATAGAAGAAATCCGTAGGTTGGGTAGAACGAAGTGAAACCCAACACCAACTCTTGTATTTGTTGAGTTTCGTCGCCTCGCCTCAACCCAACCTAAGCACGATGCTTGAGGGTTAATTGGGGTACAGCCGAGAGTTAGGTGGCACAATCTTCCCTCTTTCCGATTGTCATTTGATGTTGATTCTAACCGTCATAGATTCTCCAAACCAACTACTGGAAATAGATGTTTCTAATCTGTGCACCAAACTCGAATTGGGGAATACAGACTAAGGCGCTGCAGTTCAGCCATCCGGAAAATACAAAAGGTGAAGGCGTTGAATCATATCAGCCTGCCAACGACGGTGACCGTTTTGTGCTTCTATGTTGATATATGGTAGCTGTTGCTGGGCGCTCCATACAGAGAGAGAGCCGTCGTCGGTCACGTGGACATTGTCCTGTAAAACAACATTCTGTTCGAGCTGGCGTAGTCGATTGTAAAGGTAGTGATCTGTCACGAAATAGAAGTCGTCCGGGTCTATTTCAAGATTGACATTGACCAATTGAGCTTCACTCGCCAAGCCGCCGTCGGCTGTGTAACTTAGAACTGAGTATCCACCTCGTTCATTATTGTGCAACGTCACTATGACATCTAGCTCAGCGGGTTTAATCTGCTGGAGCACTCCATTAGCAAACAACCTCACAGCAGCAATTGCTGCATCACTCACAGAACCAAAGCGCTCGAGGGAAGCTGCACAACCTTGGTCATTAAACATTCTGTTAGGATCGAACTCATATCTGATTCCATCAAGTCTAAAGGTGATATTCCGCAAACCTGAGTGTTTCAGTTCAAACACACGCCCACCATACCGCTTGAGCACGTATAGCGCGGCCCGAACGGATGTGTTTTCGTCATCGTGGAGGTTTAGATAGGTCAAGCCCGGAGCTGTAGACTCATGTAGGACTAAATCGATAGTGGAATCACCTATCGGTAGGGGTATATGCGTGGTCTTGAGCTCAAATCCTGGTGCACATGAGCTCAAAGTGAAGGATAGCCCAACGATAGCGATTGATATGCGGAGATGAATGTTTTTCATTGTCATTTCAAGTGATTCCCACTATTAACGATGCAAGAAAATAATATATTCCAGGATATTCAGAAGTGTGGCTGTCAAGACTAGAGTGCATCAATGGCCACCTAACTTATAAGGATAATACCTGATTGGCGACACTATCCTGATTATGTTCCGGCTTGCCCTGCGTCACCATTATCGTAATACTCCTACTCCGAAATTGATGAAGAGGTCGAATTCTGAGAGAGGGAACAAGATGGAAACACAGGAAACAGAATTTCTGTAGCTTGGACTACATCAGAACCAATAGCCCCGATGCTGGCCATTTTCCCTCTAAATAGGTGATAATAAAAGTGTGACCTCTAGTTAGGGAGGCATCATTATGAAAAAGAATCGCTCCCCAAAATATCCCCAAAGTCTCAACCGCCCAAAACTTAACACCGAACGCAACCCGAAAACGAAGTTCAGGCATCAAGATCGGGGCATTCACTCTGGCCGCGTGAGAGGAAAATAAATTTCAATGCTTGACCAATTGAACTCTCGGTATGAGGATGTAATACTAGCAATACAAGATATCAGTGACTTTAATTAAATTTGGAACTATTATCTAAAACCTTTAGAAAGTATTAGATAAAAGTTCCAAATCCTACTCTGATGAGGAAGCTCAGTCTTCTCCAATCAATCTTCGTAGATCCTTGCCTCAGGTGCGCTGGGATTTTCCTCACAGTACAACTCGAAGTTACTTTTTGGCTTCTCGACAAAATCACTCTTCCTTAAGATATCACTGATGGAGATAATGCCGAGCAATTTGCCCTTAATTACCGGAGCTCGGCGGATGCGGGTATTAGCAAACAACCGAGCCACATACTCTGCACCCAACTCGGGATTAACTACAATACAGGGCTTGGTCATAATCTCGTACACTCGCATTTTCTTGGGATCGTGTCCGTAAGCAGCCACCTTATAAACAATGTCTGTCTCCGTTACCGTACCATAGGGATCATTCTCATGGCGAGGTTCTACAATTAGCGATCGCAGTCCTTTCTCTTTCATCAGAGCTACTGCTTCGGCTACCGTCGCCGAACCGCGAATGGTAACTACATCCTTGGTCATAATTTCTTCAGCTTTCATCATGGTTGTTTGATCTCCTTTAAAAAACGAAATTGATTATTACTTACGGTTGGATTTCTTAAGCAGGTGTCTTGCCTAAGAGCTGCAATTGTTCTGAGCTCAAACGACCCGCTTCATATAGAGTTTGGGCAATTTCAGAAATGGTCAGCACGGCATATCCCCGATAGCCATTTTGTTGTAGTCTCTCTTGAACGCCCTCTTCATGGTCGATGAACACCACGATATCCTCAACCTTTAAGCCCACCGATTTGAGCTTAGCTGCGCCTTCCATCACGCTTTTCCCACTAATGAGAATGTCATCGATGACCACAACTATTTCTCCCTCAGAGAATTTTCCCTCCACCAGACGGCGGGTTCCGTGGGCTTTGACCTCCTTACGGGGAAAAATCATCGGATAATTGAGTCGTAGCCCTAACCCTGTCGCTGTAGGCAACGAACCATACGGAATGCCAGCAATGCGATCGAAGTTCAAGTTTTGCAGGATATCAGCGTAGGCACTGAGTACCTTCTCGAAGACTTGAGGGTGAGAAATAATGGTTCGTAGGTCAATATAGTAGGGGAAGGTTGCTCCTGATGCCTGGACATATTCCCCAAAATGAATGCAACCAATGTCGTAGAGTTGCAAAATCAAATCCTTGTGAGGATGGGATTGCAACAAGCAAACATCGGGTAGCCATAAAGAACAAGTCGGACTCCCCTGAGCCATGGAGACTCTCACTTGATTGATTTCTTCTCGCAGGGCTTGAATTGGTTTCCTGGGAGACTCGCCAGCCAACATTTCTTGGGGAACAGGAATTATCAAGCCTTCACCATTACCATTCAACCCTACCTCTAGGTTCTTTTTTAATTCGCTGCTTTCGCTCGAGAGTTCCCCAGCCAAGAGGAGTCGTTCAGGAGCAGCGGTACGAATCCGGGCCAAGCTCTCGGTATTAGCTCCCATTGCCAGCCCTACTTGTTCCGGGGTACCCCAGGTTTTGGCTTCCTTGACTAACTGCAAGTAAAAGGGGGATTCAGCTGTGGGATATTCCTGTAAAACAGTAGCTGAAGGATTGGCTGTCGCGCACAGAATAAAGACAGCCTTCTCAGGGTAAAGTAAAAACGGCGCTACTTCATCCTGACCACTATAGGGATTGAGGGTAACAGCATCCACCTGCCACTGGTCAAAAACTGTCTGGGCAAAAATGGTACTGGTCCTCAAACCGCTGTATTGAGCGTCCAGAATTACCGGAATCTCAGGGGGGATGGCCTTCAAAGTCCGGCGCAATAACTCCAACCCTGAAGAACCCAAAACTCGATAAAATTCCAGGGTTAGCTTGTAGGCACAGACTAAATCGGCGGTTTCGGCAATCAGAAATTGCAGCCATTCCTGTAATCCCCATAAGTGGCTGCTAACGTCTTCCCAAGAGCCATAAGTCTGAGGCCATACTTCTGGATCGGGATCTAGTCCTACACAGAGCAAGCTTTGATGGCGATCGCTCGCTCCATTTAACTTATCGACAAACTTCACTGTTCTTCCTCAGTAGCTCAATCTTCATAAATCCGGCATTCATCCGCATCGGGATTTTCTTCGCAGTAGGCTTGGAAGGAAGTTTTCCCCTTCTTTTCCGCCCGCTGATGTGAGGCCTCTGCTTGCAGTTCCTCGACGACATCCCAAGCGGCGGCGCATTCTGGAGAGGTCGGTCCCTTTTCCGCGCAGATAGCTCGGGCTTCCTCCCGAGCAGCCTCAATTTCATCCTCAATATATAGTCGTTTCGGTTTCTCGGCAAAGTCACTCTTGTGGAGAATGTCGCTCACTGAGATTATCCCTAGCAACTCACCCTTAATCACCGGAGCTCGGCGGATGCGGGTATTAGCAAACAGCCGAGCCACATACTCTGCACCCAACTCGGGATTGACCGTAATGCAGGGTTTGGTCATAATCTCGTAGACCCGCATTTTCTTGGGATCGTGTCCGTAAGCCGCTACCTTATAGACGATGTCTGTCTCGCTGATAATGCCATAGGGGTCATTGGCATGGCGGCGTTCTACAATTAGAGCCCGCAGACCCTTATCTTTCATCAGCGCCACTGCTTCAGCAACTGTTGCTGAACCACGAATGGTGACCACTGCTCTGGTCATGATTTCTTCAGCTTTAATCATGGTGTTATCTCCTTATGAATATCAAATCACTGATCTGCAATTCAGATGTCAGTATATAAAGTCAAAAGTATTTTATGGCAAAATTGTACCCTCTTAATCAACTGGTGGTTTATTTCTACCTTGTATCACTAACTAATACAGAGGTAATAATATTGATAGGGGCTTCTCTGGCAGAGTTCAATATCCTTAAAGGTCACCAGAACTAGAATTTCGGACTTTTCTGGCTGGTACGTTTTCACCCTCTTTAACAGTTGCCACTGGTCATCAGGCTGAGCGAGAAATAAAGACAACCGATAGCTAGGAATATAAAAAGAGCAAGGTTGACCGCCGCAGATGGCCAGACAGAGTACACTGGTGTCAACTTAAGGCGAAACCATTGCCCCGCCTTGAACTCAAGTTCAAGGCGGGGCAATGGTTTCGCCTTAAGTTGACACCAGTGTACTCTGTCTGGCCATCTGCGGCGGTCAACCTTGCTCTTTTTATATTCCTAGCTATCGGTTG
>JAAUYA010062332.1_pt1 | contig 17065 bp, 7 predicted proteins | sample 7278161 | NCBI WGS metagenome assembly JAAUYA01 (sample SAMN14350120, study PRJNA611818) | marine sediment metagenome | isolation source: surface marine sediment (3m) | place: French Polynesia: Moorea | collected 2018-08
GGTGGTCTACCGAAAAAAAAAAAATGAAGGGGGGGTGGGGGTTCCAATTTTTTTTTTTTTTTTAATTCAGCACCCCCTCACACGTTTATGATATCAAATGGAATAGCCCCAACTCTTATCAGTATGTACCACACTGTGTGACACTTTTGGACTAGTTTGCCAATACAGTATTAAAATTTGAAATGCGTCATGCTAAAAGGTCCCTTATGGCATAGTTTATATTAGGAGACAGTTAGGAAAGCCAGCATACAAAAACTATCAAAATTTCCATTTTAAATGTGAAATAAATTGAAATTGCATATTATTGTTAGGTTGGCTTTTCAGACTGTTTTCATGAAAATAAAGCATACCATAAGGGGCCTTTTAGCATGGAGCATTTCAATATGCTTTCATGATTGAATTCAATTGTTACAGATTGAAAAAAAAAATCAGCAATTCAATATACAATACATAAAATTAAATGTCAATTTTCTCACAGTTCAGATTCATGGGCTATTAATCACATAGGATTCTTCTGGTTTGTCATTTTTCTCATCTATGGGAGATTTGGGCATCTCTTGGCTTTGGGGGGCAGATGTAGGGATATCCTGCTCCACAGGGGAAATAGAGTTGGTAGAGTCATCAGAGGGTACATTGACTATTCTGTGATACTTTCTAGCACTAGCTGCCCCTGCAGAATCTATGCGGTTTGCTCGCACCATCCGCTTGCCACTTCTCAGCCTCTCCTTTGCACTACCAATTCTACTCCCCCTGGAAGAATTTGAACTATGGCGAGGTTCTGGGGTCCTTTTGACCCTCTTATTTCGCCTGGATTTGGGCGGAGGGTCAAGGACAAACCCTGATTGGTTTTCGTTATACAATGGATCCTCATCAAAGACATCTTCATCCAGGTGTTCGTCACAAAACAGTGATAGAGTTGAAGCCCTGCTGCTGGAAGGGCTGTCCGGATCCAACTCCTCAATCTCTGGTGGGGGTTTCCATGAGTTGCCACCAGGTGGGGTTGGTGTAAACTGTGGCAACCCATTGTCGAGAAGGATTGAAATCGACTTTGAACTGCTACTCCTTCCCGACTGCGGGGGTGGTGTTGGTGTTATCAAGTCTACAGTACTTGGGGCTGTGGAAGCTGTAGCAGGACTGTACATTTTACTGCTAGTGACAGTGGCATAGGACTGGGCCTTGTCACTGTACGCCACAGTCGATGCATTTGACGAGACCGAGCTGGTCTTGGCCCTGTAAACAGACAGCTTTTTGGCTGCAGTGGAAGCAGAAGACTTCCTTCTGCTAAACTCTTCTGGGATGCTGCCTTCTGATGGGTTTGTCACTGCAGGTGGTGGGTAAACTGTAAGTATGTTGGACACAGGGACAGAGAAGTACCAATAATCCTCCGTTGGGTTTCCCCAGGAAAAGCCAGCGCTCTTGTTTACTTTGAAGCAGTCTGGTCTGCTCCAGGCGGAGCACATCTGAATCACCTTTGGACCCAGCAGTGCTGCAATGTTGTAGGCCTTCTCGCGGGCTGATATGATGTTAGCTCCGCGGACATCGGGACCATCCTTCATAAGCATTGGTGTTTGATGGAAGGAGAATGCATGTTGAGCTACTTCCATCCTGACATGAAAATAAGAACATAGAATTCTTTCTCTCCAGAGTGTACAAATCATGTGATGGGTCAAAATTGCTAGTATCAATATGCTCTTCCATGATAACATAAAACATTCTGGAGGAAATGTTCTTCAATAATAGGATGTATCCATCTGTGTCAACATAGCACAATTCCAGCCTCCCGGGACCCACCCTGTACACCATTGTCTCGTAATAAAAGCTGTACAAGTTAAACTTGGCCAGATCTGCAATTGCAGCCCCTATCAGAATATTTCTATCCAACAAACAGCGAGTATTCTGTAGCACCACTATGGCCACATTGTGCCCAATCTTAAGCCAATAGAGGCAGTTTGGCTTGCTGACTAACTTGAGAAATCTGGCTGCATCAGTGACCAGAATGGCTGTACTGTAACGTCTTTTTGACTCTGACATTTTTCCAAATAAAAGGTTTGCACATTTTTTCCAGACCACCTGTTGAAATTTAAATGGTGCATCCCTTCTCTGTTTGCCATAGAATTCCATAAGGTCTTTAAACAGGTGTTTCTGAGTAAATTTCACTCCCCCCGTTATCTCAACATTTGCACCCAGCCTGACCCATAGTTGTAATAGTTTATAATGACATCTGTATTCATCACAGGGAAGTAAACTTGGCAGCAGTTTTGTTTCAGTCTGAGTGAACGATCTTAACTGTTCAGGTGCGGCATTTTGTAACAATTCTCGCTGAAAAGGGGTGAGTGACTCCATAGTCACTTGTACATGACGGGGTGCAGGAGGGAAATGTCTGAGTGCATTGTGAGTATGATCTGGCCAAGAAATCTTAGAGGTCAGAAAATAACCCCAGGGACTGTCATGTGGGATCGACATCAAATCTAAATTTTCTGCCTGATCCGAAGTCAGCATAGAATAGCTACCGCATGGCAGTAATTGGCTGCTAGCAGCAGCATAACTTTGATTGATATCTAAATGTAACAATTCAGTATACCCATAGTTCACATTGTAGTCAGGTGTACCTGGAATGTTTCTAGCAGCATAACGCTTAGAACAATAAACTACTCCACCTTGCAAACACGATTCTCCATACAAATGTATGCAAGGATCTGTAATGGGTTCGATGGCATTCTGTGCACTCATCAGTCCGTAAGAATAACTTAATGCTCCTATAGTTAAATAAGTGCAAATATCCAGTTCGGTCTTTTCTGCTATATATGAGCGCATGTACAATACAAAATCTGCTAAAATACAACCGTTTTGTAACATGCACAGCTTAGAAAGGTCACCGAGATTGGCCATCATTTCATACTGGTACACACTCTTAGAGCGCTCGTGATTTTGCTCGGCACCCAGTTGGTCAAATTCACCATCACAAGTGTACAGATCCCAATCATCAGGCAGGTGCCTCTCATCAAGTGATTGCAGTCCTGTGACATGTTTGCTAGGAAAAACAATTCTCTCTTTCAAATAATCATGCTGATAACAACCTAAGGCCTGACCCTCATCTCTGGGCCAAAAATGCTGAAATGTAGGGAAATTGTCATCGCCTCCTGCTTGCCATAGGCACCTAGCCATTTGGCTGATACTCACATCTCCAAAGTGACTGACAGGGTCCATCAACTTGGCCGCACCTATGTCCAGAAATAGAATGCAATCTGGACTTGGTGACAACAGTCTACATTTCTCATTTTCCAAATGTGGAATTATCAGTTTGGAAATGCATGTCTTAAAGTTGGAAATGTAGACTGGCAGGTACCTTTTAGGCCTCCTGCTGGCATTACAAGGTCGACATGCCCATCCCAGCAGGACCCCGTCTATGTGCCGGTGGTCAAGACATCTCAGTGAATGGTCCTGTGGCAGGGGTTTCTTACAAATCCAGCAGCAATCAGGATTGTCAACAATGGCTTGTGCTTCTGGAGTGGTCAGGTCCATTGGTATGTTGATCTTAAGATCATCAAGGGCTTCCTGTGCAATTCCTTTAATGGACTGGACAAAATGTTTTACACACTGCTCTGGCTCCCCCCTGAAACCGTACATGTCAGGTTCCCTGTCTGTCTGTCCAGTATGTAAAACCAGTATGCAATACTCTATGATGGAATATTCTGCTTGCAGGTCATCTGTAGAGTCAATTTTTTGCCTACTACCATCAGACAGTTTCACATAAACCTTCCTTTTTCTGCTGGTTACCACTTCCTTTCTGGCAGTGCGAAATTCTGCTATGGCTACAGTTGGGAGCATGGCCTTGTGAGACCAGTCAGGGGGTTTAGCAGGGGCACCTGGCTCGGGCATGACAATCTGTGATTTATATTCAATTGTGCTGCACATGACTTCGTGATCCAATCTTTTTTCCTGACTCATAAATGGATGCAAACAATGGTTACAGTAAAAACGTCGACGGTCATTGTGAGTGTTAAAGGAACTCAACAAGGCATCCTTGTTAGTGATTAGACAAAAATGACCATCGTTAGGTGTATTTGGGCCAAAATTGGACCCTTCAAAGTCCGGCAGCCACATCATGTCAATGTGCTTTGCTTTGACCTTGTCTGGCAAGATCAGGGGAAGTATTTCACATTTTACACGCTGTCTACGGCTACCATTATTCTTTTTCTTGTAGAGAGAATACACCCCAATGGAAATGTCTGGATTATGTGCACAAAATTTCTTAACTTCTGTAAGGCTAGTTGGAAAGTGAATGCACTCAAAATTAATTTTGTCCATCCCATGCCTGTGGTATGCTTCTAATAGTTTTCTTTTGCAGGCATGGGATTTTTTATTGGCAAGCCTCTGACTCTCTATAACTTGAGGAAAATATCCACCTAAAACACAATATTTGAAGCAGTCTCTGTTGTATTGTGTTGGAAAATTGACAATACCATAGTTGGCATTCTGCAGTTCCTTTGGTAAACCGGCTCTGTACCTGCAACATTGAGGGGTACAAGGGCATCCATTACTAGTGGTCCATTATTGATCAGTAATAAGTAAACTTGTTTTACTTTCTTTTCATTGTGACTAATTACTGGATAAAGGGTGTAAACATTGTGGTGCAACAGATTAATGCATTATTAATAGCCCAATTTCAACCTGTGTTAAAAGTGTTTGGTTAAAAACATATTTAAGGCCACCACCCCCACCATAACCACTGCATGTAGAAAATGTAACAAGACATGCACATTGGTCACCTTAATTAATACTGGGGTTCACTTAGTAACTAAGTAATGCAGCACTTACCGACATCCCCCTCTTAAGGGCCTGAATTGCGCACTGTACACCTTCAGATGAATTATTTTATGCAATGCCCAGCCACTACCCTCTGCAGAAAAGGCATCTGATGCTGTGCAAATCTGATGGATTGCCAATAGGAGTCTGTCTTCAACATCTTGTTCGTCATCCCCTGCTAGCAATGTAATACATTTCGAAGTATGGTGTGATATTGTACTTGTGATGGTTCCTGAAGCCTCCAACCTGTTGTACTGTGCACTCAAACTCATGTAGAATTTAATACTACCCTGTTTGCGTAGCCTGCGCATCAGGTATTTAATTAACCTGCTTCTGTGTTCCGAAAAGAAACTTCCCAGATCAACTTCCTCTGCAAGGCTCTCGGGCTCCAAGGTGTACTCACGGGCTAGACTATCAAATAAACACAAGTAATCCCGTTCCCTGGATATTTCGTCACCGTAAGTGCTGCTAGAATCGGAGTCTTGATCACTAGGCAGGTCAGTATCTATTATCCGTGGCCTGTGCTTAAAGTATTCGTGGGTCCTTAGGCCTCTCAATGTGGTAAAAATACGGTCACATGTTGTGCAGTGAAAGTCCTGTGGGCTAGATGGCTCCCTGCTCCTTCTGGAGCCATTTGAAGTGGATGGGCCTTGGTGGGCTCCATGAGAATTATGGAAGTGATCAACCAACTCCTGATATTCACTAAAACTACTTGAACACTCATTGCAGTCAAAACTACGTGTAATAGAACTGCTGTTGTTGTTATTATTATTGGTTGCTGTGCTTGAAGAAGTGCTGTTCTTTGAAGATGACGATTTAGCTTTTTGTCCTGGCTTGCACTTTTTTGAATGATCATCTGGATTTTTATCCTTTTTAGCATGAACTTTCATATGATTGCTTAATAGAGAAGGGCGTCCGAATCTGGCAGGGCATAAACTACAGTGAAACGGCTTCGCGTGAGATTCGCGTATGTGGCGAGATAGACGCTTTTTCGATGCCCAAAGGCGACCACATTGTTCACAAACATATTGCTCTTTTTTGCTAGAATCCTGACTGTTTTGGCTGTTGCCACTGCCATCCTTTTTGCTGCCATCACCATGGCCACTACTTGATGTACCACTTGTGGAAGCCATTGCTTAAATCCTTAAGATTAACCTTTAATACCAATGATAGTGCATAGATTTTCCACTATTCATGTGTGGTATATGCTGTGTATTGCATGTCAAAAAGGCTCTATCTGTCACTGACTGAAATGTAAAATATTGGTTCAAAACAGAACACTTATAATCCCTCCAAAGCCACACACACTCATTATCATAAAATTGTAAAAATAGTCCATAGGTCGGTGTTGCAATAGCCAAAAGCTCCACCCTCCAAAAACTGTGCCATTTCCTGTGCTTCAAAATGATAACACATTTCCATCAGTGTCATAATCCATTTCCTCTCATTGTAGTGTAATCCCATCACTGCAGTGTGATTTGTACCAGTGTATAGAAATTGTGTTGCTAGTGTGAGATCATCATTTTTTAATTTTAACCGTACTCCAAGCTATGCTTTAGATCAAAAAAGACAAAGCATATACATGGAGTAGGCAAACGAGACCTCACTGGTCTTTTATTGACATTCTATACACTGGTAGAAAAAAGAAAGAAGTCCTGTTACATTTGATGAGTTAAATAAATGTCCCAATGAGTCAACTGTAAAACGTGGTTTCCTTGAATCATTACTATGTGTAAGAATAGAATTCTAATCCTGTGAATGTTACTCGATGTTCACTTAATGTCCTGCTGTGAGGGAAATACCTCAAATGAATCAAGTATTATATACATAAATCCCAAAAATGAATATGCAACAGTGTAGAAATATGACAGACCTATTTGACATTATGCTATGTTTTGTATTTGTTTCCACAGTATGGCCTGGCAAAATAGTTAACCCTTCTTGCTTTGAAAGAATATGTACATCAGGCTTGAAACAGCTGCATGTATTTATGAATCTCTAACACAGAGCTATTACACACAATTCAGGGCTCATCCCACAGAATTTCAACATGATTTGCTCAACAACCCAAAAGCTAAGCCAGAAATAATGGGTATTTTGACAATACCCTAGTGTAGAGTAATCAGACAGGTATAAACATATTCAGTTTGAGTACTCAGAATGTTGAATAAATGTTGTAAAGTAGTGGATGAAATAGGACACTGTATTGATATTCTCATATGTGATCATACAGAGAGAAGAGTTAAGGATACCTCGCAGTCATTATGCCCAAATAGCCAAAATATGCATTATATACAGATTATGTGTTATAAGTAGGTAAATGTACAAATTCTATAAAGGATAATAGAAAGCTCATCATTCAGATCCTTTGCATGTTGCACACTTTTTTTTGCCATTTTGCCATAATGACTATAAGGTATCCTTAAACATATACATAGTACATAACATTTAAATTACAATCTAATCATTGTTACCTTTTGATGAGACCTATTCTTTTCCTGCAGTAGGAAGGTCATGATATTTGCCCGATTACCTCTAATATTGGCAAGGTCAGGATTCAGTGTAACAAAATCATAAGACCTCGGCCCCATAAGACCATGCCTGAATGGTTTGGTCATAGTACGGTCACTGTGACCGTTCCACTGTTCCATGATGTTATGCCAGTCAGTTATTCCATCAAAGTATGAACTGGCTTCTTCGAAGTATGTGTCGACTGCTGCAGCCCAGTTCATAGTAATACAGGTGTGTCTTTCCTTTTGGATATAGGGTTGTCTGGAAAGTCCACACTCACAAGTTGTGTTTCTCAAAGCCCATGCTGCTGGCCTGCACAGTATTCCAGGTTGCACTTGTTCCAGGATATTTACCCTATTGTGACCACAAGCAGCACAATCTCTCCAAAGGTAGGATTGAATGAGTTCTCTGATTTTCACTGCTTGGCCAGATGCCAAGCACTCAAGTGTTTCTGTACATAAATCAGGCATTGTGCGAAATAAATTGCTTGCAGTCCCATCGATGCTGTCTGGAACCATAGGAGGGCCCATCGGTCCAAATTCTGGCAAAGGGTTATTGTCAACAGAATATCCATTGATACAGTAAATGTCATGATCTCTATACCTAATACGGTCTTCCTTTGTATTGTGTCTTGTGTGAAGAACATTGCATTGTTCTGCACCACTGCACACCAATGGCATAGCAGGAGTTGCCTCCCCTGGCGTGTGGTTGATGTGATTTCTCCTTGGCATTGAAAGAGAGTTAACTTTAACTGTACTAGACACAGAGTCACATTGTATATTATAATTGGCAGCCATTGTTCACTATTATTCTTCAACAAACATGTAAGGTTTACTTGCATAGATTAATTGCATGTTAGGTGTCAATGGCATTGAAGTTTCATATCTTGTATTACTGTTCATAAGAAAATAGTTGCGTGGGTTGAATTCTGAGTTTAAGGTGTTTGTTAAATGTTCAACACATTGCTGGTAACTAAGGTTTTTGCCAAGGTAACAACAGGTGTACTTTTTTAATTCGATTTCACATCCGTACACTACTATATTCCAGTTTTCCGTTTTGGCAGGGTCATAAAAATCCTCAAGCTTTGTAAAATGTTCAGTAATGGCTTCAAACAGGCTAAAAGTGTACACAGGAAAAATTTCTGTTTCTTTGGTGGGATCGTTTGGATACTTTTTCCGATAAAATATGTTGTGATCACTTTCAATTGGTTCTAAATACCACGGTACTTTTGCTACAGACATATTTGTTCATACTATGGCTAAAACTATTGTGACACCCAACATGCAAGTTTTTTCAGTCCTCTCACTAACACATTCAAAGAAAGTATAAAGTATGGTGTCACTGCAAACCACTATCAAACAGGGACACATAACTCGTGAGTGAGATGGCTACAATAAATGTGCAATACCCTTCCCATATCATTAACCCTCCCTCTTATTAGACAACATAGAATGTTTCTTTGTGATAATGTGTATTGATGTAATTTAAGGAATACTTACTTCACTAGCATCAGGAAACATCAGATTGCAGCCAGACACAGAAGCGTAATACTCCAGTAGTGCACGCGTATGATATGCTTACAATGTAACAGTATCATACAACATCAATTAAGAAAGGGCAATATAATATCCACTGGCTATCAGCCTTTAGTTCATGATAACTCTAAACATTAAATGAGCAGTGACATGCTAAAAGGTGCCTTATGTCCTGAGTTGTTGTCATACCAAAAAAAAGGATGGGCAGGTAAGTTGTATATGCTTCTTTTTGTATGACATGGAGTTTTCAGAATTTTTGTATTTTTATTTATTTAAATGTTTTTTAAGTAGGTGTCATACAAAATGAAAGATGAAATGAGTACAAGTCAACAGTTGTTTTTGTATTACCATGATTAATAATATAAGTCACCTTTCAGCGTGACGCGGCTGTGTTGTGAAATACTAGGGTATTGACTCATCAAGAGGGAACCATATTATAAGAGGGGACACTAAAACATCCGCGGGGCTGCTTAAATATCCTACTAATGTCCTCATATCAGAAAAATGTCGTTCTTCACTAAGGGAAGAGAAGGCATGAAATACTGTTTCTTTCAGGTTCTCCTGGGGTAACATTTCTGCAAGGTGCTCAAATGAAGTGTTTAACAGGTTGAAGGCCTCTCTCGTCAATTTGCCAATAACCATATCAGGTCCCTGTGTGACAGTTTTGCGAGTCCTTGCTGCTGCTTTCAGTTCAAGATCATGAAGGAATGAAACCACCTTTTTAATGATGTCACGGCCTGCAGTCATTGGTGTAGGATCTTCATACTTTGCTTTCTTGTCAAGGTGAAACAGATGAACAAAGGGGTAGAAAATGTCCACCACCTTTCTGAATGGTGTAGCATCTGTGATTAACCTTATTGCTTTATTGTTGGTGTCACACAGGAAAATGTTGTTCTCAAAAACTGCTATAGCACCAGGGTAGTTAAACCGAGGTTTGCATCCATCCTTGAAACCCTGGACATCTCCTGCAATCAGTGAACAATTTTCATTTTCCGGGTCTAATTGAAGTACCTCATGCTTGTTTCCATCAGCCAGGATGACATTACTTCCCTTGAAGGCCATTCCAAGGGGTTCAACAGTATCGCTATCAAACATGTAAATTGGTCCAAGTTTACCATTGGTGGACTTGAAAAAATGAATTCCCTTATGTTTGAGACCCACAGCCAATATAACATCTTGTCCAGTTTTCTGGCACATTGACATAGGCACATCTGCACGTAAGTCTATCTCAGGACAAAGGTTTGCAGCACCTGCATCCTTATCAACATTTCTCAGGCTGAAGACTTTCTTTAATCTGACATCTAGGATGTAGAAAACTGCATTAGATAGTTTGATGTGATGAATGTTGGTGGTTATGCAGACAGGCCTTACAAGGTTTGGATTGTCCTCTTCGGTATGCATCGTAAGCTCTACCATACGAGCTTTCCTTTTCTTTGGTCCACAGCCATCATTATCATCATCACTTTCATCTTCAAACTGCAATAATGCACGCCTCCGGCTTACTTTCTCAGTAACATCAATGAGCACAATAGAACCACTTCCAGTGTTACACAACAGGACAAAATCCTGGATATATTTGGGACCTCTCTCTTGAATATAGGTGAGACCCCTAGGTTCATTCAGATTGTCTTTTATTTCAATGACACAAACTGGGGTATGCATATTCCCCATGTAGAGAGTATTCTTTGCATCATCAGAAACAAAAAACATGCTGTGGTGAGCCATGAATGTAATTCCACTTGGTGACTCTAGAAGATCCGGGGCATTTTGCTTCCAGGTCCTTAGGCGTTCTGGAATTAAGGTTGTTGTGATAATCACATCGGGCACTGCGTCTTTGACTGATGGCCGGAACATTTCAATCGCTTTATCGACGTCCATCATGTCACGCGAGGAGAATAGGGCTCTAGATGTAGCCTTTATCATGGGACCTGATAGTTGGGGATCAGTTTCTTGTCTCAAATGTTGGAGGAGGCGAAGATTTACAAGTTTTCCATCAATTACGATCCAATACCAAAAAAAATATTTGAACACTAATTTCATGTCATGTGCTGGATCTGACATAGGTACCCTCCCATATTCTATTAGTACATTTGCCATCTCCTCCATGTACGATTTCTGTTCAGATTTACAATCCCCCAAGAAACCAAGATCAGTAAACCGAATACAATCCATGTCCCCTTCTATGCATTTAACACATCTTCTACGGAGAGGGTTCCACGTTGAGTGCCCACTCTCAGAACAATTCTCACACAATTCTCTATTGATGAGACAATCATCACATCGAACCTTACACACGTCTCCATTTTCCAAACATGTCTGGCAGGTTTCGAGCATCTCCTGGGTTTCTTCATCCATGTTTTGCACAACTGCACTTCCTCCCTTGCTACCTTTGTAGTAGACCCCGATAGGGAAGGAAGCTTTACCATCTATGCTTTCTATTCTAAACTCTTGTGCTTCAGTAATCATTTCCTTGTCTCGAACGTATTGTTCAATTTCATGATGAGACATTTGCCTTAATTCATTGACTTGATTCCAATCCATCTTGAGGGGTTCAGTAAAGCCGATCAAGCAATGCTCTCTTTCAAAATACCGTAGACTCGGCTTCAGCTGCATACCATCGGTAGATTTTATCACCAGGTAATTTTGCAGCTTTTCAGGGTCACTTATTGATGATATTTTAATTCGCTGAGCTAAGAGCAATGCTGCCATAATTTCCTCTTTATGTGGGCTGTTACGAACAATTGGTTTCGGATGCAATTTAGCAACAGTATTCGGGTGCTGGAAACTCAAGTTGGTGTTTTTGATGAATTCGTGGGCAGAATGTGGTCGATGCTTTCCCTTCTGATGGCCTTGTTCTCCCCTGAGGAGGTATGCAGCTGACTTTCCATGGGTAAATTGTATTGTTTGCTGAAATTGCTGCAGTTCTGGATAATCCAAATTGAACTTCTGAATCCTACCATGGAGTGCCTGGCGCAAAAAAGAGTGGGTCTCCTGAAAAAATACATGACTATTTGGCAGCAAGCGAGTAATGCGAGTAAACAATAGCCAAGAACTACATTCATCAAATAGTCTCATGTTGACAATGAATTTGTATCTATCGACATTGCTGAGATTGGTCATAGAAGGCAAGTTACAAAATCTGGTAAGACTTGTATGGAGCTTTCTGAACTTTCGCTGAAATTCATCACTGGTATTATCAAGTTTACCCTCAACATCAGCAAGTAAATCCTTCATAGTATTGGGAAACCAGTGCATCTCTAACAGGTCATCTTCAATTTCATCATTGTCATTCAATGCCAACAGTTCATTGATACATTGAGTAGTATGAGCAACACTGAGGGCCATCATTAGATACATAGGCTGTTCAATGGAAACTACGTTAACATTTGCATGCTTTTTTAGTAAATGCTTGTCTAAATTGTGGACCTGATGTGTTGCATTCATTTGTATAGGCTTTTCACAAACAGGGCACACTATATTGTCTCCATCAATAATCTTAGCCTGATACCTAGATGCTGCATAGAACATGTACTTCATGCATTTGAAATTATTAGGAGAGCCAAATAAAATGCTATTTGCAAACCCCTCAGCCACAACTTTGTAGTACTCAGTAGTATCTACATGCATTTCAATACAATTTGCCACAGTTTGCAGCCTTTCCATGTTGCCCTGAATAGTGGGCTGTGTTGCATCTGGCCTCCTATAGACAATGTAGATCTTACATAAATCCCTCCAATTGTCAACAGTGGTGAAAACAGAAAGTATTCTCGACAATACATTAATGTATTTGTGTCACATATCTCCATGATGTCACCTTCATTGAAGTAGTAGTATGCAGGTTCCACCCATGGCTTGATTTGAAGGAGTTCCTTTATTCTCTCATCAGTATCGGGAAATCGCACACATGTAATGATGTCAATCATCCGTTTGCTGGGAGCACTGTGTGGTTCTGACATGTTAATGAGTTTAACAGGAAGATGAGGTTGTACATCTGTAAAATAGATTCAAATAACATCTAAGAAAATCTGGAAGAATGATTCATTAGAAATGAATATTCCTGCATGTCTTGATAAGGTTAGTAGCTGGCTGGCTTACAATGTGATATCTGAAATCCAAATACATATCTGAAATGCAAATACATAATTATACAATTTTTTGGAATTTCAATTTGTTTTATTGCACAAATTATTTTACAATAATTATGGCAATATATGTTAAATATACAATAACAACTTTTACATAATATATAAAATGGTGTACATTAAAGCCAAATTATAACAAAGAAACTACCGGTAATAATAATAATTCCTGAATAGATTCTCTATAAATCTTAATCGTGGTCGTGTTTTTCTGTGAACACAATTGCAGGTCAAATAGCAGGTTTCCATGCAAAGTGACATCTGAAATGCAAATACATAATTTTTGATGAAATCAAAATTAAAACAGAGAGGCTAGTAATCCAATTTACATCTATAGATCTTCGACTTGATACTTGCAGCTCCATAAAAATACTTCTGTAGTTAACACTTGATAGATGTACCCCTGTAAGTAAAACATGTGCAATGTCTAATGGAAGATGTCCCTGAATAGCATGTCCTATATTGGTGATGTCAAACTTTTGGGAGTAGGTGTCTGCATGGTGGTGATGAGGCACCTGCATCCTGTATAGGCAAAGAAAAATCAATGAAGTCGGGCAACACTTTAAATGGCCATAACTTCGCAACCGTTTGTCCGATTTACTAGCTTTAACTTCTCATTGGTCAGTCTTGATGTCCTCTACCAATTCGTACTAACAGATCCATAGAAGTCCTTGTAAACGTCACAATACAGACGCCACCGGCCCTTCCTGACATTTTGACCTATAAGTCAAATTCTGAAGATTTGAAAGAATTGTATCTGATACAAATGTTTTTCAATGCAGGTTCTGAGTTTTGCAAACATGGATTGGATTTAAAATTGGCCATTTATCACAAAAATAAAGCTATGTTAATTTCCCTTCACAAAAGCAGCTTTCGTTACATGGCCAGTTGAATTCCATGAAAAGGGATGCGCCACATTGGTCTATGGACCACCCGATAAGCCTCGTTACACCCTAGGTGTACTCAGGTGTCGTCCGAGCCATAGCTGAGTCACTCATACCAGGGCATGATAAGGCCTAAATAAAAAAAATTGTGTTTTGTGTAACTCGACCGACCCATGCCTAAAACCCTCGACCCAAAAAATTTTATGAGACTTTTGGGCAAAAAGTTGTTTTGCCTGAAGATCCCATAAAAAATTTTTTTCCCCGACCGACCGACCCTGAAAATTTTCAAAAAATTACACGAAACACGAAATTTATTTTTTTAGGCCTAAGTATAATAACAGTCCACTGTGAAAAGGACTAAAGCGTTTTACCATGCGATTGCTGATGGATTTTCTGGCCGACAACAATGTTTAAAAGATACCAACAAATAGCCAAATCTGTTTAAGTCAAGACATATTCTTTTATTTAGATGATCCTAAGTAAACAAATGGCATACTCATAAACAAGCTACTGGAAACTACGTACTAGAATCTATAATGAATTAGACATAATTTGTTCCAAGCCTGAAAATCATCTTACCAAGGTCTCTAATGCCAAAACTCTCATATATGAGATTATGAGAAATTAGACATTACCAACCATTTCATTTCATGACTATGACTATACGCCCCCCTCCCCCCATGAATGTTATTGGATTTTGACAGAAATATTGCATAGGGTGACCTAAATGGACACTCATTTCTTTGATCAAACTCAGTTTTATACCAATTGTGCCCCTAGGTAGCCTTAATAAGCTGTGCGATTTTTTTCGGATTCCGAGAATTTTTAACCCCCCCTCAAGCCGAGTATCCGGGGGTCCTATAAGCAAAATATAGGACCCCTGGATACTCGGCTTGAGGGGGGGGGGGTTAAAAATTCTCGGAATCCGAAAAAAATCGCACAGCTTAGTAAGGCTACCTAGGGGCACAATTGGTATAAAACTGAGTTTGATAAAAGAAATGAGTGTCCATTTGGGTCACCCTAAGGATTATCTCTAATGGCTAAATAGAAAAAAGAACACCTCCTTTTGATTGTAATTAGAATTGCTGAATAAACCAATTATATACTGTTGTGTGGAAAGCGTGTCTTAATTTCCTAAAGAAATGTGTGGAATGGGTCCTTTTTAAAGCCATGCTTCCACACATTTAGGGCTGGCTACTCCACTCACCCCCCCCCCCGGGGCCTTATCTCATGGTTTCAATCAATCTGGATGGTCTTTTCCAGTCTAATTAGCTTGGTCATATTCCCATTTTTGTACATAGTAGATCCAGAGATGTGGCAAAAAGAAAAAACAAAATCGTAAAGAATTGATTCTGGTAAATGCGCAATTGTCGATCGATTGAATCAATCTTAAAAATTGCTGATACAGATAATCATACTATAATTTGGATTTGTCCATCCGTTTGTCTGTTATGCATCTACCCCCGTTTCTGGGTGGATCGCAACAGAGGATGGTATACTTTATCGTCAGTTTGTGCGCTTGAGAGACAGGGTAAGTGTTAGTACTACTAGTGTTTTTAATCAATCTCAAGTATCAAATACATCTGTTCTTAATCAATCTCATGTGTCAAATTCCAGCAGTGCCACCCCTCTGTGTGCCCCTCTTGTCAACTCTTACCCTAAAAATTTCAAAATTGCTCACCTCAATATAAACAGTTTTAAAACTAAATTTTATGACTGTGTGGATATTCTACATTCAGGGGTTTTTGACATTATTGGCTTCTCGGAAACTAAGCTAGGCCCCAGCTTCTTTACCACACAGTATCTTGTTCCTGGCTACAAACCTCCCTTAAGAGTTGACAAGAACACACAGAGCGGTGGTTTACTGTTGTACATTAAGGATAACGTGCAATTTGTGCTCAAAAAACAATATTTTTTACCTAGCTTTCAATCAATTGTGTGTGAGTTCACCATCAATAGTAGGAAATGGTGTTTGTTTTTAATCTATAGGCCACCCTCCAAATATAAGGATACCCTACAGTTATTCTATAAAGAACTCCAATGTTCATTAGAAAAAGCATTCATAAATTATGACAATATAATAGTAATGGGTGACATTAACATTGATTTATTTGATGAAAATTTCTCAAAGGATTTTCAGGGGACAATGCAAACAATGGATTTCAAAAACCTGATAAAGGAACCTACATGTTTTAAAAATATGGAAAAACCATCTCTCATCGATCACATGTACACAAACCGATCCAGTTATGTCAAAACAACAGGTGTGTTAGATACAGGGCTCAGCGATCACCACAGGCTTACATACATGGTCTTAAAAATGTACAAACCCAAATCTACAAAACATTCATTTACATATCGGTCATTTAAAAATACAGACCCTGTACAGTTTGTGGGATCGCTGAGCCGCTGTCCATTCCAAATAATGGAAATGTTTTCTGATCCAGATGATCAGCATTATGTGTTCAATTTGTTGTTTAATGAGATTGTCAATGAAGCATTTCCTGTCAAATCAAAAAATTCACGCAGGAAACCACCTGCATATATTAACAAAACTTATAGGAGTGCTTTGTATAAAAAATCTCAGTTAGACAACAAACGTAAAAGGTATCCAAATAAAACATCCCATGAGGAGTGGAGGGTTCATAGAAACAAATGTGTTAAGCTGCGTAACAGTGCCCTAAGGGACCACCTAGCTAACAAATGTGCCCAGGGTCCAAAAGGGGGGAGGGAATTTTGGGATACTATAGGTCCTATTGTAAACAGTAAATCGGCTTCAAAAAGCCAAACACATATTGACCTCATCAAAAATGGTGAGGTCATTTCCAACCAAAATACCGTTTGTAATATTCTAAATTCCCATTTCATCAACAAACCTAAAAATATTGGTAATCTTTCCTCATTTGAGCTGGGTGGTCCCTTAGAAAACGCAAATCTACAAAATCATCCTAGTATACAAACTATTTTATCATGTGCTAATAAAGTAACTTTTAATTTTCAGCATGTTGACCGGTCTCAAGTTAGTACAAGCATCAAGTCTCTCAAAAACAAAGCCCCCGGGCACGACAAAATCAGTGCCAAAATCCTTAAAATAGCTAGTCCTGTTATATCAACTCCAATCGCCACATTGTTTAATACATGTGTCGATACTTCAATCTTCCCCTCTGCCTGTAAAAAGGCAGAAGTAACC
>JAAUYA010244699.1_pt1 | contig 17033 bp, 11 predicted proteins | sample 7278161 | NCBI WGS metagenome assembly JAAUYA01 (sample SAMN14350120, study PRJNA611818) | marine sediment metagenome | isolation source: surface marine sediment (3m) | place: French Polynesia: Moorea | collected 2018-08
CTCATTGTCCAGAAAGCAAAGGGAAGCCTGGGCACCCTCGCTGAAACAATCTCTGTGTCTATCGCCTGACTTTTGGCGGCGAGTGCACCCAGGCTTTTTGAGAAGTTACACATAATGTCTCATTTTATTTTTGAGCACCAAGAATTCTTGGTTGACCCCGAACAATGCTTCTTGATAATGCCCTTTAAGGCTAGCCTTCACAATGTTTATGATGTAATTGAGAATACAGTTCAAAACCAATGTGGCTTAAAGTGTAAACGACCTGATAAGATGTCGGGATCAAAGCGTATTACAAATGATATTTGGATAGCCATTAACGAATCAATATTTGTAATTGCCGATTTAACAGATCTAAACCCAAACGTATTTTATGAAGTTGGATTGGCACATGCCCTTAAAAAACCAGTTATTTTGATTGGTCAAAATCCTGAAACGGATATACCATTTGATGTGAAGGGTATTCGCTACTTTCATTATGATTCAGAAAATCTTGATGAATTAGCAAAAGTTCTTCCCAATTATATCAAAGCTGCGCTTTCAACTTTTCCAACAAAATGGAATAGAAACTCCCTTCCTACAGGATGGTCTGGATCCTATATAATAATAACATCTGTTAATGCTCCTACAATTGTATCAATGAATCAACCTTTTGAAATAACCATATGTGCAAGAAATAATGGAGCTGATGCAAGACAAGGTTATTTCTCAGTTTCTTTTCCCTCGAAAGTGGAAAATGTAGAAATTATTGATACCAATGCATCAAAGAAATTAGGGCAGAAGGGGGATCCTTGGAAGACTCATAATAGTATAGTAACCTTAAACTATCCAATTGCAGAAGGGTTCAGGTATTCTAAAGACAATCCATCATGGCGTAGAGGAAAAGAATATTTTATTAAAGTAAGAGCCTATCCAAAACAAAAAGGCTTGTTACGGTTTTTTGTTAGTGCATCTTCAATGGATAACGCCTCTGGTAAAAGGCAATGGGATCCCTTCGATAAAATTCTTGATTTGGATCAGCGTAACCAGCCTGTATACTCTGGCGTAATTAATGTGGTCTAATAGTTCTTCTAATATACAAGCTTAGGTTGAGCGAATCAATATATTTGAGAAAACTTATTGATTGGAGGAAAGAGCAAAACTCAACTCAACCCCCTCTTAATTCATTTGTTGGGGGCGATCGCCCAAACCTTAGTTTAGGGCTTTCTTTCAGTATAATCCTCAATTCTCTGTTAAGAAAGGATTAATGATTTCCAGTTTTTTTGAGACAATTAAGCCATGCTGCATATCTTCAGAATAAAGACACTGTGCATTAACAGACAAAGCACTAGCAATAATTAAACTATCCCAATAAGAAAAATTATATTGATTGCGTAACTGAGATGCTTCTAATAAGATATTGCAGTTAAAAGCTACAACTTTATATTTGCTATAAAAAGAGATAATCAAGTTTGATAATCGTTGTTCATCTAGTATAGACTTTCTAATTAAGTTAACACAGACTTCATTAATAACTTGTGTACTAATAACAATGTCTTGAATTTTAATTAAGTTTTTTGCTATGGTCGATTTTTTCTGTTCTTGTTCATCCTCACTTAATAAGAAAGCATACAGCCATATATTGGTATCTAGAAAACAAAAGTTTTTATTCTTACTTACGCTCATAAATTTCATCTCGTTTTAAAGGAAGAATCTTCTCAACTTTGAGAGGATTTTCCATCAAATATTCTATCAAATCAGTATCCATAGGAGCGTTTTCTTCTGTGACAATAATAACTCTGACAGTTTTATATTTTTCAAGCTGTTTTTGATAAATTTCAGGAATTTCTAAAATTCCCTTGTCTATATTTGTTTGAAATTCTATAGTCTTCATTTTAATTTTCAATTTTTTTGGCGAGTTTTAGTTCTACCATACTCTACAAGAGAAGCAATTGATTTCAAGGCAAAACTGTTCAAACACTCTCTAACAGCCAATACCTATCACTTCTCCCAATTGAGTAGGTATTTCTAAGTGTAAATTATGCCCTCCTGGGAGAGTTATGATCTTAGCCTGTGTCATCGCCTCTTTTTGAGCAGTTAAATCTTCGGGACGATTAAAATTACTTTGCTCTCCATAAACCAAAGTAATAGGAGCTTTAATTTGTCGAAGAATGCTCAAATATCGGTTTCTGCTAATACTATTAAACCCAATTCCCGCCCGAGTGAGCAACAAAGGTGAATAGGTAAAGGTTACTCCGCCCTCACAGGATTTAGTAGTACGTTGTGCTAATTTGAGAGCAAAGGATGAAGATAACTGAGGAGTTGCCTTTTGTAGGCGTTTAGCTACTGTTTCCACATCAGGAAAGATGGGATGTTGCGGCATCGAAGTTAGATAATCTAAATGACTAGTGAGTTGTTCAAGATCGTCGTTTTCATTAACTTCTACAGGTAAAACAGGTTCGACTAAAACCAGGTTTTTGACTTTTTCAGGGCGAATACTGGTAAAAATTCCCGTAATTACCGATCCTAAAGAATGTCCTACTAGAGTGAAGGGTTTATTGCTAAGATGAGTAGCGATCGCATCTAAATCGCCTACAAAATCCAACAAATTATAAGATCCCCCTATACCCACGTGAGCAGATTTCCCGTGTCCGCGCAAATCTGGTGCTACCACTTGATAACCCTTGTCAACTAAGGAGAGTGCTACTTGTTCCCATGCAGCTCCCTGTTCGAGAATACCATGTAATAGTAAAATTAGTGGTGCATCTTTTTCTCCCCAACGACATAAACAAAGATTTAAACCTCTAACATCAAGATATTCTTCTGTCATTTCCCTGACTCGCGATGCAGTTTGCTGCTGATGAGGTAAGGAGTAGTGGAGAGATTTGGCAACCTGACAAGTGGATGAATCTAAGTTTATGGGCAGTTTAATTGTTTTCCAACTATGACCTAAATTAGCATCAATAGAAGTACGGGATTGGAAATTGGGATCGCCTACAGACATAGATTGAGTATAGATGCCATCAGTCATTCTCTTCCCTTGATAGGGGGTTAACACTGACTCATCAAAGGAAATGGCTAAAAATTGACACACACCTTCCATTACTTGTCTTGGTTGAGTAACTAAATCCTCATATTTTACTTGATGGATTTTATCAGACTCAATTTGGGCAAAGAATTTGAGAATATTCTGATTGCTCTGTGTCCATGTCTTTTCTGCTAAGTAGTAAGGATTGCCCTCTTCTACCCCCAATAACTTATCCATTCTCATGCGGGCAAAGGATTCAATCATGGCGTAAGGATGACGCGATAAATGAATATATTTGGCATTGCTAAAGATAGCTTCTGCCTGAGCTAAAGTAGGGGCAGACATGGCATAGGTAGGAGACTTGTCCACCAAAAGGCGATCGCCTACCAATTTCTGCAACCAGGCATATACTTCGGCAATGGGCTGATCTTGCTCTACTAATTCTTGAATAATTGCTTGAGTTGCTTCTACGTCAATTCCTTTTAATTCCATAATTGTCTTGACTAAACCTTCTCCCAAATAAGACTGTTGTAGAGAAGAGTTTCTTTCCTTCATGGTGGCAAAGGGAAGTAGATGTAGCTCAGGAGGTGAAACCAAAGCGGGATGTCCTGCTAACATAACTCTAAGCAGAGTAGAGCCAGCCCTGGGGCTAGAAAGAATGAATACTATTGGGGTGTCTAACTTCACAGACACATGAGAAACAGAGGTTTTTGGTTTATTTTGGTAGCTAGCAAAAACTGTTGTCAGAGGAGATTTCTCAATTCGCCCTCCCCCCTTACTAAGGGGGGGTAGGGGGGGATTACCTTTTGACTTTTGACTTTTGATTTTTGACTTTACTTCGTGGGTTTGGCTAAACTCTGTTGCAATATATTTAGTTAAAGCTTCGATACGAGGACGTTCATAAAATTCACGAGGATAGAGCATTAATTGCAAGTCTGTTTTGATTTGATTGATTGCTTCCATCACCATCAAAGAATCCATGCCTAGATTCAATAAGCTATCTGTAGTTTTGATTTGTGCTGGTGGCTGGTGCAAGATTTGTGACACTGTAGATTGAAGATAAGAGCTTAATATAGTCTCTCTTTCTTGGTAATTCGCGGCTAATAGTTTTTCTAAGAGCGGATTACTAGCCATTGTTGCTCCTCTCTCTGGAAAAGTTAAGCCTTCAGAGATATGCTCTCGATGATTAGTGCTGCCAGTGCCCACCACATCTTCTAGATAAGGTGAATTAGCTACCGCAGGAAATTTTTGCTCGAGTTGCTGCCAATTAATCTTCATAATTCCCACTTGAGGAGTAGGATAATTGATGAGATCTTTTAGTAATCCCAGGGCTTCTTCTGGTTCTAAACTTTCCACCGCACCGCCGGCAATGGTTTTAGTGCCCGCCATTCCCGTATTAAATGCTCCCCAGTTGACACTTACCGCCGGTAGTCCTATACTACGACGATAGTGGGCGATCGCATCTAAACAAGCATTAGCTGCCGCATAATTTCCTTGCCCTGGAGAGCCTAACAGAGAAGCGATGGAGGAAAACATGATCAAGAAATCTAGGTTCAAATGTTGACTGAGTTGATGTAAATTCCACGCTCCCTCTACTTTTGGCTTCATTACCTTTAAGAAACTTTCTCCAGAAAGTCTGGCTAAAATTCCATCTTCTAAAACTCCTGCGGCATGGATAATACCCTTAAGTGGGGGCATGGATGATGCTATTTGTAGGAATAATTGCTCTAATTGCTCTAGGTAAGATACATCAGCATTAACTACTAGAATATTAACCCCTTGCTGTTGCCAATTGTGAATTTGGGCAACTACGTAGTCAGAAGGTTTACTCCTGCTCACCAAGACTAAATTAAGCGCACCCTGATTGATCAACCATGCTGCGGTTTTCAGCCCTAAAGCCCCTAAACCTCCTGTAATTAAATAACTATCTTCAGCACTTATCCTAATTTCTTGATTAGACTCTAAGTTGCTCGTCTTGCCAAGATTCCCTCTCAGTAGTCTAGGCACGTAGGGAAAACCTTTACGAAAAGCAATTTGATCTTCTTGCTCAGCATAATTAATAGTTGACCATAATAATTCTACTAGTGAAGAATTAGCCTCAAAATCAAAATCAATTATACCGCCCCAATATTCTGGATGTTCGATGGCTATTACTTTGCCCATACCCCACACAGAAGCACTTTGAGGATTTATGGTGTCTTGATCTACTATCGCTTGAGATGTCTTGGTAGCCATCCATAATTTAGCTTTACTTGTAGTAGAAATTAGACTTTGAAGTATATATAACAGGGGCAAACACCCCCCACATTGAGTTGTTTCTAAATCAAGCTTTTCTCTATCTTTTACCCCATCTAAACCCCAAAGATAAACTATCTTATCTACCTCAATGTTAATTTCTTGCCATAGATGTAGATAATCTTCTTTTTTTGAGGAGTTAATCCACCAGAAATTATCTTTTTTGCTATATTCTTTTCCTTGATATACTAAGCAGCATTCTTGACCAGCATGACTTAATTTTTCTGCCAACTTTTCTCCCCATCCTTCTCTGTCAGCAAAAATTAGCCAATTACTAGCTCTGCTTTCTGTTGATCTGAAAAAAGAATTTGGCTCTCTTAATTGCCATTGTATTTGGTAAAAGCACTCTGTATTTATCTTTCTTTGTGATGGTAATTCCCCTAGCCAATAACGTTGATTTTGCCAGGGATAATTGGGTAATTCAACTTGTTTGAATTGGGTATTATATTGGTGAAAATTCTGCCAATCAATATTGAATCCTAAATTATATAAATCAACTACACTTTGTAAAATTTGTTGCCAATCTTTTTTATCTTTGCGCAAACTAGGTAGCCACACAAATTGACTGATATTTGTTGAGGTTTCTAAAATAGATCTTGCCATTCCTAACAGAGTTGGCTTAGCACCTATTTCCAAAAATATTTGATATTTTTGCTCATGTAAATATTCGATACTAGGGGCAAATTTAACTGGTTTAATCACATGATCTACCCAATATTCTGGGGTAGCTATCTCCTGATTATTACTCTTGCCAGTGACGTTAGAAATCACTTCTAAACTAGGTTGATTATAAGTAATTTCTTGAGCAACTTCAGCAAATTTAGTTAGCATCGGCTGCATCAATGGCGAATGAAAACCATGAGAAACTTTAAGATTTTGACTTCTAATTCTTTGTTTTTTAGCGGCTTTGACAATATCTTCTACTGCTAGCTTACATCCAGAAATCACAATATTCTTATGGCCATTGATAGCAGCTATTACTACTTTATTTTCATATTTTTCAATTAATTGATTAGCAGTTTCAAAATTAGTAAATAGGCATACCATCGTGCCATCGAGAGGCAGTTCTTGCATCAATTTAGCGCGATGGGCAATTAACTTTAAGCCATCTTCTACACTAAATACTCCTGCCAGAGTGGCGGCAGCATATTCTCCTATACTGTGTCCTATAACTACTGATGGTTGAATTCCCCAAGATAACCATAGTTGAGCTAGGGCATATTCAATAGCAAAAATAGCTGGCTGAGTATAGATTGTCTGATGTAATAAACTTTGATTTTCTTGTTTAAAAATAACTTCTGTTAAAGGTTTTTCAAGATATAGTTGCAATGTTTTTTCGCATTTATCGATCGCCTTTTTAAAAGTAGGCAAAGTTTGATATAATTCATGGCCCATCTTGGTATATTGTGAGCCTTGTCCAGTGAAAAGAAAAGCTATTTTATTATTAGTTGTTTTAAGTTTTTTATGAGTGATTATTGCTTGAGAAATACTCAGTTTTTCCTGCAATTCTTCCCTGTCTTTGGCTAGTATAGCAAAACGATCGTTAAAGTGCGATCGCCCTAGATTAGAACTAAAACAAACATCAGCAATATTCAGTTCTGGATGATTATTGAAGTAGTCTTGATAACGCTGAATCAGTTGTTGAAAAGCCGACTCATTCTTGGCTGATAGAGTAAATATGTTACTGCTGCTGTTATGGTTAGGTGTGGTTTGAAGAATTGGGGCGGGGGTATACTCTCCGACAACTACATGAGCATTAGTGCCGCCAAAGCCAAAAGAACTTATCCCAGCGAGGCGGGGTTGTGCTGAAGCTAGCCAAGATCTAGGTTGAGTAGCAATTTGTAATCTGGTATGTTCTAGACTAATATAAGGGTTGAGTTGTTGGAAATTAAGGGAAGCAGGGATAGTTTGATGTTGGAGGGCGAGAACAGTTTTAATTAAACCAGCCATACCTGCACCAGCTTCCAAGTGTCCGAGGTTCGTTTTAGCCGAGCCTACCCAACAAGGAAAACTTCCCTCGGTGTGAGGTAATAATTCTCCTAAAGAGTTAAGTTCAATAGGATCGCCCAAAGCAGTGCCAGTACCATGAGCTTCAATATAGCTAATGTTACTACTTTCTACCCCCGCGTTACGCCAAGCAGTTTGAATTACCTGCTGTTGAGCCTTTCCTGAAGGTGCTGTGAGTCCGTTACTACGACCATCTTGATTGATGGCAGAACCGTGAATTACTGCTAAAATGCGATCGCCATCAGCTATAGCATCATCTAAGGGCTTTAAAATCACCACCCCACAACCTTCGCCCCTAACATAGCCATCAGCAGTAGCATCAAAAGTCTTGCATTTACCATCACTAGCCATCATTCCTGCTTTTTGGAAGGTTGCAGTTAATTCTGGGGAGAGAATGAGATTGACACCGCCGACGATAGCTCGCTCGCATTCGCCATTATTCAGGCTATCGATCGCTAAATGGAGAGCGACGAGAGAAGAAGAACAAGCCGTGTCTACACTTAAAGATGGCCCAGTGAGGTTAAAGCTATAAGAGATGCGGTTAGCAGCGATAGAGAGTGCATTGCCCGTACCTGTATAAACATTGACATCCCAATTATTTTTAACTTGTAGTTGGGCATAGTCAGAGCTGCTAATGCCAACAAACACGCCAGTTAAACTCCCGGCTAGGGCTTCATTGGCAAGGTTGGCATTTTCCAAAGCTTCCCAACTGACTTCTAACAAGAGGCGCTGTTGGGGATCGATGTTAATTGCCTCGCGAGGAGAAATCTCAAAAAATTGAGGGTCAAATTGGTCATAATCTTGAATATACCCGCCAGGATATTTGAGCTGCTCTCTTCCCGAAGTTTGGCTAATGGCATCTTTGCCTTGGCTTAAGAGTTGCCAATATTCCTCGCAGTTAGAAGCATGGGGAAAGCGACAGCTCATCCCGACAATGGCGATTTTCTGTCTACCCTTGGTTTTTCTGGGGAGTTTTGGTAACTCAACTTTAGTTTCCCGATGGGCTAAATAGGCAGCTAAACTGGCAATATTGGGATAATCATAAGCGAGGGTAGGTGCTAGTTTACAGCCCAACCAGTCTTCTAACTCTGCTGTCAGTCTAACTGCTTGCACTGAGTCTAAGCCATAATTAAAAAAAGGTTGATTAAGATCAATATCTTCTGGCGATAATTCCACCCTTCGAGCAATATTTTCCCGTAACCAATTTTGGATGGCGATCGCCTGTTGGTTATGCTTCGGTAATAAAGGTGAGGTACCATTAGTCTCTACTTCTGTTCGGAGCAGGGGCTTTTCGCTCCTCATACTGACTTCTACATTCCACTGTGCTACAATTGCTAAATTTCCCTCTATAAAACCTTGTTTGCAGGCATGGCGGGCAATTTTGCCACTAGAAGTTTTAGGAATACTACCTGTTTTGAGCAGAGCGATACTGTGAACTTTTAATTCATGGTTAACAGCTATAGTTTGGCGAATAGTGCGAAATATTTCGTTTTTTAGCTTTTTTTCTCGATTTAACTTGCGCAAATAAGTCCTTTTTAACTCAAACACCACCACTAATTGTTCTTCTCCTTGGATGTCTAGAGCAAAAGCTGCACCACTATCGGGGTTTAAAGCCGGATGACTATTACCTACGCTTAATTCTATATCTTGGGGATAATGATTCCGTCCCCGAATAATGATTAAGTCTTTGAGTCTTCCGGTGATAAACAAATCTCCAGAGGAAAGAAATCCTAAGTCTCCTGTGCGCAAAAAAGAACCGGCTTGGGTATCGTTGGTATAAGCATGGAAAGTTGCTTGGGTTAATTGCTCTTTTTGCCAATATCCTTGGGCTATACTTGGTCCTGATACCCAAATTTCTCCTACCTGATTATCTTGACACTCCCGTTTAGTTTCTGGCTCGACAATCACAACTTTCAAATCTGCTGGTACTTTCCCACTACTGACGAGTTGCTGACTATCTTTGCTATCTCGATCGGTGTCCACAATCTCATTTTTAGCCAAGGAGGAAGCTGAGATGTTTTTAATGATGGGAGCACTGGCTAGATTAGCACCTGATACAATTAAAGTAGTTTCTGCCATGCCATAACAAGGATAAAAAGCTTCTGGGCGGAAGCCGCACTCAGCAAAATAAGTAGTAAATTTGGTTAAAGTTTCAGCACGTACTGGTTCAGCTCCACTAAAAGCTAACTCCCAACTACTTAAATCTAGTTCAGCTTTTTGGGTAGGGGTAATAGAATTGACGCACATTTCGTAAGCGAAATTGGGACCGCCGCTAGTAGTAATTTTGTAGCGCGTAATAGCTCGTAACCAACGAATAGGGCGTTGTAAAAAACTCACTGGCGGCAGCATAATGGTGGAAGCTTGAGCGTAGATAGGCTGTAAAATACCCCCGATTAATCCCATATCGTGATAAGGGGGCAGCCATGAACCGCAAATACTTTTGCTGCTATTTTGAAAACATTGACTGATTAAATGAGAATTATGAATTAGGTTGCCATGACTTACCATAACTCCTTTAGGCATGCCCGTAGAGCCACTGGTATATTGCAGGAAAGCTAGACTATCTCCATTAATATCTGTGGATAGTTGCCAAGCTTCTGCCATGTCTGGGTTAAGAGTATCTGTAGCGAAACACCTGATTGAAGTATCTTCAGTTAATTTTTGAGCTATTTTTTCTTTGAGTGACTCGGTAGTGAGGGCAATGGTAGCTCCGGCGTCTTTGATAATCGCTTCTAGACGGGCAAAGGAACGATTGGGGCGGGGTGGGTAAGCCGGAGTTGCTATTACTTGGGCATACAAACAGCCTAAAAAAGCGGTAATAAAATCTAAGCCTGGCTGATACAGTAATAATGCCCTTTCTCCTTTACTTTGTAAACTTTGTAGGTAAGCAGCGATCGCTCTTGCTTGTCGATCTAATTGTCCATAGTTTAAACTTCCAGACTCAGTTTCTCCATCTGCTAAAAAGGTAAAAATGACTTGCTCTGAGTGGGAGGAAGCACGATCTTGAAGTAAGTGAACAAAGTTGGAGTATTGGACGTATCCCATGTATCTTGATAAAGCTTGTAATTATTCTTCTAATTATGAAACAATTTGTAACAATGAACAAGAATTAGTTGGTAAAGTTTATCATATTTTCAGAGCTTTTGCTATGAATAGTTAGTTGATGCATTAATTCAAACCTCATTGTGGGCAATTATCCTGAGTTCACCAAGCCGTTAATAAAATATACAACCATGTCCAAATTCCCTTATTTTTTTCTTGGTCTAATCTATATTTGCACCGCTTGTACTGAGGTGGCTTCAACTCAATCTGAACCTCTTACATTAGCAGCAAGGAAACAAACTCAAGTAGTCGCTTTAGGAAAATTAGTTCCCCAGGGCGAAGTGATTAAACTATCTGTTGCCAATGCAGAAGACAGTCGTGTTAACCAAATCCTCGTTAAAGAAGGGGATTATGTTGAAACTAATCAAGTAATTGCTATCCTTCAGGGGATTGATAGAAGAATCAGAGATTTAGAGGAAGCAGAGAAAGCCGTCGATTTCTATCGAGCTAGGCTAGCACAAATTAAGGCTGGAGATGCCAAAAAAGCAGAAATTGAAGCACAAAAAGCCAATATATCCGGTTTAGAGGCTCAGTTAGTGCATGAAACAGCAGAAAGAAAAGCGGCGATCGCCAGTGCTCAAGCTCAATTCCGGCAAGCCCAACTAACTTATCAGCGCAATCAAGCTCTAAGAAAAGAAGGTGCCATTAGCCAACAAGAGTTAGATTTAGCTAAAGAACAATTAGACTTAAGGTTAGCTACCTTAACTCAAAGGGAAGCTCACCTGAAAATCTCAACGGCGATCTCTATCTCATTTCTGCTTACGCTCAAAATATTGGTCGTAGTTCTTTTCCCAAAATATATCTTTATCAAGCAGATGGGATCCCAGGTGTTGCCAGTGCTAGTCCTTTGTATATTGGTAATGGAGAGTGGGTTAACCCTGAAAATTTGCGATCGCCAAGCGAGCAAAGAGAAGTTGCTCAAAAAAATGCTTACGAAGTAAGGGTTTTAGCTTTCAATCCCCATCAGCCAGTATTTGCTCTTGCAGAAATTAATCAGCACTTAGACTTACTCAATATTCCCAATAGTATTTTATTCGATCGCCTGGGACAATCCCAACTAGGTCCAATTCCTGAGCTGTTTGACAACCAGGGGAAAGTGACCACAGTAATGAACAATCGTTCTGTGCGAGTTGTCGGTTTATTTAGCATGGGTAGCACGATCGTCGATGAAGGTCATGTTATTATGAGTGACTGGAACTATGGGCGACAAAACGGTAATGATAAACTAGACAAACTTTCTGTGGGGATTTTGACTCTCGAACCTGGAGTAGCACCAGCAAAAGTTATTGCCAGTATTCAAGAAAATCTCCCTCAAGATGTCAAAGTTTTGACTAAACAAGAGTTAATTCAAGGAGAGAAAGACTATATTGCTCAATTTCCTGAAGGTAAAATTCTCAATTTCGGAGCAGTAATTGGGTTTATTGTGGGGATAGTAGTAGTCTATCAGGTACTCTATACCGATATCAGCGAACACCTCCCCGAATATGCCACCCTCAAAGCCATGGGATGAGCGCGATCGCTCTTTGTTAATGATTGTTTTACAAGAAGCCATGATTTTAGCGGTCATGGGTTTTATCCCCGGTTTTTTTACTTCCTATGGCGTTTATCACCTTTTAGAAAGTACCACTAAAATTCCCCTAGAAATGCGTGCTGATGTTACGGTGCAAGTCTTTCTGCTGACGATTACTATGTGTGGAATTTCCGGAGCGATCGCCTCTAAAAAACTGCTACGGTAGCTTCTTTGCTCACTTCCGGGAATATCTCATGCAGGAATACGGATACGTGCTTATAGACTCCAGGACAGGTTTGACTGACACCAGTGGAATTTGTACCCGCGTCATGCCGGAAAAGCTTGTAGCCGTCTTCGTACCAAACCAGCAGAACCTGGAGGGTATCCAACGTGTCGTGCGTCAGGCAGTAGAATACCGGCTCGCTTCGCGAGACGACCGACCCCTTGAAATCTTTCCATTAGCGTCACGTATTGATGGATCGGATTCGATGCGGCGAAAAATTTGGTGGCAGGGGGGTGAAATCGACGGAAAACATATCAAAGGCTATCAAGCGACTTTTAAGGACCTGTTCAAAGAACTCAATGGCCTCGATGAATGTGATCTGCATAACTACTTCGACATCACACAAATTCCGCATGACAGTGTCTATGCCTACGGTGAGAAGGTCGCCGCTGCGAAGGACGGCATAGATGACAAATTTTCGATTGGCCATGCATGCGCTGAATTGACTCGTTTGCTTAGTGAGTCGGTCGCTCCATGGGAAACGCAGGAACTTTCCTCGACTTGGATCTATCAATCCGTGCAGGAATTTAAGGATATTCCTGAATTCCGGTCACTTTACACCGAGGTTATCACAAAAGCTCGAAATTGGAGGGAAAGCGGACAGCGATGGTACAAGCTTCTAGACTCTCAAACGCTTAAAAAACTTGACTATGCTAAGAGTGTGGAGCATGAGTTGAAGAAGGACGCTGCAACTGCTCAGTTCTTGACTAAGAGCCGAAAATGCTATGATCGGCAAAGACTTCTGATTGCTGTATTCTTTATTGTTGTCACTGGGTTCGTTCTAGTAGGGATTTTTGAGTTATTCATTTCTCAGTAACTTATGTAGTTCCAACAAGTGTGCACGCTTTACTGCTCGTCTACATTTAATTTTCTGCTGACGATTGCCATGTGTGGAATCTACAGAGCGATCGCTTCTAAAAAACTGCGTACTGCCGATCCTGCTGAGATTTTTCATTAGAGAAACCAAGCTATTTCCTGACAAGATCTAAAAAATTTATAATTCCCTGTCTGGAAAGTTTAATTGAAAATATAATTGTGGGCGAAGAGAAGTCAAAACAGGAGTTTTATATGACAATCGACTTCGGACGGGAAATTTGTGGCAACCTAGAAATTGCCCAGACGCGAGAATGGTTGGTGACTAATGGCATTGGTGGCTATGCTTCAGGTACGGTAGCAGGCGTTTTAACCAGAGGCTATCATGGACTCCTAGTCGCGGCTTTAAAACCTCCTTTAGAACGCACTATTTTAGTTACTAAACTCGATGAAACGGCTGATTATGACGGCACAATTTATCCTCTCTCTACCAACCGTTGGGCTGATGGAACGATTGAACCACGAGGCTATCACTATCTAGAAAGCTTTCACCTAGAAGGAACAATTCCTTGCTGGCGGTTTGTTTTCGGCGACGCGCTGTTAGAAAAGCGCATTTGGATGCAGCGAGAAGTTAACACTACCTATATTTATTATTCCTTCCTTCGTGGCGAGCAACTACTCCATCTATCTCTTCAAGCCTTCGTCAATTACCGGGACTATCATAGCCGCACCCAAGCAGACAAATGGCAAATGCAGATTGGTTCGGTTAAAAATGGCGTGCAAATCACTGCCTTTACAGAAGCGATTCCTTTTTATTTATTGAGCGATCGAGGGGAGTTAAATTCCTCTCATCATTGGCATCATGGATTTAATTTAATCGCTGAAAGGGCTCGCGGTTTATATGATCTCGACGATAATTTAAGCGCAGGTAACTTAAAAGTGCTACTGCAACCTGGAGAAACCTTAACTGTTGTCGCTACTACCGATCGTCAAGCCAATTTAGATGGGTTAAAACAACTAGAAATGCGTCGGAGTGAGGAAGAAAATTTATCCCAATGTTGGCAAAACTATCACTCTGAAATTGCGCAAAATTCTCCTGATTGGATTAAACAATTAGTCTTAGCTGCAGATCAGTTTATTGTCAACCGTCCCCTGCCCAATTTCCCTGAGGGAAAAACTATTATTGCAGGGTATCACTGGTTTAGTGATTGGGGAAGGGATACCAACATCAGCTTACCAGGATTAACCCTCTCCACTGGACGCCCGGAAATTGCCCGTTCTATCCTGCTAACTTTCGCTCATTACTGCGATCGCGGGATGTTGCCCAACCGTTTCCCCGATAGTGGTGCACCCCTAACCGATGCCGATTACAATACGGTGGATGCTACTCTCTGGTATTTTGAAGCGATTCGCGCCTATCACGCCGCGACAGGAGATGACGATCTCCTAGCGGAACTTTTTCCTCTGCTAACTGAGATTGTCGATTGGCACTGTCAAGGAACTCGCTATAATATTCAACTCGATCGTGAGGATGGGTTGCTCTATGCAGGAGAATCCGACGTCCAACTGACATGGATGGATGCGAAAGTTGGCGATTGGGTAGTTACGCCGCGCATTGGTAAACCTGTGGAAATCAATGCTCTGTGGTGCAATGCCCTGCGATCGCTCTGTCAATTTGCCCGACACTTAGGCAAGTCTTCTGAAGCTTATGAGCAGCTCGCCGAAGCTACCTATAAAGGTTTTCAGCGCTTCTGGAACGAATCTTTAGGATACTGCCTTGATATCCTTGATTCACCTGATGGAAACGATGCCTCTCTCAGACCAAATCAGATTTTCGCAGTTTCTCTGGCAGCAAGTCCCTTAACTGATATCCAGCAACGGAAAGTCGTGGAAATTTGTGGGCGAGTCTTGTTAACCTCTCATGGTTTGCGGAGCTTGTCACCCTACGAGCCTAACTTTCGAGGCTATTATGGCGGAAATCAATTCTCCAGAGACGGCGCCTACCATCAAGGAACGGTTTGGGGTTGGTTGCTAGGAGCTTATGTTTTGGCCCACTTGCGTGTATTCAAAAACCCCACCCAAGCTCGCCAATTTTTAGAACCAATGAAGCATCACTTACAGGCGTCTGGAATAGGAAGTCTCAGCGAAATTTTTGATGGCAACCCCCCTTTTTCTCCCAAAGGCTGCATCGCTCAAGCTTGGTCAGTAGCGGAGGTTCTCAGGGCGTGGATAGCAGCATCACCATCTAAATAGAATGTAGAATGTAGAATTCAGAATGCAGAAAGTTCGCTTCGCTCGTACACTCTGCTCCGCTCCGTGAACAGAATGCAGAAAGTTCGCAGAGGTCGCTATCGCTCCTGCTGCAAGCGGGGCGCTTCGAGGTCGCTTCGCTCGTACACTTCGTGAACGTACACTCCCTTCGGTCGTGAACGCTCCTGCCGCAAGCGGGGCGTACACTCCGCAGAGGTCGCTATCGCTCCTGCCGCAAGCGGGGCGCTTCGAGGTCGCTACGCTCCTGCCGCAAGCGGGGCGTACACTCCCTATGGTCGTGAACGCTTCGTAACACTTAATCGTCCCCGATACCCCATCGGAGGATATTCACTTTCCACAGTTAAAGCTATGACTTGTATGTGAGCAATAAATGGCGATCGCCGATTAGAGCGATCGGTAGTACTATTCCTGCTTTTCCTTTTTTAGTAAACGGAAACCAACTAATCCTAAGAAGAGGAAGCTTACTCTAAAATCACCTTCAGGAACTGACTCTGCTGTAATTCTTTCAAATTGGATAGGTGTACCAAATAAAAAACTACCATCAGCAGCAAAAAATCGGTCTAAACTAAATACTAAATCAGGAGAAATTTCAACTTCAGAAATTACTTTTCCACCACTAGCAGTAGGACATCCAACCGGACTATTATCTGCACGATAGAAACTCTCAGATTGCCAAATTAAAGATAGATCGCAACTGTTATTAATAATATTATCAATTGCAATCTCTCGTTCTGATTCTGGTTGATTACAAAGACCTAAAACTGAATCTTCTTCAACAAAACGATAAATACTAAGATCAACAACATCATTGCCCTGATTAAAGCCATAAAAACGACTTCTCAATAAAGGATTTGTTTGCTCAAAGCCATCAATCCTTTGCTCTAAATATATTGGTCTAGTTGCACTAATATTTCCTGAACCAGTTAAATTCACAGAGCAGTTTGCCATGGTTAAGTAAGGAATATTAAGATCGGGATTAGCCAATACTTGATTGCTGTTATCAAATAAACCTGTAAAAAAATCAGCTACTTGGTTAACTTGTTCGAATAAAGTAGGTTGAGCTTTAACTTGATTGACAAAAATTAGGTTAATAGTTAGTACTAATACTCTAATAAGCTGTATTTTTAGTTTCATGAATTTAACCTCATTATGGATATACGATAGAAGCTGTGAAAGGTGGCGAAGTATTATCAATCAATCATAGTTCATCAACTTAGGCTTAGGAAATAATTACGATAGAGAGCAATTATTACACAGCATTTTAAAATGGGCAAACAGTAAACTATAATACTAATAAATTTTCTGGTTTTGTTTGGTTTGATAACGAATTACAGGGTGCGGTCAAAAGTAGTTGGTAAGAGCGATCGCTATTATCTCCTTGGTAATCGCAAACTGTGCGGAGTTTCGTCGCCTCAACCCAACCTACGCACTGGATAAACAAAAGTCAAAACTCAAAAGTCAAAACTCAAAAAAATTGATAGTTAAAAAAAATCAGAATAATGGAAAAAATAACCGAAAGAACTTTTAAATTTGCTAATAGAATTTATAAGTTATGTAAAAAGTTACAAGAATTAGATAATTATACAGATAAGCTATTAGCTGGTCAATTGTTTCGTGCAGGTACTTCTATTGGGGCTAATACGAACCTTCTCAATAAGTCTGGGGAACTCGATGTTGGGAGTATAGGGAGAAAGTAAGCTGTGTTGGCGAGTTCACCTAGACTTGCTCTTCTCACGCCTTACTGGTAC
>JAAUYA010283347.1_pt1 | contig 16917 bp, 13 predicted proteins | sample 7278161 | NCBI WGS metagenome assembly JAAUYA01 (sample SAMN14350120, study PRJNA611818) | marine sediment metagenome | isolation source: surface marine sediment (3m) | place: French Polynesia: Moorea | collected 2018-08
CCAATAATTAACTTACCAATCCCCCGATTATCTAGATAATCAATTATCCATCTAGAAGCTTGATGGAGATAGGTATCTACTCGATTATTGCGCTTGGCTGTTAGTTTTTGGATTCGACGAGATGTCTGTTGAAAACCTCCTAAGTTTGACTGGAGCTTGGCTAAGGTTTTGTTATAGAATTGGTTTAAACTTTTCAGCGGCCGTCCGTTAACCAGAATCGGGACAAAGCCTTTTTGGTTTGATGTTAACGTCGCTAAATTGTTGACGCCAATATCTATCGCTGCCACAGCTTCCGGGTTAGTTACTGAGGAGTATTCATCTTTTTCGTAAACTACTTCAATCACATACTGTCCTACTTGAGGGATAATCCGAGCCTGAGCTATGTTAAGAGCGTATGTTGGAATAGCAATATCTGTGCCAGATAATTTCACGATTCCTTTCTTCAGCCAGGATTTACTAATGGCTTGGATTGTGTAAATCAGTAAGTTACGCCCTTGGGTTTTGTGTTTATACTTGGGTAATTTTGGTCGACCAGTAAACTTATGGGGATTTTCTTGATAAGCTTTATGGGCTTCAAAAAAAGACTGCCAATTCTGATCTAACACTCTCAGGACTTGTTGACTTACCTTTCTGGGTAAGGCTTGATAATCTGGCTGGTCTTTTACCTGATGATAGACCTGATTAAATCCCAGATAAAGTTGGTCAAAGATAAATGATTGACGTATTAAATAGTTGGCATAATTGTAAAGATTTTTAGACAGAAAACACAAGTTATCTATCTGTTTCCAGAACGGACTAGTGTCTTTAACGATATGTCTTTCAACTTGCCTCATTTTTTCTCTTTAAATTGACACTAGTATTATCTCATATAATGAGATTTAGTCATTGAAATAGTTGACAATATTTAACAATATTTGACTACATTTACGTTCAATGTTTATGATACTATCAAAGTCTTTTATCAGCTTGCTATATTAAAATACCCTCTAGTTTCCCAAAATACCTCACCATCAAATTAAAAATCAACCAGTTAAAATAGATACCTATTTCAGTAAATAGATTTTGCCTAACCATTCTTCCGAATATCAAAAAATGCGGATGGCGAGACTCGAACTCGCAAGGCAATGCCACACGCCCCTCAAACGTGCGCGTATACCAATTCCGCCACATCCGCTTAAGACTTAGAACATTGTAACATATTTACTTGAACATTAGTCAAGAAAAACTACATTTTGGTGATTATGGGAACCTAAAAGACAGAATCATAGTCAAAAAAAAAGGAAGAAAATATTGATAAAATCAAAAAATTAACAATTATTGAAGATTAAAAAGATATGAAGTACCAATTTTATTTTCTCTCTTTATTTAGTGTCTTTTTACTAGGTTTTTCTAGTTTTAATGAGCTTAACTCAGTTAAAGCACAATCACTGAGTTTCAATCAAGAACAATGTGTTCAAGATATGGCCAAAGAGGAATTAAGCGCAGATCAAGCAAAAACTTGGTGTAATTATAAACAAGATTGCCTCAATCGCTCGCTCAAAGAGGGACTTCCCCTCGATGCCGCAGAAAGTGTTTGTAATTGTGCTATTAATGAGTTTAGAAAACTTTATAGTCCCCAACAATTTAAAAATGTAACTCAGCAAGCGGAAACCGATGGAACTGTAGCCGAGAAATTACAGGAAGTAGGAGAAGCTTGTTTTGAGGATATTTTATTTGAAGAATAGGAGCAATCAAAAATTATAGTTTATGAAAAATTCTCTCCGTAAAAAGTTAAATATTTCTCGCTGGGCTATTAGCCATCCTTGGTTCACTATTTCTTTTTGGATTGCTGTTACTGTAGCAGGTTTATTGGCTTTTAGTTCGCTGAAATATGCTCTTTTTCCTGATGTTAGTTTTCCGGTAGTGATAGTTAATGCTACATCACCCATAGAGAATACCTTAGAAACAGAAGCTAAGTTAACCGAACCGCTACAAGCACCACTTTTTTCCTTGGAAAATATCGATGAAGTTTACGCTTCTACTTTTCCTGGTCAAACTGTAATTAATGCTTGGTTTATAACTGGAAAAAGTTTAACTGCTGCTACGGAGAAAGTCAAAACTGCTCTCCAAGAAATCCCGCTTCCTCCAGAAACTTCTATAGAAGTAATTCCTTTCAATCTCAATGAATCAACCCCAATTAGTTATGCTCTCAAGAGCGATACTAAAACTCTTAGAGAATTACAACAAATTGCTAGAGAAAAAATTATTCCTCCTCTTCAAAAAATACCAGGTGTTTTGCAAGTTAATCTTTTGGGAGTTAATTCTAAATCAAAAAATAATGTTAATATTCCCGGTCAAAATATTTCCACTTTAGTGCGGATTAATGGTGAAAATGCTCTAGCAATTCAGGTAGTCAAAGAAGGAGATGCTAATACTTTAGATGTTGTCGATAAAGTCCAACAAGAAATTGCCAAATTAACTCCTCAATTACCAGAAATTAAAATAAATCTAGCCCAAACAGAAGCAGATTATGTTAAGGAAGCCACCCAAGCTACTATTGATGCTTTAGCCCTAGCAATTATTTTAGCTATATTCGTTATTTTTACATTTTTGGGTAATTTTCCTGCTACTTTGATTGCTGCTCTAGCTATTCCAATTTCTCTTTTGGGTACCTGTATCGTGATGGCGATCGCCGGATTTAATTTAGAAACTATTACTTTATTAGCCCTAGCTTTAGTAATCGGTATTGTCGTAGATGATGCCATCGTTGATGTAGAAAATATTGCCCGCCATATCAGCAACGGAGACAAGCCAAAACAAGCGGCGATCGCCGGTACGGATGAAATTGGTTTAACTGTTTCTGCTTCTAGTTTAACCATTGTTGCTGTCTTTCTTCCGGTTGCTTTAATGGGAGGAACACTGGGACAATTTTTTAAACCTTTTGGTTTAACTGTTTCTGCGGCAGTGATTATTTCTTTATTAGTAGCCCGTACTTTATCTCCTGTTTTAGCCATGTATTGGTTAAAACCGAACTCTAAAAAAACAAGTTTAAAGATTCCTTTTCTGCTTTGGTTTGGAAATTCTTTTATTAGACATTATCGTAGTTTATTGAGATGGTCATTACAACATCGTAAGATAGTAGTATTTTTAGTTGTCTTAAGTTTCGTGGCGGGGGTTGCTTTAATTCCTTTGATTCCTAAAGGTTTTATTCCTCAATTAGATAGAGGAGAATTTAATATTGTTTATACTACCAATCTACCCAAATTACCTAGTAGTTGGCAATTAAAATCATCACCTAAATCATCTCCTTCATCCTCAAAGAATTCAACTTTTGATTGGTTAGGAGATATCGCTGAAGATCCTAATGCTTTCATTTTAAGGCGTAGTCGGCGTATAGGAAAAAAAATAGAGAAAGTTGTATTACAATCACCAGAAGTAGAATCTGTTTTTACAGTAGTGGGATTGAGAGAGCAACCAAATAAAGGGAAAATTTATGTAAAACTCAAAGATGAGCGTAATTTTAAGACGGCACAAGTACAAGCCCAAATTCGTTCTTCTCTACCTAAAATTAAAGGAACTAATATTAGTGTAGAAGATATTAAATTTGTGGATACAGGAGACGAAAAACCCCTTAAAATTGCTTTACTTGGTGATAATTTAAAAACTCTTAATCAAACTACCAAAAAGCTGAAAACTCGCCTTGAAGAATTCCCCAGTTTAGTCGATATCAGCACTTCAGTGTTTCAAGTAGATCATGAAAGGGAAACCGATATTTTTAGGATTGAACATAAACATGGTAAACGAGTTACTTTTATCAGTGCCAACCTAGCTGAAGGTCAGGCTTTAGGTAATGTAACAGATGAAGTAGTTGATGCAATTAAACCAATTTTACCTCCTGATGTAAAATTAGAACTAGAAGGTGATTCCATGCGGGTAGGACTAATTTTAGCTGAGTTTGGAGTTACTTTAACGTTATCAGTAGCTTTAATGCTGTTAGTTTTATTATTTCTTTTTGGCAGACTTTTAGAGCCTTTAGTAGTTGCTTTATCTTTACCTTTATCTATTATAGGTTCCATGTTAGCGTTATTAATTACCCGCAGTGATTTCGGGATGATTTCTTTAATTGGTCTAATTTTACTTTTAGGTTTATCAGATAAAAATGTTTTACTTTTAGTAGATTACGCAACCCAATTACGCGGCAGGGGAATGAGTAGAACAGAGGCAATTTTAGAAACAGGTACAGTACGTTTACGCCCTATTTTAATGACTACTTGTTCAACGATTTTAGGCATGTTTCCTATTGCTTTAGGTTTGGGAGCTGGTGCAGAGTTAAGACAACCAATGGCAGTGGCAATTATTGGCGGCTTGCTGACTGCCTCGATTTTAAGTTTAGTATTTGTACCTGTTTTTTATACTTTACTTGAGGATTTATGGTTAAAAATTTTTCCTAAAAAGGTTGATGGTTGATGGTTGATTGGGTGTACCTCATACAATTGGAATGAAAGGATATTTTCAGAGAATGCGGTCAGCGAAGCTGCGCCAAGGAGCGATCGCCACAGCATAATTTTTTTGAGCGCGCTGGCTCTTTTTGCTTGCTAGCCAGAGTTGAATTAACTGCTCTTCTGTAAAGTTGCGTTCTATGTACTGAGCTTGTACTAACTAGAAAAATAATATTATCTCAGCACAGTTTCTTATGTTGATGAAAAAAAATTTAATTTCCAAGATTTGTTTACAATTTGTGGGTCTATGTACTTTTAGCACATTAACTTCATTTAATATTTCTTTGCCTGTAAACGCAGCCGAAAAAATTGATTTTGTTTATTCTCCCATTAAAGAGTCTTTGAAAATTAGTTCTTTGGAAAAATTTGTCGAAGATGGAACTATTGATAAAAACCTTGAGTTTTATCTGAATATTGCCCAGGCAGACGAAGAAAAAACAGCCCTATTTCGTCAAATATTGACCAAAAAAATCGACGTTGCTCCAGTGGTTCTCTCTCGCTTGCTTAAAACTGATGAAGGAGAACGTTTGTTAAACTTTTTTGGCAATGTTATAAATATTCAAGGAGGAAGTAATGGGAAGATTCCTCTCAGAGGTGCAATTGTCACTGCCGCCTTAGATAAAGAAGAAGGTTTAACTTTACTCAATTTTTTACGTAACTTATCCGTAGATATACAAATCGATGTCCAAAAAGCGATCGCTTTTGCCAAGGATGTAGGGATTCTAGTTGATGGAACTAAAAAGTTTGTGGATAAATTAGCTCAACTATCTGTCCAAGAAGCACAAAAAAGTGAGAACATAGATTTTAGCCAATTACCTGATTTGCGAAAAGCAGGAGATTATGCTTTTGAAGAAAAAACTTGGAATCTGAATGACAGTAAACGTAATCGCCAGTTTTATGTCACAGTTTTTCAACCTCAACAGTGGCGAGAAGGAAAAACCCCTGTGGTTATCTTTTCTCATGGCTTAACTTCTAGCCCTGAGGTCTATACTAAAAGTGCCAAACATTTAGCTAGTTATGGTTACCTGGTGTTAATGCCTCAACATATTGGCAGTGATAATATCTATGCCCAAGAATTTAAAGAAGGTTATAACCCTCAAATTTCTGATGTCAATGAGTTTATTAATCGTCCTCTTGATATTAGCTACACTTTGGATGAATTAGAGCGACGTAATCAAACTGAATTTGAGAGCAAGTTAGACTTAGAAAACGTCGGTATCTATGGTCATTCTTATGGTGGTTATACTGCCTTAGCGATCGCCGGTGCAACTCCATCGCCTAATTTTGAACAGTTAGAACGAGATTGTGGCATTGAGCTGGGTACATTGAATATGGCTATCCTTTTACAATGTAGGGCATTAAATTTAGAACGTAAAAGCTATAATTTTCGAGATGAAAGAGTTAAAGCAGTAATTGTCAGTAATCCAATTAATGCAAGCATTTTTGGCGAAAAAGGCATGAGTCAAATTAAAATACCTATTGGTATAGGTGCAGGAAGTTATGACCCAGTTACACCTTTTGTTTTTGAGCAATTGCGGTCATTTCAATGGATTACAGCTCCTGAAAGATATTTATCCGTACAAGAAGGCAGAACTCATAGGGACATTTCCCAGCTTGATGGAGGAGGTTCTAAACTGCTGAATATGTTACCTAGACTCACTTTACCTAGTCCTGACTTACTCTCTGAATACAGTAAAGCTATGATGTTAGCATTTTATGAGGTTTATGTTGCGAACAACTCTGATTTCCGTCCTTACCTAAATCCCAGCTACCCCGCTTATCTCAGCGAAAATGAAGAGTTTAAAGCTTATTTGATTACAGGAAAATCTAGCCAAGAATTACAGGAGACAGTGACTAAATTTAAACAAGAAAATCCATTTAATACCTTTTCCCCGTAAATAGACTCACTCTAAAGTAGTAATTTGTCAAACTTATAGAGGATAAGGCTTTTCAAACTATCTTGCCGAAAATAACAAGGGTCTCGGCTCAATGCCTATTTGACTAGTACAGCGCGGCTTAAATAGTGTAACCATTAAACACTCGAGTTTAGACGCTTATCGCTACTCCAAAAGGCGATCGCTAACCCAAAAGGCGATCGCTACCCCAAAAGGCGATCGCTTTCATATACCAAAACATTTAAAGCTGCTCTCAAATAGAACTATGGCGTTGCTCTAACCACTGTTGAAGAATAATAGCAGCAGCACGCCGATCTATTAATCCTTTATCTCTAGAAGAATATCTTTTATTGGCCTTTAATTGTTCTTCTGCTTCAACAGAAGTTAATCTTTCATCAACATATTCAATCGGTAATTCTAAAGCTTTACTTAATCTTTTAGCATATTTCATTACTTGTTTAGCTTGAAAACCGATACTTCCATCCATTGAGTAGGGAAGTCCAATAACTAAAATATTTGCTTCTCTTTCTACTACGATTTTTTTGATTTGTTCTACATCATTTTTAAAAGAAGTACGTTTAATAGTGGTTAATTCCTTAGCTAGTAAACCAAGACCATCACATCCAGCAACCCCAATCCTTTTCAAACCAATATCTAAACCTAGAGCGGCAACTTTTTTCATGATTTATTGCTTAAAAATTAGGGTCTTTACCTTACTATTCTAACAATACAGAAAAATCTGATACCTAAGTTTTTCAGGCACTTTTTTTAACAGTAATACCACTTTTCTTTAACTTTGAGAGATATATCCCTCATTTTAATCTTGACAGAGTACTAGATGCCCTAGAAGAGTCCAAAATTAACTATACTTAGGTTTAACTTTTTTGATAAGTTCCAGGATTTTAACTTTCACCTGCTCAAATTCCTGTTTCAACATTTTCTTACTAACTTCAGGTTGTGGTTTTCCTTGCCAGGAAATGCTATTTTGCCAACAAACACTGATCTTCTTAGCTTTATCTTTAGCAATTTCCATGGGGATAAGTTGTTTATATCTTTTTGGTTGATCGAGAGCAAATAATAAAATATAATATTGCTTGCGCTCAACTAAATTGGCAACTATTTGTTTACCTAACTTTGTGGTTAAATCTAAGTAGCAAGGAAGCCATTTTGGTTCATGTCCCAGACAATAGAGGAGATTAATCCACAGTATCATTGGATGGGGTGAAAGTTGAAATAAAAAATGACTATAACAAAAAGTAGAACTAGGATTAAATTTAATAATAATTTCACTTTCTAACATCGTCCACAAGCTAGCCAATACTCCTTCTTTAGCTGTGGTGAGCTTAGGAAAAACTATTTTTTGCTGCGGTTTATCAGTAGGCCATGAACTCTGGCGATATTTGTCTTGAATAGGTAAAATACTTTTATTTTTCTTAGGTGGCGGAACATTAACAATTTTACTTTTAACAGGATGACTAATATTTACTTTCCTCAAATGAGGATATTTTTGTTCCAAATAATTAATTAGTTGTATAATCTCACCCACATTCTGAGGACGATTATCTGGTGATTTTTCCAGACAAGACATAATTAGTTGTTCTAAATTACTCGGTAAATTCAAGTAACTTGGTAAGGGTTCGGGTCGCATTTTTCTGTGAGCATAAGACCACCCCTCAACAGTATTGTCTTTCGCTGTGAGCGGCATTTTACCAGTCAACATGACATACATCATAATCCCCAAACTATAGATATCAGAACGAGGATCTAATTTTTCCTCTGATAATTGTTCCGGGGAACAATATCTAGGAGTTCCCATAAAATCTTGTTTTGTTGATTGAGAAGGGTTAATAACTTGAGCAATGCCAAAATCCAAGATTTTCACCATATCACCTAAGGCAGCATCTTGAACTATAAAAATATTGCTCGGTTTAATATCTCGATGAATAATCGGCGATAATTCTCCCTTAATCATAATGCCTTTGTGAGCACATTCTAGCGCTAGACAAACTTGGCGAATTATTGATAAAAATTTTCTTAAAGAGATTACTTTGGTAATAATTATTTTATCTAAGCTACTCCCTTCCAGAAGTTGCATGACATAAAAAGGGATATTATGTTTATCTAAACCATAATCTCTTACTTTGACTATATAAATACTTTTGTCCCCTAATTGAGCACTAATTTGTGCCTCTTGTTTAAATCTTGCTCGCCTTTTTTCGTCTAAAAGAGTTTGGGCTAAAAATTTAATGGCAACATTGATACCACCAAGGTTTTGATCGCAGGCACAATAAACTTCTCCCATTGCTCCTTTGCCGATTAGATGTTTAAGCTTGTAGCGGTTAGCTATTAACTCTTCTGAGTTATCATCAATATATGTATTGTGAATTTGTGTAAGTAGATTGGAAATTTGCTTAAACATTCTTTTGATATTGAGGAATGAGACTAATAACTCAAGTTGCTAATTTAAAAAATATAATTATCTCAGCATAATTTCTACCGAGAAATTACTTATCTTCACGCTTATAATCCTATTTTTTTCGGTACAAACACTGGTATTAAGACTTTGGGGAATCGATCTAAGAGTTTTTTGCTGATAAAAATTAGTGTTTTATGTATAAACACTGAGCTTAGAACTTTTGGGTTACCTAAGAGTTGTAACTATCAACTAGGTTTAATAGATAATTACAAAGAGTCTGAAAATATAGATTAATATTATTATAATTGCTGTCTCCATCATAACTTAATTAAATTCTTCTATTTAAGCATTTCTCAAGGATGGTAAAGTAAATAAAGTATTTGAGGACAACTTCATCTGCGACAGTTAAGCTAACAGTTTGTCATATACTATCTGTCAATGGTTATTTAAACAAAATTGCTCAATCTCCTTCCAGATTTGAGGCATTACATCTGTTAAAGCATGATCGCTATCGAGTTCGATTAATTCAACCCAACGACGATCTTGGGCATACTCTCTACTAGAAATAATCGGGATAACATTATCTCTAATTCCATGCAGGATGAGAGTAGGTATCGACCTTTGTAGAATAGAGTCTTGATATTGTTGCAAATCTGTTAAAAATTGATAATGTAGTGGCACTTCTCGACCTTCACCATAATGATATACTTGATAGTATCCATCAGCTTGCCACTGCCTCACCTTTTCCTCTCCTAATTGCGGTAGCCAATGGGACATAAACCCAAAAGCGGGTGCCAAAAGAATCAAACTTTGTACTTGAGGATATTTTTCGGCTAAGTGTGCGGCGCTCAATCCTCCAAAACTAGAACCAATTATAGTCACAATAGTATTAGCAGAAGGAAAACTAGAGGCAACTCGATGGATCTGTTTAGTTAAAGTTAAATGGGAAAAATCCCCTTGATTGAGATCTAGGATCTTTAAGTTAATCCCCTTTTCGGTAAAGCGATCGCCTAAGTAACAGGCTTTAGTTGAGAAGGGACTAGATGCGAAACCGTGTAAATATATGTATAACAAGTTAACGCCCTTGATAAAATTTTGATACTATTAATCATACTTGAGTTACCTACAGAATATTGAGAGGAACATAAATCTAATGAGCTATTACATGGATAGACGAGCCTATGCTGAAACCTACGGACCAACAGTAGGCGATCGCGTCAGATTAGCAGATACAGAATTATTCCTAGAAGTAGAAAGAGACTATACCACCTACGGCGATGAAGTCAAGTTCGGTGGAGGTAAAGTAATTAGAGAAGGCATGGGGCAATCACCCATTTCCCGTGCAGAGGGGGCAGTAGATACCGTGATCACTAATGCCTTAATCTTGGACTGGTGGGGGATTGTTAAAGCAGATATTGGCATTAAAGACGGCAAAATTCACCAGATCGGTAAAGCAGGGAATCCCTACATTCAGGATCGTGTGAATATTATCATTGGACCGGCGACAGAAGCGATCGCTGGAGAAGGGATGATTTTAACTGCTGGTGGGATTGACAGTCATATTCACTTCATTTGTCCCCAACAAATTGAAACGGCGATCGCCTCCGGTATTACTACTATGATAGGTGGTGGTACTGGACCTGCTACGGGTACTAATGCCACTACTTGCACTCCTGGAGCATGGCATATTCAGAGGATGTTACAAGCAGCGGACGCCTTTCCGATGAACTTAGGGTTTTTGGGCAAAGGCAATAGTGCTCAGCCCGAAGGTTTAGAAGAGCAAGTCATAGCCGGAGCTATGGGCTTAAAATTACATGAAGACTGGGGTACCACTCCTTGGGCGATCGATACTTGTCTCAATGTAGCCGAGCGATATGATGTACAGGTGGCTATCCATACCGATACTCTCAATGAAGCGGGGTTTGTGGAAAATACCATTGCCGCTTTTAAAAATCGGGCGATTCATACCTATCATACTGAAGGTGCAGGCGGTGGTCATGCTCCAGATATTATTAAGGTTTGTGGGCAAGCAAATGTACTGCCATCTTCAACTAATCCCACCCGCCCCTATACCATCAATACTTTAGAAGAACATCTTGATATGTTGATGGTATGTCACCATCTGGATAAGAGCATCCCTGAAGATGTGGCTTTTGCTGAGTCTCGTATTCGTCGAGAAACCATTGCTGCTGAGGATATATTACACGATCTGGGAGCTTTTAGCATGATCGCTTCTGACTCTCAGGCGATGGGCAGGGTAGGAGAAACTATCATCCGTACTTGGCAAACGGCTCATAAGATGAAAGTGCAAAGGGGGGTTTTGCTTGCTGCTAATGGTGAGGGAGAAAATGATAACTATCGTCTCAAACGCTACATTGCCAAATATACTATCAACCCCGCCATTACTCACGGGATCGCCGATTATGTAGGCTCGATAGAAGAAGGCAAATTAGCAGATCTGGTATTGTGGAAACCTGCTTTTTTTGGCGTCAAACCAGAAATCGTGCTCAAAGGAGGGGCGATCGCTTATGCTCAAATGGGAGATCCCAATGCCAGTATTCCTACCCCTCAACCTATTCATCCCCGCCCCATGTTTGCTAGTTATGGTGGGGCTATCTCTGCTACTTCTGTTACCTTTATCTCCCAAGCTGCTCTCAAGGCAGAAATTTCCCCCAGAATTGGCTTACAAAAACCTGCGGTAGCGGTGAGTAATACTCGTCATTTAACTAAAGCCGATATGAAACTAAATGATGCTACTCCGCAGATGGAAGTCGATCCAGAAACTTATGAAGTCAGGGCGGATGGAGAGTTATTAACCTGTGAACCTGCTACGGTTTTACCGATGGCACAGCGCTATTTTTTATTTTAACCACTATTCTTAATGTAGGATGGGCCTTAGAAGTTGTCTCCAAAAAAGAAATTAAAATGACCGATTTTAGCAACCGTAATTGGCAAAATCATTCTTTTGTTAAACAAGATTTAGAAAATGCAGATTTTAGTAATTCTGATTTGCGGGGATGTAACTTTAGTGGTGCTAATTTACAAGGAGCTAATTTTAGCCAGGTAATAACCGGTAGAAGCGAGCGACAACAGCAATATATATACTTGGCTATAATTGCTTTTTTGATTATTGGCATCAATGAATTTTTTTTGATTTACTTTAATAAATTGCCGTTAATAATTGGTGTTTTATTGGTTGCTGTAATTGTTGGTTTTATTCCTAGTTTTCATCCAATGTGCATCAATTATCCTCATACTCAAATTTACATCTCTGAAAAATTCTTTAATCGCCTAGCACCTTTATTTATCGTTTTTTCTCTTATAGTTAGTAGCTTAATTCAGGGTAAATATATTCATTTAATAAACTTGTTAATTGTATTTTTATCAATTCCAAGTATTTTTTGGGGAGGAAAAAATTTAATTAAAGGACTTGCTACCTTGGAAATAAAAGATTGGCAATTTTTTATTAATTATCTAATTTTTTTTCTTTGTTCACTTAGTTTTGCTGCTTTATTTGCTCAGTTAACATATTTCCCCGATTCATTATCTATAAGTTTATTCGTATCTATTTTTTTGGTAATTCCTATAGAAATATTTTGGGGTAAAGAACTGTCCAAACAGAGCAATAGTAGCAATAGTATCCCTCTCTATTTCATTAGTATAGGATGCTTATTAGCTATTGTATTCATGATAATTTTATCATCAAATAATCTGCATATTCTCAGAGAAAAATTACCTTTTTTAGGAGGATTAAGTGTATTTTTATTAACCATAGTTATTTCAACTTATGGGAAAGTTAAACATAGTTTACAAGAATCAAAAGGAACATCTTTTCGATGGGCAAATTTGACCGCAGCTTCTTTCATGAAAGCCAATTTATCCCATTGTGATTTTTTGGGCGCTAAATTAACTGAGGTTAATTGGCAAGATGTCAAAATAGTCAATTGTCGTTTATAGTTGATAGTTACCAAGGGAGAAAGTAATATAACTGAGTATTCAATATAAAGCCGACACTAACTTGAAGCAACTTTGATGTATTGTACCTTTGCTCTCTGCCTAAAACTATCGAAATCGATAACCTCTGATTTTTTTGCAGCTTCCCAAACTTCGTTGACTATCTCTGTCAAGGTGGGGATCACAAGCAAGACATATTGACCTACACCCTTTCCATGTTTTCCTGCGACCTTCACTGCAGAGGGCATTTTCTCTGGAAAGTCTTGCCAATCCTGGCGAATCCAAAAAACCTCATCGTCTATCACCACAAGCTGTTTATCTCTTAAGCTATCGTCGAACCCGCTCTCATTGAGAAAGTTAACTATTTTCCGGACTGCTTGAAGTGAAATTTCTTTCCGTAGATACTTGACTGCCCGAATTTCTAGAATCTGCTCCCAGGTATAAATAACGGTGGGTTTGCGAGACTTACCGATTCGCTCAGGTATGACAAGCCCTTTCATTTCCAGGTATTGAAGGCGGTTTGAGGTAGTTTCGGTCAAAGCCAGTGTTTCTGGTCGTGTAAAACCTTCTATAAGAGACATACGGTGAAAATCAGGATAACGTATTACTTTTTGCCAAATTGATAATACATTTGACTACACTTTGCTGCTAAAGTAGTATTATATCTTAAAGGAAGTTTAATCTGAATGCCTAAAACAAAATGGAAGGTTGAGGAGATACTTCATTTAATCAAACTACTCTTGAGTATAATTTAGCTTGGGGTTATGTCGAAGTCTAGGATGCTAGAACTAGCTCATGAAAGGCTTTATTGGCCTGAGCCTGACCAGATCTGGAAACCGATTGGATCTGGTCCTAAGGTCTATGCTCAATTGGCTAGTAAAAAAATTGGTGAAAAAATCAAGAGAGAATTTCCCGAGGATGCTAGAGGATTAGAAGTTAGCGTACTAGCAGCTAATCCAAAAGGTGCTGATGATTTGCCTATTAATCATGACGACGAAGTTCACTGGAAGGATTCTACAGACTTCTCTGCCTTTAAAAGCCCACAGATGATCATTAAAATGAGTTGGCAGAGCAAGAGGAAACGGTTTTTAGCCCTCCTTGTCCAATCCAATGAAGTAAATGAGGTAATTATTTGCTCAGGCAGTTATGTGAGTGTACATCTTAACCATGAAAATTATTCGATCATGGAGGCAGCTTGCTTAAGCTATAACAGTAAGTTAGCAGTTTATTACCTGCTCTTATCCAGTCATCGATTTGCAAGTTACAGACCAGAGATTAAAGCTTCAGACTTACTTCGTGTACCTGTTCCTGACACAGAGAGCATTTCTCTACAAAATATTCAGAGTTTAGAAGATATTGACGAAGCTATTCGTAAAGCATTTTCGTTTAAAGACAGTGAATGGGTATTAATTAATGACTTATTTGATTATACTTTGCCAGATTTCAAGGGAAACAATTCTTCACCTGGACGACAAAAAACTCATCGCTCAACCCGTAACCTATATGAAAAGATTCAGGAACCACATTTAACTAAATATTGCGAATACTTTTTACGAGTGATCAAGGCTGGATTTGGACAAGACAAAGAAGTTTGCGCAACTATTTTTCAGGAATCAACAGACGACTACCTACCTGTTCGATTAGTCGCAATATACCTGAATAAGTTAATTCATCAAGGAATCAAGGTAGAGGCTATTAGATCTCAGGCTTTACTTGATCGATTAAACCTTTTGAATGACTTATTTATAGAACAAGATGATTCTGATGCTGGAGGAATTTTTTATCAGCGTGTTGCTAGAGTATATGACTCTACTGAATGGCAAGGTGAGCAGGTGCCAACGGTTTATCTAATCAAACCAGACAAAATTCGTTATTGGACTCGTTCTATGGCATTACGAGATGCGGATGATGTTGCTGCAGATATTATGCTAGGACGGACAGAGTTGGATATAGAACCAGAAGTCGTACCTCAGTAACAGTATGGCTAGGAGAAAAATACGAAAACAGACAATAGGTGAATCAAGCTGGCGTGACACACCTGATTTTGTCGAGTTAGCTAAAACATGGAAACCTGATGCTATCTCACTGCTTTTAAAGTTTATTTGGAAAGGATATGACTTATGCCACCAAGAAGTTTTGTCACAAGTTGACATATCACAGGCGGATGATCAGTTAGAGCGAGAGCTTACCCAAATCCTCGATTTATATATTCGTAAAGGAATGCAAGAAGGATTTGAGTTTTTCACTTTACAGCATGAGTCGTATGAGATGGAACTACGGGAAACACACCGCCCCAAACAATATGACCTAGCGTTTGTGTGCTATGCAAATCCTAGAATTAAGTACCCCTTAGAGGCTAAAGTATTGCGTTCGGATAATTCTGTTACTGAATACGTTAATGAGATTACAGGCAATTATCTTACCTGTCGCTATGCACCTTTCTCTAGCGAAGCAGGAATGCTTGGTTATCTGATTAAAGGGAGTCCCACAAGAGCGTTTGAAAATATTGCAAAAGCAGTTCCTTGCACTTTATCTGAACATCCAGATTTTTTAGAGCGTGAGCATAAAATCTCAGATCATGAGCGAAATATCTCAACAGGTAAAAGGTATCCAGTCAAATTTCGCGGTCATCACTTACTTTTAGAATTGACCAATAAATCCAATGTACAAAAGGCAACTGCACAAAGAAAAAGCTCTAAATAGGTTGGGTTGAGGCGACGAAACCCAACAAAGACAAGAGTTGGTGTTGGGTGTACGGGCATAGCATTGGCTGTTTCAGCATCGGGTGTCCGCGATCGCACTCCCACTGTCCGAAATCGAGAGTTCGACTGAGCAACATTCGCACCATAAAAGCTAGGGCGTCGAGAGTAGGCGATCGCATTTAGATAAGTTTGATGGGAAGAGGAAGTCTATATATGACTATATAAAGCAGCGATCGCCTGTTGAGGCTCGCTTTGTTTAACCAATGATTCGCCGATTAAAACCGCATCGGCACCTGCCTCCCGAACAATTTGGAGATCGGCGCCAGTGTGTAACCCTGATTCACTGACAACTTTAATTTGTTTCTGCTGGAGCAGTTTACTTCTGGCTGCGAGAATTTGACAAGTAGTTTGTAGATCTACGGAGAAGTCTTCTAGGTTACGATTATTAATCCCTACTAGAGAAACTCCTTCAATCTCTAATACTCGGTCTAATTCAGCTAGAGTATGTACTTCCACCAGAGCTGTCATGCCCAAAGCCTTGATAATCTTAATCAAGTATCGTAAATCATGGTCATTTAAGATAGCGGCAATCAGTAAAACTGCATCGGCACCCTTTACTCTAGCTAAGTAAATTTGATAGGGATAGATAATAAACTCTTTGCACAATAAGGGTAAATCAACAGATTGACGCACCCTGGCGAGATTTTCCCAACTACCCTGAAAAAATTCTCGATCGGTTAATACCGATAGGCAAGCAGCGCCTCCTCGTTGATAAGCTTGGGCGATCGCCACAGCATCGAAATCTTCTCTGATTACCCCTTTGCTAGGTGAAGCTTTTTTGACCTCAGCAATTAAAGCGGGTTTATCTGCACTTGCTTCCAGAGCAGCCCGAAAATCATGGGTTGGAGGTAAATCTCGTACCTGTTTTCTCAACTCTAATAATGAGAGGCGATCGCGCATCCTATCTACTTCTCGTTCTTTATGCCAAACAATTTTTTCAAGAATATTACTAGCTTCACCATCAGGTACTTTTACCTGATAACATAAATTTTCTACTGCTACGGGAGGGTTTGGGTGTTTTCTACGGATTTGCATCTTAAGGCTTGCTCGCTCTATGGTACTCTGAAACTATTTTATAATCTTGTCCCATTTTCCGAAAGTGGGGAGATAATCATTGGTGTCAACGATCGCCAGAAATAGTTTACCAGTGGTTGAATGCAGAATGCACCAATTATGTTTTGAGTCATCTGAAGATGACTTTAGTGCGTAGTGCGTAGGTTGGGTTGAGGCGACGAAACCCAACTTTTTCAATAATTATCAAAATTACTTTTGACTTTTGAGTTTTGACTTTTGACTTTAATTTTGTGTTGGGTTTCACTTCGTTCCACCCAACCCAATACTGCTCGGTTAAGAAAATTCCTCCCGCCCGGAACGCGCATTTCGGGCTAACAGCTAAAGTCATCTAAAGATGA
>JAAUYA010128292.1_pt1 | contig 16876 bp, 17 predicted proteins | sample 7278161 | NCBI WGS metagenome assembly JAAUYA01 (sample SAMN14350120, study PRJNA611818) | marine sediment metagenome | isolation source: surface marine sediment (3m) | place: French Polynesia: Moorea | collected 2018-08
ACCCGTTAAAACGGGTTAAAAGTTATACATAGTCATCTTTAGATGACTTTAGCTGTTAGCCCGAAATGCGCGTTCCGGGCGGGAGAAATTTTCTTAACCGAGCAGTATTGAGATTGGAGATTGGTGAAGCGAAGATTGGTGATTGAATAAATACAAGCCGCAGTCTTTGAAGCAAGGGGAAATCTAAAATCCCAAGTCAATCTACAATCTACAATCTACAATCCCTTGACACCTTATTTAATTCTCGTTCCTTAAACAATATCTAAATGGCAAAGAGCCTTTACTCAAGTTTTAATAGCCTCACTTTCGGTTTATGATAAACTTAAGCACTGCCAATGGGGGTATCTCAATTAAGATGAAGACAGCAAAAGACGTTCAAGTAGCTATGATTGCGCAAGATACCAAAGTATTTAGAGCTCGTACTTGGGAGAGACTGAAATTTGAGATCGAATATGGTTTAGCAAGAGGAACTACAGCCAATAGTTTCTTAATAGAAGCCGATCAAATAGCCTTAATCGATCCTCCAGGTGAATCTTTTACCGAGATTTTTCTCCAAGCACTGCAAGAGAGGATCGCTCTGAATGAAATTGACTATGTCATTCTCGGTCATGTTAACCCCAATCGAGCCGTAACTATTAACGCTTTATTACAGAAAGCACCAAATCTTACTTTGGTCACTTCTAACCCGGGAGCAAAATCTTTAGAAGCTATCTTGCAAAATAGCTACTCTGAAACTATAGCCGATCGCCAGCTCAAAATTGAGATTATTAAAGGAGAAGAAAAGCTAGATTTGGGCAATAGTCATCTTCTGGAGTTTATTGCTACTCCTAACCCTCGTTACCCAGATCAACTGCTCACCTACGATCCTAAAACCGCAATTCTCTATACCGATAAACTATTTGGAGCCCATATTTGTAAAGAGCAGATTTTTGATGAAGGTTGGTCCATTTATAACGAAGATCGCCGTTATTATTTTGACTGCGTGATTGCTCCTTACGCTACCCAAATCAGTAAAGCACTGGGTAAATTAAAGCTCAAACCAGCTCAAGTTTATGCTCCCAGTCATGGTCCTTTAGTTAAATATGCTTTAACTGAATTAACCAATCATTATCAACAATGGTTAAATAACCAACAAAACCAAGCATTAAACGTAGCTTTAATATATGCCTCAGCTTATGGCAATACTGCGACCTTAGCACAAGCGATCGCCCGAGGGATAACTAAAGCCGGAGTAGCGGTAGAATCAATTAACGCCGAATTTGCCAAGCCTGAAGAAATTAAAACGGCGATCGAACAATGTGATGGCTTCATCTTCGGTTCCCCTACTCTAGGTGGTCATGCCCCCACCCAAATTCAGAGCGCTTTAGGTATTACTTTAGCTACTGCGGATAAAAATAAACTAGCAGGAGTATTTGGCTCTTATGGTTGGAGTGGAGAAGCGATTGACTTGCTCGAAACTAAATTTCGTGATGGAGGATATCGTTTAGGATTTGAACCGCTGCGAGTCAAATTTACACCCACCGAAGCTATCCTCAAAACTTGTGAAGAAACAGGCACAGACTTTGCTCAAGCAATCCGCAAAGGTAAAAAATCTCTCAAAGCCAAACAATCTGTCTCTACTTCCCAAACAGCTCGCACGGAAGAAGCTTTAGGGCGTATAGTAGGCTCTATGTGTGTGGTAACCACCAAAAAAAATGACTTAAAAGGGGCAATGGTAGCCTCTTGGGTATCACAAGCAACTTTTAACCCCCCCGGTTTAACTGTAGCCGTGGCTAAAGAAAGAGCGATCGAGTCTTTGCTGCCTATTGGTAGTAATTTTGCCCTGAATATTCTTGCACAAGGAAAGCATCTGGAATTAATGAAACATTTTCTAAAACCCTTCTCTCCTGGTGAAGATCGTTTTGCCAATGTAGCATGGGAGGAAGCAGAAAATGGCTCTCCCCTACTCAAAAATGCCCTAGCTTATATAGAATGCAAGGTGAATGACCGCATAGAATGTGGCGATCATTGGGTACTCTATGCGATCGCGACTCAAGGCAAACTTTTACAAGCAGAGGGTGTTACTGCTGTTCATCATCGTAAATCAGGAAGCCATTATTAAGAAATCGATAACGATTGCAGAAAAAATGAGTAAAGAAACCATTGCAGAAAATGTCGAAAAATTAGGGCTCAAATATATCCAAAGACATCTATTTCTCTGTTGCGATCAAACTAAACCAAAATGTTGTACCAAAAAGGTTAGCCTAGAGTCATGGAAATATCTCAAAAAAAGGTTAGCAGAATTAGAACTAGATCGAGTAACGGAGACTAACTCTAGTTGTATTTTCCGCACTAAAGCTAACTGTTTGCGAGTGTGTTCTGATGGTCCCATTTTATTAGTTTATCCTGATGGAATATGGTATCACCATGCTACTCCAGAACTAATTGAAAGAGTTATCCAAGAGCATTTATTAGAGAATAAAATAGTGAATGAATATGTATTTCATCAACATCCACTTCCACCAATAAGTAAAAATGAAGGCAGTATCTAGGATAGAGAATGTAGAACTTTACATGTAATAGTTCTCAGTGATAAATTCTCCCAAATCAAAAAGTTTAGGATAATATTTAATTGAGGAGTTTAGGCCTTTGTCTACCCTAGAGTAAATAACCACTCCTAGGGTTTAGAAATGGGAGGTTGAATAGAACTTGGTGGAATACAGAATATGATATGCAGAATAAAAAATCCTTGTTTTTCAGGGCTTACACGCTTTTTTCAAGTTGAGCGATTTATACTGAGCAAAGTCGAAGTAAGCCGAAACTTAAACTTCCGTTTCATTTACACCCTTTACCAGTAGGTTTTATGTATAGTAACGACTCTAAACAATTCACAACTAACAATTAAAAAAATGAAAGAAAAATCTGTTTCTGAAAACAAAACATTACTTCTAATTGATGACGATCCAAATCTGATCCTTTTAGTCAAAGACTATCTAGAGTTTCGGGGCTATAAGGTTTTAACAGCAGCCAACGGGAGAGAAGCTCTAAAAATTGTCGAACAAGAATCTCCTAATATGATTATTTGTGATGTAATGATGCCAGAAATGGATGGTCATGCCTTTGTTCAAGAAATTAGGCAAGACCGCCGTACTGATTGGATTCCCATCATGTTTCTCTCTGCTAAAGGGCAAAGTCAAGATCGAGTCAAAGGATTAAATACTGGTGCAGATGTCTATATGGTAAAACCCTTTGAACCAGAAGAATTAGTCGCACAAGTAGAATCTAGTCTTAAACAAGCTAATCGTTTGATGGGACATGGATTTGGCCACAAAAAGATTGATGACAGTCCTAGAATACAAGTTCCTAAGAACGTAGAATTAACCCCCACAGAGACTAAAGTGGTTGGTTTAGTAGCACAGGGTATGTCTAACCGAGAAATTGCCGAATATTTACAAGTTAGTCAACGTACCATTGAAAGTCACGTCTCCAATATGTTAAATAAAACAGGGTTGCATAATCGCACGGAATTAGCAAGATGGTCAATGGAAAATGAGATGGCCTAGTACCGCTGCGCTCCAAATCAAAAGTCTTTTTGATTAAGGCTTTTAGCCTTTCACTAATTCTGCATTCAATCACTAGCGTCATAAATCTTTGATTTGACGGTGAGAGTTTTCAAATGTTATAATCATTGCTGTTGCTGGTGTAGCTCAGTGGTAGAGCAGCTGATTTGTAATCAGCCGGTCGCAGGTTCAAATCCTGTCACCAGCTTCTAAATTCTAAATTCTAAATTTCCCCTACCATGGAACTTCTAACCTTAACCGAGGAGTATTGGGTCGGGCAGTTCCCTTAATCTGGATGGCATTAGAACACACAAGTGTATCTAGAACATAATTGGCGCTCGCTATTTGTAAATGACAAGCGCCTTGATTATCAAAATTAAATAGCGATCTTTGTAAAGTAATGTAACAGAATTGCAGATACTTGATGCCTTGAACTGATGAGTAAATATACAGCAAAAACAATAACTTAGGAGATTTGAAAATGGTCACCAAAATTGGTACACCTGGTGCAGATAGTCTATTTGGTCGTTTCAGTTCTGATTTCTTATATGGCTACGGCAATGACGATCTACTTTCTGGTAGGGCTGGTAACGATATAATTTATGGCGATCGTGGACCGTCAGAAGTTCCCACTGGGATCCCAGGTGACGACACAATCAACGGAGGTCGAGGAAATGATCAGCTTTTTGGAGATGGTGGTGACGATTTCCTTAATGGCGGGATTGGTGAAGACACGATAGACGGTGGCAGAGGAAATGATACTCTTCTAGGTGGTAGTGGTGACGATATCTTGATAGGAGGTCCCAAAGGAAACCATATCCAAATTGACGAATTTACTGGTGGTACTGGTTCTGATATTATTGTATTAGGCGATTATCACGGTAATCTTTATTCTGTTGCAGGCAATAGCGACTTTGCTTTAATTACTGATTTCGATACTAGTCAAGATATTGCTCAACTTGATTTAGGAAATTACTCTTTCGGTTCGTCTCCAATCCCTGGCATCTCAGGTACGGCAATTTATCAAGATGCTGAATTAATTGGTATCTTAGAAGGAGTTAGTCAACATAGCCTTGTTTTTGAAGATAATTATTTCACTACTACTGTCAAAGGTTCTAACTTAGGATTTCAATTCGGTTAGCCAAGCAATAGCGATCGCATGATCGTCAAAAGAACTGAACAATTGCGATCGCTATTACTGTAATTGTCAACCTATAAATTAGGTTTAAAATTCAAAGAACAACCAAGATATAGGCATTTAAGTATAATGGGTGAAGCAGGGCTAATTCATTCAAAGAATCAAAGAGGGGGATCCCGGCAAGATTGCTATGCTAAAAAGAGGAACAATGGAATCTGTAGTAGTTACTGCCGCTCAAATGCGAGAGATCGAGGAGTGTATCTTCGCGGCAGGAATGCCTGTGGCCGCTTTAATGGAAAAGGCAGCAACTTTAACAGCAACTCGTATTCAACAATTATACCCCCTCTGTGAGGTAAAAAGGGTAGGCGTTCTAGTCGGCCCAGGACATAATGGAGGAGATGCCTTGGTCGTAGCAAGGGAACTACATTTACAAGGTTATCAGGTATCTATTTATAGTCCCTTGTCCAAATCGAAAGAATTAACTGCCCAACACGCCCGCTATGCTAAAAGTTTAGGTATTGTATTTGAGTCAGGAATTGAAGCTTTAAGTAATAGCGATCTAATTATTGACGGGTTATTTGGTTTTGGCTTAGAGCGATCGCTTAGTGATAAACTAGCAGAGGATGTTGAGCAACTTAACCAATGGCACAAGGCAGTCGTCAGTATCGATATTCCCTCAGGAATACATACCGATACCGGAGCAATTTTAGGGGTAGCAATACGTGCTACTGATACCCTTTGCTTAGGCTTATGGAAATGGGCATTTTTTCAAGAGAGAGCTTTAGCATACTTAGGCAAAGTAGAAAGGATTGATTTTGGTATTCCCTCTCAATATGTGGACAAAGTCTTAGGAAAACCAGCGCCAATACAAAAGATGCTCCCAGCCATAGCCAAGGAATTTCTGCCTTTACCTCGCCCTTTAACTACTCATAAGTATCAACAAGGACATCTTTTAGTGATTTGTGGTTCTCGTCGTTACGCAGGAGGAGCAATTTTAACGGCTCTAGGGGCAAGAAGTAGTGGAGTAGGAATGTTATCTATTGCTGTACCAGTAAGCTTAAAACCCTTACTTGTGGCTCATCTCCCTGAAGCTTTAATTATTGAATGTCCAGAAACTGACAATGGTGCCATAGCAGCACTACCTACTTTAGAATGGGATAAGTATGATGCGATCGCTTGTGGACCTGGTTTAACCAGAGAAGCAAACCCGCCAGTAGAAACTGTTTTTAACCTTCCTTTACCTTTAGTTTTAGATGCAGACGCCTTAAACATCTTAGCTGAAATGGACACTCCTGCCAGTTTATCCCAGAGACAAGCCCCTACTATTGTTACTCCCCACTTGGGTGAATTTAAACATCTTTTTCCTGAGCTGAATATTTTAGGCGATCGCATCCAAGCTAGCCAACAAGCCGCGCGGGCAAGTATTGCTCATGTACTACTAAAAGGTGCAAGAACAATTATTGCTTCACCGCAAGGGAGAGTATGGTTAATAGGAGAAAGTACCCCTGCTTTAGCCAAAGGAGGAAGTGGAGATGTGTTAACTGGTTTAATTGGGGGTTTAGTTGCTCAAAACCAGAAGTCAACACAACCATTGCCCAGCGAAAATATTGTTGCTACTGGTGCTTGGTTACACCAACAAGCAGGCATTTTGGCAGCCAAAGAGCGTACTGAGTTAGGGGTTGATGGCATTACTTTGTCTGAGTATGTATTTAAAGTCGTTAAATGGTTGATGGTTGATGGTTGATGGTTGATGTTTCATGGTTAATGGTTCATGGTTGATGGTTGATAGTTAGTGGGAAAGCCTCCTCTACAATTCCTCAATCAACAATCAACAGTTCTCGCCGAAATCTTTATTACTGAATCGGTGTTCTAGCTCTACGCCAACTAGAGAAATATCATGCTATTTCTTATAGCAATATCTTTGAGTGCAGGACGTAAAGCTAGAGAACCCAACGGCAATGTTACCACATTGGCACTTTCCAATTGAGTTTGAGCACGTTCAAATAAAGCGATAGAATCTTCATCGTTATGAGCATTACTCAAAATCAGTCCAGCGATGTCATCATAGACTGAAACTTCCTCATAAAAATAGCATGCCCAAGCTTGAGATAAGTCTCGATTAGCCGTTTTTGCAATAGCACTAACAGTCCCTGATTTCATTGCGGCTTCCTTTCTTAAATCCAATAATTTGACTGGCTCATTTAATTCTACTAAAGCTACTTCAAAATCTTCTGTGATAATTTCCCTTGTATCACCAAATACCTCTACAACACAGCAACTAAGAGTAAAACCCCAATAATTTATGCCTCTGTCTGAATCTACTTTTGGTTCAGTTAAAGAATGTCGTTGATGATCGAAACGTTCTTTTGGTCCCCAATAACGGAAAGAAGTTGCTTGAGTTTTATGTTGAGTATTGGGGTTAAAAATTCTGCGTAGCTTAGTTTTTGCTGTTACAATTTTCCAGGCTGGAGATATTGGGATTTTTGGCTCAGGTGGAGGAGATTTAATGACAACCATTATTGAGCTGTTCCTACCCCCATAGCCTCATTTAAGACTTCTTCAATTCTTCCTTCTTTGAGCATATCTAAAGGAGTTTTATTGTTAAATACAGGATTTCCTAGAGTCAACCAACTCACTTTACCTAAATTTGATACCTGTAAAACCGCAATTACCTTTGGTAATCCTTGAATCACACCATCAGGACCTTCAGCATCAAATTGCCATAGAGGATATTTCCATTTACCATTGTCCTTGACAGCAATTAAGGTTTGATTTTTAACTCTATCTAAAGGAGTTTGCCTAGAACTACAACCCAATAAATCTGCCACTTTTGAGGAAGTAATGGTATTTTCCAGCAGTTTAGCCCTCAAAGAAAAAGAATTAATCAAGTTGATGACGTCTAGCTCTTTTCTTTCCTCTTCACTATAAGTCTTTCCTGAAATTAAATCAGCGATCGATTGTTCTTCCTCGTCAATAGAAATAACTGATTCCTTGGCAATTATTTCTAATTTTTCACTCAAAAGCTTTCTGCCCTCTTCAGACATTGATCTAAGAAATTCTTGCAATTGCTTCAATATTTTCTGACCATATGTATCAAGGATTTTATCTTGTTCTAATCTTGGTAAGTATAGAGTATTCATTACTTTATTCCTCCTGGAATCTTGAATTCACGCACGAGATGTCCATTTTGTCCACCCCCATTCTATCGCAATAAACAAGAGATGCCCAGTAAACTATTCCAATCTCTAATCAACAATCGTCAAGCCTTTTCTGAAAGACGATCTTATAGTTTTGCTGAAATTTATTTAACGCGATATATTAATTAATATTACTTCTGAGAAGTGCGTCCCGCACCGCTTCGCTCCCAAAGTTCAAAGTTCAAAGTTACCATTATGATGTTGTTAAGTTGACACCAATGTGTTGTACTGCACCATCGTGGGGTAATTGGGCTTTTTTCAACCAACAACCAACAATCAGCAATCAACCATCAACCATCAACCATCAACCATCTAACGATGTAAGTTTAAAGCCACAGGTTCACCCGGTTGAGGTTCAATTACTTGAGTAGCAAGGTTATTATTGGTAAGTAGAGAACGAAAATCATCGATTGTTCCTTCTGCACTCATAACTTTAGTTAATATTCCTTGAAAGTCGATATCTCCTCCCGCTGCGGTAGGTAAAATCACCTGCGGTTTTAGCCATTGACATACTTCTAAAGCACTTTTTTGTCCTTTAATGATTGAACCCACTAAGGGTATTTTGATACTGGTTAAAGGTGTAATAATTACATCTACTGATGTTTCTTGTTTTAAGACAGGAGAATGAGTGCCGTGGGGTTCATAATAGATACTTTCCCCTGTAGTTAAATCTTTAATCAGATAACCATTTTCAATGGAATTTGGACCAATGGGTGTACCGGGTACAGCTTTAATTTCTACCTGTTGATTTAAAGTAAAGCTTTCTCCATGGTTGAGAGGAGTTACTTTGGTGTAACCTAACTCTTGACAAACTTTAGCTGCATTAGTTGAAGCAACTACCGGTAGATTATGATCTAGTTTCTTTAGGGTAGGAGGATGTGCATGATCTTCTATACCTTGAGATAGTAAAATTAAATCGATATTTTCAGGAATAGAGCGTTGAGTAAGTTTTTCTCCCTTAAACAACCAAGTCAAGTTACCAAAAACTAATGAACCGACTAACCAAGGATCGAGAAGTATTCTGGTTTGGGCAATTTCGATTAACCAAGAGTTACTGTCTAACCAAGTTAACTGCATAGCATATATTTATTAATTAGTGAATGTACTGTAATAAATTGTAACAATAAACTCATGTCGATCGGCTACTAGAGGTTCTCATGATTTCAAAAGTAAACCTTGTCCATCTTGAAGTTATAATACCATTGAAGAAGTGGTAAGGACTACCTACACTAGGCTGTCGAAAACAGCTACCCTATGGCGATCGCCTCCTCTTGTTCCTCTTTAGAAATATTCAAGCCATGATCCAGTCTGGTTTTCATGTTCTGGGCTTTGGCGATGTACTGACTTTGGTAAACGTCCCTCGTTCTAACGGATTTTGTGGGTGGAAGATTTTGGCAGCCATCCGCAAGCAGATCTGGCGGAGCCAGTGCACCACTAAATGACAAACCGTTCTTTCTGAACTAAGGTAGTCAAGCTGTTGATTATTTGAAGGCTTAATCTCAAGAATGACACACTCTATTAGAGGAGACAAAAGTATTTGCCTAATGTTTCAAGCGAAGCCGAATATAAGTCAATACAGCTATTATATAATTGTTCTTATTAGTATACTACTGTCCAGTCCATGGTTGGACACATTCTTGGCTATCTTATAGAAAAAGAGCTTTTTGGAGAATAGATTAAAATGTATTTAGTCACTGGTGCTGCGGGCTTTATTGGGAGTGCCTTTGTCTGGCAGTTAAATGAACAAGGACATGACGATATCATTCTTGCTGACAAATTCCATGATGGTGCAAAATGGAAAAATATAAGTAAACGCAGCTTTGCCGATATCGTTGATCGGGATGACCTCTTCAAATGGCTTGACAAACATCCGAAGTTAATCAAAACCATTATTCACCTAGGTGCATGCTCAAAAACAACCGAAACTGATGTCGATTACATTTTGAAAACTAATTTCCATTACAGCAAACAGTTGTGGGATTTTGCTGCTAAAAACAATATTCGTTTCATCTACGCAAGCAGCGCAGCGACCTACGGATCGGGTGAAATGGGATATGATGATAATTTGGAGCTCATCCCCCAATTAAAACCCTTGAATCCCTATGGTTGGAGTAAGCAGATCTTTGATCGTTGGGTTCTCCGGCAACAACGAAAACCGGAGGGATGGGTTGGATTGAAATTTTTCAATGTATATGGACCGGGTGAATACCACAAGGTCACCATGGCCTCAGTGATATTTCATGCCTTTAACCAAATTAAAAATGTCGGTTATTTAAAATTATTTAAATCGCACCGACCGGACTTTGCCCATGGAGCTCAAAAAAGAGACTTTGTCTATGTTAAAGATATCATTGATCTAATGTATCGCATACTGCAATCCCCCACACTTTCAGGAATCTATAATTTAGGCACGGGTAAAGCACGCACATTTTATGATTTGGGCAAAAATGTTTTTCAATCACTGGGGAAAAAGGTACGAATTAAATATATACCCATGCCTGCCAATGTACGGAATCAGTATCAGTATTTCACTGAAGCGAAAATGGATCGACTATTATCGATTATTAAATATGATAAGATGAATTCTTTGGAGGATGGGATCCGGGATTATGTTACTAATTACCTGAATACCCCTGATCCTTATTTATAATACAATAAGTATATGAATGACGAAGAAATTAGCGGAAAACTCAAACAATTCACCGAATCAAAGATCTTAGTCGTTGGCGACTTAATGATCGATGTCTATATTTGGGGCAATGTTGAACGCATTTCACCCGAAGCGCCTGTACAGATCGTGGATGTTGAATTCGAAGAAACCCGACTCGGTGGTGCTGGTAATGTGATCAAGAACCTCACCAATTTAGGTGCTCAGGTTTTTGCAGCGAGTATCATTGATCAGAGTGGTACAGGAAATGAAATCCTGCACAAATTGCAGGAATTGAAAGTGGATTGCGAGGGGATCATTCGAGAAAAAAATCGTCATTCCAGCCGAAAAACTAGAATAATCTGTGCTGAGAATAATCAGCAAATGCTAAGAATCGACAAGGAAACCCGGTCACCGATTAACTCTTCTAGTGAAACTGCGATTTACGATTTTACTAAAAAAAATATCAAAGATTTCGATGCGATCATTCTATCTGATTATAATAAAGGCGTGCTCACAAAGAATGTGCTCAATTTATTGATTGAATTAGCTCAGAATGAGAACAAACCCATTCTCGTCGATCCAAAGGGTAAGGATTTCAGTAAATATCGGGGAGCGACCATAATTACTCCGAACCGCAAGGAAACAGAATTAGTAACCCATAGTGAATTATCCAATGAAGAAACCATCCGCGAGACCGGGATAACTTTACAAAAGAACCTAGATTTAGCCTGCTTGCTCATAACTTTGGGCAAGGATGGCATGGCTTTTTTCAAAGATGGTGACTTTCAAATCATCAGAGCTGAAGCCAAAGAAGTCTATGATGTTTCAGGTGCAGGTGATACGGTTATCAGCATATTAGGGGCTGGTATTTCTGTAGGCATGCCCTGGATCGAAGCCGCACGATTGGCCAACCTCGGTGCAGGGATTGTGGTGGGCAAGGTGGGAACGGAACCCGTTACTTTGAAAGAAATCGAAACCGTACTCCACAACAAGCAGCTTAACACCTTCAACAAGGTAGTGAGCCTCGAAGAAATGGGGCGCATTATCAAAAAACTGCGTAAAAATAAAAAAACTATCATCTTCACGAATGGCTGCTTTGATATTCTTCACATGGGTCATACAGATTACCTGCAAAAAGCCCGAAATCTCGGTGATGTCCTGATTTTAGCCCTCAATAGTGATGATTCAGTGCGCCGGCTCAAGGGTGAAAACCGTCCTATTATAAATCAGAATCAGAGGGCTGTCGTATTATCGGCCTTGTCCTGTGTGGACTATGTGATTATCTTTAGTGAGGATACACCGATCAATGTCATAGAAACCCTGCAACCCGATGTGATCGTCAAAGGTAATGATTATACAATAGATCAAGTCGTAGGTCGGGAAATCGTTGAGAGCTATGGTGGTCGGGTGGAACTAGTAGAACTCATGAAGGGTATTTCTACATCCAATATCGTAGAAAAAATCAAGAATAAAAATAATTCAGAGAAACTAAATGGATCCAAATACGATTCGCAAGCTCGATGTCAGCTTTGGTAAGTTTATTTGCGGTGCCCTCACTCTTTGGGATGCCTTGATACGCCTCGGACGTGCGCGTAAACCCTTTACAACGAAGAAAATTGCTTTTATCAAGCTCATAGAACAGGGTGCCACAGTATTAGCCTATACCGCTCTACGCAATGCCGTAAAAATGGTGGGCAAAGAAAATGTATATTTCCTCGTCTTTAATAACAACAAAGACATCATTTATATTTTAGATGTCATACCGCGAGAGAATATTATTATTATCCGGCAAAATAGCCTGGCCTCATTTATCTTTGATTCTATTCGTTGCCTTTTCATCATGCGCAAATTGAAAATCGATACAACTATTGATATGGAATTCTTTACCAGAGCCCCCATCATAATTTCCTATATGTCCGGTGCCAAGGTGCGCGTTGGCTTGGATCGGTTTACCAGTGAAGGTCCCTATCGAGGCGATTTATTGACTCATAAAGTAGCCTATAACCCCTATCTGCATGTAAGCACCAGCTATGCCCTGCTCGTCGAATGCTTGAAACTAGAACCCGGTGATACTCCCCTACCTAAAGTCGATCGTGAATCCATTGAGATCGAGAATTTCACCTTTAAACCATCAAACGAGGAACTTAAAAAGGCTTTTGAAATCCTGGAAATGAGTGAAGCAGAACGAAAAGGCAAACAATTAATCCTGCTCAATCCCAATGCCAGTGATCTTCTGCCAATTAGAAAATGGGATGTTGAAAATTTTATTGTATTAGCCAAGAAAATTCTCGAGTCATTCAAAGATGCAGAAATCTATATTACAGGTTCACCATCAGAAAAGGAAAATGCCCTGCGCATCATGCAGATAATTGATTCACCCCGCATTAAAAGTATTGCGGGTAAAACGACCCTTCGTGAATTGATAGCTGTTTACACAATCTGTGATATTCTTGTAACCAATGATAGTGGTCCGGGATTATTTGCTTCGATGACCGATATCACTTCCATAATTATGTTTGGCCCGGAAACACCTGCCTTATTTGGAGCACGTACCGGAAACGCCCGGATAATTTATAAAAATCTAGCCTGCAGTCCCTGCGTAAATGTTTTTAATCATCGATTCTCACCCTGCCATAACAATCTCTGCATGCAGACCATCACAGTGGATGAAGTATTCAGTGAAATTAACTTGATAATGTTAGATTTAATTTCGGGTCGGGGCAAGATTAGTGTGTAACCGTTCACACCCCCCCATTCTTAAGCAATTATGATGGGGAAATAAAATGGTATTTTGTTCTCGTTAGCAAGTCTAGAACCAAGGGTTGTGTTGCAAAAAGTTGTAAAGAAAAAAATAACCCTATGGTTATCTGATTTTTTAAACAGCGATCCCAAAGAGAGACTCGACCTAACATCATCTCCTGCAAATTCCGATAGCTCAAAGGGTATCGAAGATACCAACGAACATTCAATAAAATAATCGTGTCTTGAAAATGTCTCCATTTGAAGGGTTGTTTGGGATTCATCAGAGAAATTAAAAGAATAAGTATTATTGCTTAATCATCTCATTCTACGTGACGACTTCTGTTTTTGGCAACACAACCTTAGCGGGACATCAAGCTACAAGTAAAACTGAAAGTTATACAATATCATCAATAGCACTTTTTCTCTAACCGTTTGATGCGACAGCAGTGCGATCGCACTGCCGATAACTTAGAGCATGGAAATCGGTTCAGTAACGGCAATCTCACCAACATTTTTAGCAATATTTTGGAGGGCAGTTTGCCAAGTTTTACCGTTATGAGAACTAGATAGAACAACCTGAAGGAGCTATATTCTTAAAGTAATTATTTGTATAAGTCAAGACAATTACTGAAAATAAAAGTTATGAAAATATTTAGAGATAATAATTTTTTGAAGTTTATTCACATAATTGAAAATCTAGTTTCCAAGGTTTTATCAATTGCTTTAATAGTTGTCATTATAGTTTCCCTGTTTGACCTAATGATTGTTTTGTCTAAAGATTTATTTGTTGTCGAACCTGTGGGCTTTTTTGAAAAAACTCTGATCGATATTTTTGGACTATTTTTAAATATCTTAATTGCTCTTGAATTACTAGAAAATATTACGGCATATTTAAGAAAACATATTGTTCAAGTTGAATTGGTTGTGGTTACCGCTTTAATTGCTGTTGCTCGCAAGATTATTATTTTCGATCCCAAAGAATATCAAAAAACTGATCTAATTGCTTTAGCATTTGCCAGTCTTGCTCTCTCTGCGAGTTACTGGCTAATTCGACGCACAACATCAAAACAATAAATTCATTGTCTGGAGTTATAGGAATTCCTCAGGCTAATCATTTTCCTATTATGGCAGGAGCATCATTTTGTGGAGTTCTCTTAGTGCGATCGCCGCCTTTCGCGACTTTTTGCTCATTAGAGAATTTTTTCTTCTATTTATCTAACCGAGGTGTAGTAATCTTTTGGACAATTGGTATTACGCTATTATGGTTACAAATTATCTAAGGTGTTAAGATGATGTTTTCCAAGGGTAGTTCATAATGCGATTAGTTATAGCCACTATCATTGCTGTCCTAATGCTAGCAAGTATTGCCACTGCTAGTGAACCTCCCACAACTCAGAGGATACTCAACCAAACAGAAATCTCCCAACGGCTGCAAAACTTACCCGGTTGGACAATTGATAATCAGCAACTTCGCCATACTTATCAATTCAAAAACTTTGTGGAAGCAATTGATTTTGTTAATCGCCTAGTTGAACCAGCAGAAAAAGCAGGACACCACCCAGATATTGCGATTTCTTATAATAAAGTTACCATTAGCCTCACAACCCACGATGCAGGGGGAATTACACAAAAGGATTTTGATTTAGCTGAGGTTATCTCGCAGTTATACACTCAGATTGATTAAACTATTATATAAATATGAAATACGGTCTTGCTATTCATACCACTACTGGCCAATTAGGTCTTTGTTTAAGTGATTTTGCTTCCTTAAAACGTTCTCAAGTTTGGGAACTAGGTCGAGATTTGTCTAATTATTTACACCAAAATTTACAGGAATTTATTAAACCACAAACTTGGTCGGATTTAGAGTTTATTGCTGTAGCTAAAGGACCAGGAAGCTTTACCAGCACACGCATAGGAGTAGTTACAGGGCGCACTTTAGGACAACAGTTAAATCTTCCTACTTATGGCATTTCTACCTTAGCTAGCTTGGCATATTCAGTAAGAGAAAAATATGACAAATCCCAACATCTTGCCCTCCAAATGGATGCTAGTCGAGGTCAATTATTTACAGCAATTTATCAACAATCTAGTAATAATAATGGCTTGATTACCCATCTCAATGATACTCTGATGACACCTGAAAAATGGTCAGAAATTCTTAATAATTGGTCTAATAATTATCAGTTAATTAAAGCACCTGATAATTTAGGATCTACTGTGGATAGTTTGTTAGAGTTAGCATACTTTAATTGGCAAGGAAGTCAAGGTGGAAGTTGGCAGCAACTATTACCTTTTTACGGGCACAATCCTGCCTAGTACCGCTACGCGGAAGTCAAAACTCAAAACTCAAAATTCAAAAGATTGATTGAGTAAGGGTTGTCCTTCTTTTGAATGGTAGAAGGACTTACGCCGTCGTGTACTAGATATGAATTGTAAATTGATAATAATTATTTATCAGATTTTAATGGTTAGCTTTACCGAGCAACCCTAACCAGTTAAAGGTAATAATTCTAGGTAAGAGAATACAAACGAGGCTGTTAATAAAGATCATTAGGGCTAGATCTAAGCTTGCGATTTCCATAATATTTACCTCTTGCTTTCCTGATGAGCATACATATATTATAAAATCTATATGGTAAAGTCGCAAATCATTGATTAATTTGAATATCTTGTAGGTATGATAAGCATAGTTAATCAATCAATTAAAAATTATAAATTTGATAACTTTGTTTGAAGATGAGACGCTCTTTGAGTAATTGCATGCCAATTTTGAGCTAAAAGTAAATCTTGAGGGAATAATTGACTCGACAAACCCACAGCAATTGCCCCTGCTTGAATAAACTCAGCAGCATTATCTAATTTCACTCCACCAGTGGGAATTAGAGGAATATGTCCTAGAGGACCCTGTAAACTTTTGATATAATTGACTCCACCGACAGCTTGAATAGGAAAAACCTTAACACAACTAGCACCAGCTTGATAAGCAGTAACAATTTCCGTAGCTGATAACGCACCTGGTACGAGAGGAGTATTATTATTGTAAGCAGTTTCAATCAACTTCAAATTAACATGAGGAGAAAAAAGAAATTGTGCTCCACAACTAATTGCTGTTTGTAACTGTTCTACCTTTAAAATTGTACCAGCTCCAATCAAACAATCAGGTAATTCTACTCTTAATTTACTAATTAAAGTTTGAGGTTGTTCACTATTCCAAGTAATCTCAATCAAAGATACTCCTGCTTGTGCAACCGCCTTAGCCATTTTTATGCTTAAATCAACATCAGAGCCACGAATCACAGCAATTAAGCGATATTTTTGCAATAAATCCAGCCAACGATGAGAAATCAATTTAGTCATTGGGGCTCTTCCGTTTTTATTCTGCTAATGGGAGCTGAAAGTAATCTTTGTGTCTTGTCAAGATTACTTTGATTACTACTTTCAATCTTACAGTGAGATCGCCGCTATTGTTGGGAATGAGGATGTCACTCATCTATAGCGCACATTCCGCAGGTTTCTTAACAGAGGAAATAATATTTTTGACAGGCCGAACCAAGAAAACGCAAAATGTGTCTTTGTGAATCATTCAACTTGATCGACCACTTTCGGC
>JAAUYA010254112.1_pt1 | contig 16867 bp, 17 predicted proteins | sample 7278161 | NCBI WGS metagenome assembly JAAUYA01 (sample SAMN14350120, study PRJNA611818) | marine sediment metagenome | isolation source: surface marine sediment (3m) | place: French Polynesia: Moorea | collected 2018-08
CCTGCTTCGCAGCGCGCCGCCTGAAGGGAGCGCAGCGCGCGGCGCGCTTGAATCTGCTGAGCTAATTTGATACAGAGATCAATTTTACCCGCTCCTTGCTGTCCCAAAATCGCCAGTAGTTATTTTTGACAAAAATAATTATAACTGTACACAATACCTCACAATTTCACACAGACAATGTTAACGGCGAGGGGTTATGTTCCTCTTAACAAGGAGCTAGAAAGTATCTCCAAGGGTTGAAAATCGCACTTCCGGGCAGTATCACCACAGATATTGCCTGAACGGTATTCGGCTCAATCTTCTCACAATCAACACCCTAGTTAAGAACTGTTACTAAGGGCCAAACCCTTTTCTGTTCACTGTTCCCCTTTCCCTGTTCCCTGACCTCACCATTAACTTGAATTTTGTCCGACTACTGATCGATTTTCTGATGATCGATAGTATTCAACAATCAAAAGAGGTGTCTATGGAATTAGAAACCAGAAAAATCTCCCTAAAAGTCGTGATTATCTTTACAGATAAAGCGGTTTTTTCTAACACAGGAAAACACCTATCGAATATTGAGGTTTTAGTTCTCCAAGAAACTTTGAAGGATAAAAAATATCCAGAGATTGCCTCTAGCCACGGTTATACGATAGAGTATCTCAAGAATGATGTTGGTCCCAAACTGTGGAGACGACTTTCCTACGTCTTTGGCGAAAAAGTCAACAAAGCGAATGTTAAAATTGTTCTACAACATCGACTATATAACGAACAGGAAAAAATAAAATCAGTAACGGTACGTGCTTCTGTCCCAGAGCCAAAGCAAATATCGCCAGATGTCCCCAGCCAACAACCCCCAAAACAACCATTATCCTCGCCACCTGCTAGCAGTCGTACATCTTCCGAATCTCAGCTCAAACAGTTAGAAAAATTTGCCCAAAATTACTTTGAAAAATCATTGAAGTCTTTGCAAGGAACCTGTGCCCATCAAATTCTCATGGCCTTAGCCATGTTCCCTGATGGAGCAGTCCAAGAGGCGATTATTAAAGTAACTGAACTCAAAGAACCGAATCTATTTGCCGATAGTGTAACTCAACTACAGCAAATGTTATTAATTGAGCAAAGAGAACAAAAGTACTACTTGCCTCCTGTGGCCCAAAGCTATATAGTTCAGGAGCTTACTTCCCATCCTAAATTTGAAAGGGAAACTCGAGAGCGTTGGGTTAGTTGGTATTTAGAAATGTCCGAAAGCAGCCATAGTCTAACCTTGGAAAAAGAGAAAAAAAATCTCGCTGAAGTGATGGATTGGTGTATGACTCATCATCTTTATTCTCAAGTTAACCAGCTATGGCCAATCTTCAAATCATACTTGGGAGAGTGAGCGAAAAAAAACCTAGAATAGCAATTCAGTAATCCTGCTGAGTGAGCAATCCTCGTTGATTGTTGATGGTTCATGGTTGATGGTTGATGGGAAAGCATTCGTATTAGCTTAACCCTAACCAGTAAAAAGGATTCCAGTTTTTGGTCTCTTTATCTGTCATTTTTCTGCTACTTACCTTCAGTTCAAAGCTCATCGTTATTACCACTCCGGTCTAGAGAGCCGGTCCAGTAACCAGAAAATTCTGGTTGAGGCTGCATGGGAGCTCCGGAGTTGGGAGCAGGGAGAGCGTGAAAGCATTGATTTCTCGTTCTTCAATTTGTTAACTTTTATTAATGGACCGGCTCTCTAGTGGTCTATCAAGATAGTTTTGAGGAACTGGCTAAGATAATTTTGGATTTTGGATTTTGGAGAATTGTCCTATCCTCATTTCAAAATTGACAGACCACTAGTTTGGCAGAGATTGTTAGTCCAAATCATCACCAGGAATAATGGTTGTGTAGAATATGTAATTATGGTTTTGTTTGTAACGCTGATCCTGCTTGATGATAGCCATGAAATCCCGGTGACCTTGGCGGGTTCGCCCTACCAGACAACCGGCACTAGCCCCTGCAATGCTGTTTTTTGGATAATCATATCCCCAGTGTTGATTGATGCCAAACAAACCCGTATCGGGTCTGTCACCCGTGCGTTTAAAGTCTTTGTTGAAATCTCGGTATACAGTAACAGGTTTTACTTGAACCAGTGCTTGATGATTTTTGTGCGTGCCTACCCGCCAAGCTTTGTACTGGCCAAACTTGATGCGAGCAGCACCTTTACTGTTTAAAGGGCTGTAGGTATATTTTTTGCCTGGTTCTGTGGTAGCTTCCCACTTGCCGATAATTTCGGGCTTACCGTTCTTGAATTCAATGACCATGCGAAGATCGTTGAAATAATCCGGGCGATCATCATTGAGGCTGAGATCGGGATTCATCCCCTCGACATAGACAATGTTGTATTCTCCAGGCTTGGTAAAGACTTTGTAGCCTTCTTTTTGTATATATTTAATGATTCGACCAAGTTTATCATTGCCAATGTCAATTTTGGGCTGAGGTAATTCATCAGGAGAGGTCTCGATCAATGCTTTAGCAGTTACGTTTCCGAGAAATCCCTTTTCCTCAGTCAACTCGGGGATCTTTTGGCTCATGAGTTCCTGAAACTCAGTTAGAGCCCCCATAGAAATAGAAGCAAATTCTCCATCAGCAGGTGGATCTAGCAACTTCAGCCAAACGAGAACTCTTTGAACGTGCTTGGCAAGTTCCTTGTCATCATCAATGGCTTCTTCACCAAACTCCAGTCCAGATTGATAAAATTCATAGAGATCCATAGTATTCTTCTCCTTAATATCGATAGATTATAGTCACATAGAGTCAGTCTTTATTTCAGAGTCCTTTTGACTTTCGTAACCCTTGGTTAGGACTCAACTTTCAAGACTAATTTAGCCCGTTTAAGATATTTCTCGCGGTCTTTCAGCCCGTTATAACCACCATTAATTCGGCGAGTGACTTCACGGATGTCGTCGCGATCTGCTGCCTCGTTTATCTGGCGGCTATTCCAATACCAGCCTGCTGCCAGGACGGCGTAGGGAGCATGTTCCACTGTGATTAAGTTTTCTGGATCTGGTTTAGGTGGTCGAATGACAAACAATCTTACATAAGGTTCGACCCCTTCCGGGCGTTCTGGTAAATCAGATAGAATCCGAATATAATTGTCTATTTCTTCATCAACTTGCTCTAGCTTCGGCAACCTCTCAACTAACTCTTGCAAACGATCTGTGGCAACATCGCGATACTGATCTAAGGTTGAGCCTGAACCATACAGTCCTTCATAGGGAGGGCAATTATCTGGTCGAGAAGGTAAGCTCGATAGAATGCGGATATAGCGATCTACAAAGTAGTCGGCTTCGTGAGGTTCTTCAGGAAGTTGAATTAGCAATTGTTCGAGACGATCCAAAGCTAGTTGGCGATATAGTCTCAATTTGCTACTGTCCATTGATTTTTTCTCTTTAACTTTTAACTTTGTCTTAATAATCAGAAATTTGAGAACACCACCTAATTTCCTCTAGATTTAACTATGTATGATAGTTAGATCTTAAAAGTTAAAAATAGTTTTGTGTGTTAGAAAATGTGTGAAAAAGTAAGCAATTTCTAGCCTTGTTCTTTATCCTAAAGTTTATTGAGAATTTACTAATTTTAGTTCTCTACACTGAAATTAGTAACGAGAAATCAATTGTTTCAGACCCATGTGGCATCTTTTTACAAGGATTTTGCCCCTACCCCCAGTAGGGCTGAGTTCTGGAGGGAAGTGAGTAAGCAAAAGTTATCCCGATGATAAGACGCATAAGCAAGGATTCAATGTTTAAGCGATCGCACTATTCGCAGTAGTGCGATCGCCATTAACCACATTCGATTAATTTGTCGGGTAAGTCGGGGGCGTTTCCACCCCTTTCTCCCCTAAGAACTGTACGTACAAGTTTCCAAGTATACAGCTCAAGCAACGTCACTCTTTCTGGTAATGCGTTTTATGATGGCAATATTGATTATTTGTTGAACAATTGATTGCTTTCGCCAACAGTGTCCCTTGCTACACAAACACCAGTTATATCTATACCCAGGTTCACGCTTGTAGTGCTAGTTAATAGTAGATGGGTTACTTTTGATTTTAGGGGTCATTTTCGTGCCATGAAAATCCGTGCTTAAGACAGAACATTACCCCGCCTTGAATTCTTAAAATTTAGAGCAACAGGGAAAAAAAGATTTTGCCAAGGAGAGTGAGTATTGTGGACAATTATCCGAATTGGCTCTGGTTGGGAAAGCCTCCTCTACAATTCCTCAATCAACAATCAACAGTTCTCGCCGAAATCTTTATTACTGAATCGGTGTTCTAGGTGTTATTTTTTTGTTGATGATAAAGGCAAAATTGGACGAACACTTTTTGCTTCTTGATTTGGCGATCGCCAACAATAACCGGATCTTGTCCCTACCCCATCTCTATAGCTTTTTGTTAAGATTCCTAACAATAGGCTTGACAAAAACTCTCTTTGTTTAACTTCTCACCAATGCTCGCGAATCATTTAGCTGTTTGTCCAAAGTCCAAGATCTTCTATTTGTTGTTTATATTCTTGAATCTTGTCTCTGGATACCTCTGTTTTTATTTGCTCTTGAATTAGTAGTCTATGATAGCGCTTGATGTCTTCGAGATCGTCACTATCGTAGATTTTGGAATACAAAGCGTCAGCCCTTTCAGAAGCTTTTGAGGCTTTTTTCGATTCTTGAGTCGCTTTATAGGCAATAGAACTGGCAGTTTTAGCTTTGTCCAGAGAGCTATCATCAGGTTTAGCATTCCTGAGAATATCTTCTGCCTTCTCTTGAGCTTCATTGTAATCGCTTGATGCTTGTGAGGCAGCTTCTGCTGCTTTAGTTGCCTTGTCAGCGGCAGCTCGAATTATCTTCTTTTTCTGATCGGCAGAAATGGTTGGAGTTCCCGATACTGTTGTAGTTGTTTTCTTACTCATGGAATCATCCTTGTCTTGTTTTTCTTCTTTCGGGTGTGTTACGCTCGGTTCAAAGAGCCGAGGGCAGTCGACCTGGAGCTTGTCGATACAGTAAGCGCATTTTGCATTCTCTTTTAATTTGATACGAATAAAATTACTACCGTCGTTCATGAATTCCGTGATGTCCCAAGATTTCAGCTCTTTTTTTTCTGACGGCGGGCGGTAGTCTTCCTCTAACGTCCGATCATTGACGGTAATTTCGATAGGTGAGTAGCCCTCACTGCCATCAGACGTTCGAGCACTGTGGTGCGTTATTTCGAGCGTGGCCTGGCTGTAGATTTCTTTACCATTCCACTGCTTGGGTTGGTGGAACGTAACCTCGACGAAGCTTTGGTTCGGTTTGTTCATCACCCAGCTTCCGCCGTAGCTTTTATTGTAAGACAAATCCTCTTCTAAGTATTTACAAGTACAGTTGCCCATTACGATCTTTGGCTTCGAAGCGTCGACCGTGCAACCCGGATAGCAGAACCGAATAAATGCCGTGTCGGTCTCCGACAGAGCAGTGTTGAATGGGGTACCCTTCCCATCCAACGTCCAGTTGTCAGGGAACGGATACAACATGATCGAATGGCGATCGAACTGGGAGAATTGCGTAGTGTCTTCGGAATATTTCTTAAACACGTTTTTGTCGACCTGTTCTTTGGACCAGTTGTTCGGGGGACCTGCGAACGCTTGATACACTACCGGCTTGTTCCACCGGATTCCGCCGGCCGGGCTCGAGTGTTCGTGGATGCAACCGATCGCGTGACCGACCTCGTGAAGGATGACATTATCTTCGACCTCCCCGATATTCATGGTCGGCTTGTCCTTTTCGATTTCTAAGTTCTTCGTCCCGACGAAGGACCAGTTACCTTCATTCTGATCGAACGCGACCCTATATTCGGCTTTTTCAATGGATGCGTCAAAGCGCATGAGAAGGTTCGCGTATTCAGTCCATTTCTTCGCGTTCTCGCGAAATTTTTGTTTCTGTTCTTCGCTGCCATTGAGAAAGTGGAAGTCGAGGACTCTTCCAGCTTTCCACAGTGTAGTGGTCGGAAGTGCGAGAAACGACACCTCAGCTGGCGGTTGCCGCTTCTCGGGCTTGACTTCAACAACACGATCGATACAAGTACCTTTGAGTAACTGATTGGTTTGTTGATTTTCCATGATTTATAGAAATTTGGTTTTTGGCAATCTCGTCGGGAATCCCCCTCTTCTAATCTTTGATTTAAGAGGGGATGAAATACGAGCCAGTATCTAGAATACTAAGAGGATGTCTGAGAAGTATCTTTAGATGCATCTAGATGGTCTATGCTCCCTTGATGAAGAGACTGTAAGTCTGATTCTTTCGTCAAGCTTAAATGCCCAGAATGTAGGGATTTTGACTTTTCAGACATCCTCTAAACCAGCAATCTTGCATATACCAGCTCTTTTTTTGATAGGTTCTGCTGGTTTTCGGAACTCTGTCGAGCCCATACGTTTTGCATGAGGTTTTTCGCTCCTCTTCATCAGCCCAACCTGTAGCATGCGCATACATCTCATTTTTATACCGCCGATAAGCGATCTAACTTATAGCAGGTTGCTTTTTTCAAAAATTTGTTACTTTGATACCATAGCCTAAAAAAAAGACAATGTCAAGACCTAACTATTATACTTATCCCTTTCTTTTTTGAAAAATGCGATAATAAATGCTATAAACGTTTGTTGGAGGAGCATGCTCAATGTCACATAAGGATAAACATTCTACTACGTCATCATCGACTCTCGAATCGGGGCGTGTGCATGTTTGCGGCGGCTTGTTCGTTTCTGTCAACAGAAGCTGGCAGGTCGCCGCCGAACGAGGCCGTCGACCTGCCGCGCCATTCAAGGGTATGGCTCCGCTTGCGCTCTGGTCGTCAACCGATACCGCTGGGGATCGAGGCCATGTTTACCTTGCCGCAGTTGCTGCCCATGATGCGTTCTGGCTGGGCTTCGAAGCCGACGAGGGCTTGTGCTTCGCGGTGATTATCAATTTGAACGGACGTTGTGCTCTGACCGGTCGCCATGGACGTTCCGACGTGTTGGAGCACGAACCGCCTAATTTCCTCGTGATCCCCGACCAGCCCTGGTTCGATTGTATCGTTGGAGCGGAGAGTACATTCGAGCAGTTGATCCCCCGGTTCGACCCTGAGGTCGACCCGACGGGTTTCGCCTCGGGTGGAGAGATCCACCTCGTGATCTACCCCGTAGATGTAAACTCACAACAGGCATCGCTTGTGCCGCAGCCGGAAGGGCCCTTTCCGCTTTACCTGCCGGAGAACGCCGCTGCTCGGACCGAACAGGCTGTTCACCCTTGGCGTGGTCGCGCCTTGCGGAAAGATTTCCACCCAACGCATTCTTGCGCCCGCCTCACCTTTCACATCGTGGAACCAAAGCGCTTCGAGGTCCTCACCGGCGTTCAGCTCTCCCCAGGCATGTTCGACGACGCCTGTGCGACACCACCGCCTCCTTATAATCCCTTCCGCGGGCCTTAGTGAAAGTTGAATTTTCCTTACAAGCGCGAAAAAATCTTACCTAAAGCCGCCCCTACGACTTTTGGCCAATGAGGTTTGAGCGCAGCGAGTGGCCATCGCCTTTTCTCATAGCGATCGCATAGCGATTATAAAAATTATAAAACTTTTAAAAGCCATCATTAGCAATATTAAGACTCTTAATATAACTAAATCGTTAAATAACCATAAATTATTATAACTATTGTCAATAAGCCAACCTCTAAGTCTAATGATTTAATCATTATAAAAGAGTCAACCTATTGATATATCTAATTTAGAGAGATGTTGTTACCCCTTCAGGTGCGTGGGTAGGTCACTCAGAACCAGAGGGAAAGTCATTGAGTATGTCACCCGCATCAGTACCAATATCCTTAAACGTTTCTGCTGCTTTATTAACAGTGTTTTGGGCTTGGTTAATAATTTTGATGTATTGCGCTACCTTCTCTGGATCGGCAGCATCAGTAATCATCAATTCCGTAGCCACTGCTACTGCTGTATTAGCAATCGTGCTAATACTCCTTAGATAGTCAGTGGCATCTTGAACAGCTAGGGCCATCGATTGAGCCACCGATTGATAAGCCTTCCCTGCTCCCTGGATTTTGACTACTTTAGGGTCGTCCACATCATTAGCCAAAATAATATTACTTTGATTAGGCTCGCTCATATTCTAAGAACTCCTTATCGTACATTTGCTCTAATTCAACCGATATAGATTAGCTATCTCAACTTCAAAAATCTTCTCCTTGAAGATCTTCTATTTGTTGTTTATATTCCTTAACCTTGTCTCTGGCTGCCTCTGTTTTTATTTGCTCCTGAATTAGTTGTCTAGCATAGCGCTTGATTTCGTCCATATCCTTACTATCGAAGATTTTGGAATACAAAGCGTCAGCCTTTTCAGAAGCTTGTGAGGCTTTTTTCGATTCTTTAGCCGCATTATGGGCAATAGAACTGGCAGTTTTAGCTTTCTCCAGAGAGCTCTCATCAGGTTTAGCATTCCTGAGAATATCTTCTGCCTTCTCTTGAGCTTCATTGTAATCGCTTGATGCTTGTGAGGCAGCTTCTGCTGCTTTAGTCGCCTTGTCAGCGGCCGAACGAACTATCTTCTTGTACTGATCGTCAGAAATGCCGTTTGTCGTAGGGAATTGCAGTTTATCATCTCCTGATTGCTTTTTGTCTTCTTCTTCTTGTTTTCCTTCAGGTAGTGGTCCTGGAGCTATTGTTAGAGAGGGTGGTGTCAGAGCCACCCTTTGACTCGACAAGGACATGATGCGCTGGCAAGCACTGGCCACAACGGCAGAATTGATTTGCTGCATCCCACTCTGGGCCGTTACAGAATTTTGCATCAGTAAACTAGTAGCATGGGCCATTGATTGATAAACCATGGCCATTGATTGAGCAGGAGCTTTACCGACCACACTGACATTGGTTTGGGTAATGGCATCGGTAATCTGGCTATTAACTGTTGGTGTTTGTGTATCTGCCATGACTCTTTCCTTTGATATTGAACGTCATCCTAAATCCTGTTCGTGCAGATTACTTTGATTCAGGCCCCTAAATTCCCAATGTTTGGGGACTTTAAATAGTTTATGGTTTCCTGTGAAAGTTACTTCTCTCAAACGGATTTAGGATCAGACTTTATTTGACTGACTTGCCGGCTAATACCTACACAAGATTCGGAAGGTTCATTACAGTACATCCTGTTAGCTCAAAGCTTTGTCTGCTCAAACTCAATAAGACTATGGTTGAGTTATCTTCGTCGCGCGGCACTCAAGAAAAATCGGCACTAGCAGAAGTGATGAATAAGCTTTTATTCACCGACTTAACTCGTTTCAAGTTATCAATGGACGCTCCCGAAGAAATCTTCGAGATAATTCAGCAAGAGGGTTAACCCTAAACCAATGTCTCAATTCGTTTTGTCTGTCAAAGACAAGATTTTCTGGCAGGCTGTGGAAATAATGGCGGCATTTAGCTGCTGCATCCCATTTTGGGCAGTGACAGCATTTTCCATGGACAGACTCAGGGAGTGAGCCAATGTCTGATATACCATACCCATTGCTTGAGCTGGTGCCTCACCAAGTAGCTTGACATTAGTTTGAGTAACAGCATCAGTAATCTGAGCGTTAACCAGATCGGCCATGATCAATTCCTTGACTTTTGGGTACTTTTAACTATTCTATTGTGCTATTAAACGAAGTTTTTGTCTAGGAGCAGGATGGCTTAATAAACCTCGCGACTTATTTTGATGGAAACCGGCTTGATACAGGTGATACTGATCGAGATTGGGGTTAGCGATCCTTAGTAGGAGTTATGCGCGCTCCACGAAATAATCAGAGTTTGAGATTGCTTTGCTACTGGGCAGGCTGTCGCCTATGCTACGGGGCGCAATGACCCAAAATCGTTGTTTTAGGTTCTCACTGCCTAACTTCTACCTTAGATAACGTTTTTCGCTTCTCCTACTATTTGCTTAGGGATGTCAAGATAGCAATGATTCCTTGCAAATTTTCGAGGGATTTTTGGGAATTTAAGGGTGATGGTTGGGGTTTAGGCCAAATGACTTGTTGTAATTCCTTGGTGGTTGCTGTCTGCTGGGCTGTTGTTAGTTGCTTTTGAGCATTAACTGCATTTTGCGCTAACAGACACATGGACTGGGAGAGCATTTGATAACCACTACCCATAGCCATAGCCGGTGACTCAGCATTAGAGGGAATAACCTTAGAAGCTTGGTTATCTGAAGTGCGATCGTCACAGGGTTGGTCATCATCACCTCCTGGACTTTCGACTGACACTTCAACGGTAACATCAAACTCCAACGTTTCTGAATTTTCTTTGACTATCTCCTGATTTTCATCAGCAAACTCAAACCTTTCTGCATTTATTTCACCCATGATTGTTTACCTATATTATGTGGCAAAAATGTATCAGGAAAGCGAAAGGTTGAATACACTAGCACGAGTCCTACCTGACGGTGGAGGGGCAAAGTAAAATTTTGTCCCTTTCGCCTTTTGACCTGATCTTTCTAAGAGAGTCCTACCCTGTCTTGACTATTTAGTTCAAGATTGGCTTGGCTCATCCGCTACTGGGGCTATGTAGTTGGGGGTGTTGACTAAGAGATGTCTTTGAGAGCCTTCACAACTGCCAGGATATTAGCCAACAGACCTGCTGTATCAGCCTCTAGAGTCTTACTGGTGGCTGCTGCTGTACTAGCAGTATCAACAGAGTACAGTAAGCTAACCCCTTGAGTAGTAGCGGCCTGATGAACAATATTGGACTGTTGTTGAGCAGTTACAGCATTCTGGGCTGCTAAACTCAACGATTGGGACATGCTTTGGTAGAGATTACTCATGGCCATGGCTGGCGAGTCACCAAGAACCTTGACATTCGCTTGAGTAACTGCATCGGTAATTTGTGTGCTTACGGTATTATCTGCCATAATTTCCTCCGAATCAAAAATTGGTTTTCATCACAGGACACCAACAAACAAGGTGAACCTTACTGGGGTAATGACCAGTTACACCCTTTAGTTAGAAATGGGTGACCTATTGATCAAAAAATCTGGAAGCTAGTTATTTCTCATTCTTGAGAGCTTGAACAACCGAAGTAATTTGTGGGCTGACGGTAGAATTTGCCATAATTGCCTCCTAAATTAACAATAGTTGCATAACAGGACACAAAAAAATTAAGGTGAAGTCCACCGGCCTAATCATCCAGGTGTACTCTTTAGTTAGAAATGAGTGACCTATTTGATGAACCTATCGTTGAGGCTATTTAAGCATTCTTGAGAGCTTGAACAACCGATAGGATATTGGCTAAGACATCTGGCGTATCAGCCCGTAATGCCTTACCAGAAGCTGAAGCAGTAGTTGCTGTTCCCATAGAGTACAAAAGACTAACCCCTTGGGTGGTGGTGGCCTGATGGACAATATTGGACTGTTGTTGAGAAGTTACAGCATTTTGGGCTGACAAACTCAACGATTGAGAGATGGTTTGGTACAGGTTACTCAAAGCCATGGCTGGCGAGTCACCAAGAACTTTCACATTGGCTTGAGTTACTGCATCAGTAATTTGTGTGCTTACGGTAGAATTTGCCATAATTTCCTCTAAATTAACAATGGTTGTTCACTATCAGGACACAAAAAACTAAATATGAGCTCTAATTAGTAATGACCAGTTATACTCTTTTAGTTTGAGATGTGTTACCTTTTAATGAACACATCAGACAGCATTGAGAGCCTCGACAACTCCCAAAATATTCGCTAGGACATCGGGGGTATCAGACCGTAATACTTTACCAGATGCTGAGCCAAGGGTAGCTGTGTCAACAGAGTACAACAGGCTAACTCCTTGGGTGGTGGTCGCTTGATGGACAATATTAGACTGCTGCTGAGAAGTTACAGTATTTTGGGCTGACAAACTCAACGATTGAGAAATGGTTTGATAAAGGTTACTCAAGGCCATGGCTGGAGATTCAGCAAGAACCTTCACATTGGCTTGAGTTACTGCATCAGTGATTTGTGTGCTTACGGTAGGATCTGCCATAATTTCCTCTAAATTAACTATGATCGGTTTGACAGGACACGAAAAACTAAAGATAAGCTATAATTAGCTTATGACCAGTTACGCCTTTTAGTTTGGGATGTGTTATAGCAACCGAACTTGCATCTTAGGGCATTTTCCTGTTCTCTGTTCCCTGTTCCCTGTTCCCTTTGAACCAAGATAGGATGTCCTAATCTATACTTCGACTGCTATACCTATTGGTGAACACATCTTGTGTTATAATTTATGGTTGATTTTTAATACCCTTGAGAGCCTCGACAACTCCCAGTATATTCGCTAAGACATCTGGCGTATCAGCTCGTAATGCCTTCCCAGATGCTGAACCAAGGGCAGCGGTGTCAACAGAGTACAACAAGCTAACACCTTGGGTGGTGGTGGCCTGATGGACAATATTAGACTGCTGCTGAGAAGTCACAGCATTTTGGGCTGACAAACTCAAGGATTGAGAGATGGTTTGGTAGAGATTACTCAAAGCCATGGCTGGCGAGTCACCAAGAACCTTCACATTGGCTTGAGTAACAGCATCGGTAATTTGTGTGCTTACTTTGGGATCGGAGTTTGTTGTATCTGCCATAATTTCCTCTAAATTAACTATGGTTGATTGGACAAGATACCGACTCATCAGACCCAGTTGAAGACCCCTAGGGGGTGGGCAGAGTCCTTGTCGGTAATTAGGTGATCTTGCGTCTTTATTGACCTGTTCTGAATAAACAACGAACCAAGGAAGCGAATTGTGAATTTTTTGCTATTTTGATAGTGGGTACACCCAATCAACCATCAACCATCAACCATCAACCGTCAACATTTCCGGTACCGGTAAAAGTCTCACTAAATTAATTCTTGCCTTACTTTTTGACCATCTTTGTGAATAATATAAGCGGGAACACCAACTACAACGCAATTATTAGGGACATTCTTAACCACAACTGCATTAGCCCCGATAACTACATTATCACCCACTTTAATGTTGCCAATTACCTTTGCACCGGCGGTAATCCTGACATTATTGCCGATAGTGGGGCGACCTGTTTTATCTTTATAACCAATGGTTACTTGTTGATTCACCCAACAATTAGCTCCTAAATCTGCCATAATAATTGTGCTAAAGCCATGCTGAATGAAAAGACCTGGTCCAATATTACAAGAATTATCCAGGAAAAAGTAAGGACACGGTTGATAGATTACCTTAAGAATATACATTAAAAATTGTCCTAAAAAGTTTCCTTTAAATAAACGAAAATAATATAAATTTCTAAATTCTTTTGCTTCTTGTAATAAAGCAAGCAATTGCATTAAAATTGCTCTTTTTTCCCAATTTAAAGCTTCTACCCAATGTTTAACATCAGCAATAATGATTTCTTTGTTAGAAGTTACAGCGAAAGAAATCAACAGAGGAGCAATAAAACAGCATTTTAAACTAAATAATATTTTTTTCAAAAAGCCTTTCATAAAACTCAGGATTAAATCAGCAGTAAGAGTGAATTAGACTTCTTCGTTAAAACTAAATTATACTACCTCCTATAACCCCAAAAAAATTACTATGTTCCCTAACTTGGATTCTCGAGAGATAGCAACAGCTTTTTGGCCCAAAGTTTCGATTATCATTCCAATTTACAACGGAGAAGTAGATTTACCAGAATTACTTAATTGTTTATATTCGCAAACTTATCCCTCCCATTTAAGCGAGTTTCTGTTAGTTGATAATAATAGCAGCGATGGAACTGCAGATATACTAAAGACTGCTGCAGCCGAAGCATCCACTAGGGGAATCAAACTCCATCCTCTCACAGAAAATAAGCTCCAAAGTTCCTATGCTGCGCGCAATCAAGGCATTAAAGCTTCTACTGGGGATATTTTAGTCTTTACTGATGTTGATTGTCGACCTCAACCGGATTGGTTAGAAAAGTTGGTTCAACCTTTTGTTAGTCCTAAACTAGTCATCGTTGCAGGGGAAATAGAAGGACTAACTGGTACCACTCTATTAGAAAACTATGCTCAAAAGATTGGTATTTTGTCACAAAAGTTTACTTTAGAACATCCTTTTTGTCCCTACGGCCAAACTGCAAATCTGGCCATGAGAAAGGATGTATTATGCAAAGTAGGCTTATTTCGTCCTTATCTTACTACTGGAGGAGATGCAGATATTTGTTGGCGCATTCTTCGAGAAACTGATGGAGAAATTAAGTTTGCTGCTGATGCCATTGTTCGTCATCGTCATCGTGATAATTTAACAGATTTTAGAAATCAATGGCGACGCTATGGTAAATCTAATCGTTATTTACATGAATTGTATGGGGTAGATTTGATGAAAGAATGCAATACCTACGCAATTTTTTATCGTTTAAGTCGCTGGTTAATTAAAGAATTACCCCAAAAAAGTCTTAAGGCGATCGCCGGTAAAGCTACTTGGCTCGATCTAATTAAAACTCCTCTTGATTTAATTGGCTGGCAAGCAAGAACAACTGGACAAAAACAAGTTAAACTGCCAGAAAAGGCTCGCAAAATAGAATATTTTTAACCCAGAAAATTTCTGACTATGTTCACAATTCTTGCTGAAGCTTTACCATCCCCAAAGGGATTAATAGCTTCTGCCATTTTCTGATAAGTATTCTGATTAGATAGTAATTCTCTGGCAGCTAGTAAAATTTCTTGAGCATTGGTTCCTATTAATTTAGCTGTACCTGCTTCTACCGCTTCTGGTCTTTCCGTCGTTTCTCGTAAAACCAATACGGGTTTACCTAAACTGGGGGCTTCTTCTTGTAAACCGCCTGAATCAGTTAAAAGTAAGTAACAGCGTTGAATTGCTCCTACTAATTCAGCATAGTCTAAGGGTTCAGTTAAAAATACTCTCGGATGTTCACCTAAAGCTGCTTGAATGGGTTTTCTGACAATGGGATTTCGATGTAAGGGTAATAATAAAGCAGTATCAGAAAACTCCTCTAAAATAAGCTTAAATCCTGTTAGAATATCACTTAATGGTTGTCCCCAATTTTCTCTTCTATGGACTGTTGCTAGTAAAACTCGATAATTATGCCAATCTAATCCATCAATATCACACTGAGGATTTTGTTGGGCGACATTAAGTAAAGCATCAATCACTGTATTACCTGTGTGGTGAATTTTTCCTGGAACTGCTGAATTTTGTAGATTTTTCAGTGCTAATTGAGTGGGAGCAAAATGAAGTTGTGTTAACTGAGAAATTAAACGGCGATTAGCTTCCTCTGGGTAGGGATTATAAATATTATTGGTGCGCAGCCCAGCTTCTACATGACCGAGGGGAATTTTTTGGTAAAATGCTGCTAATGCTGCTGCAAACGCTGTCGTCGTGTCTCCTTGTACTATAACCAATCTAAGATTCAGTTTAGAAAATAGTTGCTCTAAGCCCTGTAAGCTACGACAAGTAATATCAGTCAGACTCTGTTGCGGTTGCATGATTTTTAGGTTTTCATCTGCTTCTAAGCTAAATAGCTGCATAACCTGAGCCACCATTTCTTGATGTTGTCCAGTTAAAATTACTAAAGTATCGAACTCTTGGCATTGACGAAAATGTTGAATAACAGGGGCTAATTTGATCGCTTCTGGACGAGTTCCTAAAATAATCCCAATAGAAATTTTGGTTAGGGTCATCTTTAGATCTAAATTTTATCTTGTTGATATATATTACAACAAATGACCAATGACCAAAAAACTAATCACAAAAAAACCCGGATTTGCCGGGTTACCTCTACCTATTTAATTAAGTTTAAATAGTTATTTAGAGATTTGTTAAATTACAGGTAAGAGGACAAGCAGCATATACGGGGTGATGTATCTGTTTATCTTCTCCATGCAACCAACGTAACCAGCTTACTTGTTGAGGATGGACTCCTTTCAATGTTAGAGCAGTAGCACTTAATAATATTGCTAAAACAGTCAGACCAAGAATACTTCCTGAAACTAATAATACCGCACTAGCTGGCAAAATTGATTGCAAGACTAGTGCTGCTAAAGCCCCAATAGTCATTATGATTACTACCACAGGAAACCCCACTACTAAAAAACAAACTGTAAGAGTGAAACTCCAAAGGAGAAAGCTTTTTAGCATACCAACCACATAGGAGTTTGTCCAGCTTCCTCGATTTGTTATTTGCATTTTATTATTTCCTCCGAAGATGGATTATTATTTAACGACAACGAAAATTAAGTTTGTTTAAAGTTTCCGTAAAACTAACTAATTTAAGTCTATGTTAATGATAAGTATATATAAAATTAAAGTAAAGTGAAGGGTTTTGTAATAAAATTTAACATTATATTAAGGTTAATTATGCTACATAACCTTAATATAACTCTTGAATAGAGTGATCCCCAAGCAGTTAAGTCATCGATTATAGATTTTTTTTATGTTTCTTAACAATTTATTTATATTTTCTCATAATACTAGTTCTCTTGAATTTCCGTAAACTAAATTAAAGAAAAGTTGTGGGGAGTGAAGAAGCAAGATATTCTGAGGTAATCGAGTCTTAGAGAGCTACTAAATCACTACAGAATACTTCTTCATTTTCCTGTCTGAGTCTCCGGGGGCTTCCCGCGATCAAGTCGTCTTTACTCTCAAGCCTGCCAATCGAGGTGACGCTCCACAAATTCTCAACTCATTCCGAGTCGGCATCAGTGGAGCCATTCCCGCAGGCATTGGTGGACCTAGTCTTGGTCAAATATCATTGCCAATTTATGAGTGAACTTCGCTCAGTTAGAGTAGCCTAGTTCATGTAATTCAGTCATTCGGATAGGACGATGGGATTCTCCCATCGCCCCATGTTAATTGGTCATGGGATTGTAGATTGTAGAGCCAGTAGGGGCGCAAGCAAGAGCGCC
>JAAUYA010407761.1_pt1 | contig 16865 bp, 16 predicted proteins | sample 7278161 | NCBI WGS metagenome assembly JAAUYA01 (sample SAMN14350120, study PRJNA611818) | marine sediment metagenome | isolation source: surface marine sediment (3m) | place: French Polynesia: Moorea | collected 2018-08
ATATCTAAAAGGTGGGATTACCATTAGCTAACCGACTAAAACAGCGGCATGATTTTCAAGCTGTATATCAGCAGGGTATTCGCCGCTATAGTCGCAACCTAATCTTAAGAGCTCTAAAAACCTTACCAGATCCAGGAAAACCTCATTATCCCACTCGCATTGGCATTGCCATCAGTCAAAAGGTAAGTAAAAAAGCAGTAGTTCGCAATCGCATGAAAAGACAAATTCGGGCAGCCACCAGAGAGTTGCTACCCTATATGGAAAGCGATTGGGAGATCGTGATTGTGGTACGCCCAGAAGCAGTAGAGTGCAAATATGAACATTTTCTGCGAGAATTAAAGCAGTTGTTAATAAAGGCTGAGATTATCGATGGGTATAAAAGAAAACATTTATTATGAAGGCGGTCCCCATATTGGTGACTTGATTATCAATATCTTATTAGCGTTTACAGTTATCTGTTTGCCCTTGACGGTAGGCGCAATAGTTCGGGCTATCTGGTTACGTTATCGTATTACCGATCGCCGCATCTCTGTAACTGGGGGATGGATGGGACGCGATCGCACCGACATTATCTATGCAGAAATCGTCAAAGTTGTCAAAGTACCGAGGGGTATAGGACTATGGGGGGATTTGGTTGTTACTCTGAAAGATAAGAGTCGTTTAGAAATGCGGGCTTTGCCCAGATTTCGCGAGATATATAACTACGTAGCCGAAAAAGCAGCTGCTAAAACCGGCAGACCACTAGAATCTATCGCTAGTTAATTTAACTAAAGTAGTTATTTATACTCTGAATTTGCTTTTACATAAATCTAATTTTGCTTAAAATTAACAAACAAGAAAACAAAAGAGTAACTATAATTTAGAATCAATGGATTTTGGCATAGGTTTTATTTCTACTAATATCATGCTGCCAATCCTGGACTTTTTCTACGGGATTGTGCCAAGTTATGGGTTGGCGATTATCGCCCTAACCCTTGTCGTTCGTTTTGCTGTCTATCCTCTCAGTGCTGGTCAAATTCGCAATATGAGAAAGATGCGCATTACTCAACCACTGATGAAGGAAAGGCAAGAAGAAGTTCAAAGAAAATATAAAGACGATCCCCAAAAACAACAGGAAGAAATGGGCAAGATCATGCAAGAGTTTGGCAACCCCCTTGCCGGTTGTTTTCCCCTCTTGTTACAAATGCCCATTCTTTTTGCCCTGTTTGCAACCCTTAGAGGCTCGCCTTTTGCAGATATTAACTACACCGTTGACGTACAGATTTTCCCCCGAGAACAAATAGAGAGAATTCAACCGCAACCTTTTGCGACTAAACCTCAAAATATTTATGTCAATGATGGGGTACATAAACAAGTAACTGCTATGTTGCCCACGGGGAATCAATTAGTAGTTGGGGAAAAAAGCAAAATTGAATTGCAAACTACTGAAGGAAAACCTTTCGCTGATTTAGTTGCTCAATATCCTGATACTAATTTAGAGCTCAAATGGCAAGTAACCAAGGGACAAGACAGGGTTAAAGTTAATCCTGATGGTACTGTAGAAGCAATGGTTAGCGGAGATGCGACTATTCAAGCAACTGTACCCGGTATTGCTGCGAATAAAGGATTTCTTTTTATTGAAGCTTTAGGGCGGGTTGGTGCCATAGGTGAAAATGGAATTATTCATTGGGATATCTTGGGCATGGTGATCTTCTTTGGTTTCAGCATTTATCTCAACCAAGAACTTTCTGGTTCAGGACAAGCCAAGGCTGGTGGCAATGAACAACAACAAACTGTCAATAAAATCACGCCCATACTTTTTTCTGGTATGTTCCTATTTTTCCCTCTTCCGGCTGGGGTATTAATGTATATTGTGATTGCTAATATTTTTCAAACCATTCAAACTCTGATTTTGATGCGAGAACCTTTGCCAGAGAATTTACAAAAGCTTGTCGAACAACAAGAAAAAGAAGCTAAAGGCAGAGAAACTTTACCCTTTGAACACAAACGTTCTAAGAAGAAACAAAAGACTTCAGGATAAAAATAACTATGGATCAGCAAATCCAACAAGGTCAACAGTGGTTAGAGAAATTACTAAATCTAATCGGCATACCTGCTCAGGTCAACATTGGCAGAGTTGAAGAAGAAAAAGATCGTGAAAACTCTTGTTGGTTAACTATTGATGAAACTAAGCTCTCTCAAGAAGAAATTGAGACTTTGATTGGCAAAAAGGGCGAAAGTATTGATTCTATTCAATATTTAGCTAATGCTCTATTAAACATTGGTGTAGAAGAAGAGCAAAAAAGAAGATTTACTATTGAACTTAACGGTTATCGTATTCGCCGTCAAGCTGAACTACTTACGATAGCTGAAACAGCAGCAGCTAGAGTACGTCAAACCGGTCAACCAGAGGAAATAAAACACCTATCTTCCGCCGAACGCCGTCAAATTCATAGCTTATTGCAAGAGTCTAGCGATCTGCAAACCGAAAGTCAAGGACAAGAACCAGATCGGCGTTTAATTGTACGTTTACGCTAATGATAGTGCTCAATCATCAATAAGTTGGAGAGCATTGAGCAGTTCATAAATAATTATCAATGGACAATTTTATTTTGTTCATTGGTAATTTTCATAGGCAGGAGAAATAAAACAATGGAAGCTATTTACATTCCTCAGTTGCTGAAAATGCCCGGCAGAAAAGAGGAGATTAAAATCAGTGATTTTATCCCGGGTTTAAATACTCTAACTCCAGTGCGAGGTTTTTTGGTGATAACTCATGGAGGTAATTTTTTAGAAGTCTATCTTCAAGCAGAGACAATTTTGACTTTGACCTGCGATCGCTGTTTGCAGCAGTATAATCATCGCTTAAAAGTGGAAACAACCGAACTAATTTGGTTAGAATATGACCTAGAACTAGATCAAAATATCCCCTTAGAAAGAGAAATATCCCTAGAAGATTTATCAGAAACTCTCTCTCCAGACAGTTATTTTGACACAGAAACTTGGGTTTTTGAACAATTATCCTTAGCTATGCCCATGCGTCAACTATGTGGGAAAAACTGTCAAGCACCCCAAACTAAGGAAGAAGAAACAAAAACAATCATCGATAGTCGTTGGGCGAGTTTAGCTTCTCTAAAATCAATGGTTAAAGAGTAAATGGAAAAAGTAACCCATCCTTACCATTGGCTGGAAAAATCATTACAAACAATTCACCGAGCTAACTGGTATCGTCAGGTCAAAACTATCAACAGCTTACCCGGTGCAGTTGTAGAATTGGAAGGGCGGACGCTAATTAATTTTGCTAGTAATGATTATTTAGGATTAGCAGGGGACTTTCGCTTAATTAATGCTGCTGTAGAGGCAACCCAAACATACGGCACAGGTTCTACCGGTTCTAGATTATTGAGTGGACATCGACAATTACATCGAGATTTAGAAAAGGCGATCGCCTCTGTTAAACAGACAGAAGATGCCTTAGTTTTTAGTTCTGGATATTTAGCGAATTTAGGAACTATTGCTGCTTTAGTAGGAGCAAAAGATTTAATTTTAGCGGATCGATATAATCATTCTAGTCTCAAAAATGGGGCTAAACTAAGTGGAGCAAAAATCATTGAATATAGTCACTGTAATCTTCAAGATTTAGCAGTCAAGCTCCAAAAAAATAGGTCACAATATCGCCGTTGTCTAATTATCACTGATAGTGTATTTAGTATGGATGGAGATTTATGTCCTCTACCACAATTAATTAACATAGCCAAAGAGTATAGCTCTATGTTACTAATAGATGAAGCACACGCTACAGGAGTAATGGGACAAAATGGAGCAGGATGTGCCGAATATTTCGATTGTACTGGGGAAGAAATGATCCAAATAGGTACACTTAGTAAAGCTTTGGGAAGTTTAGGCGGTTATGTCGCTGGAGGGGCAAATTTAATTGATTTTTTGCGTAATCGTTGTCCCACTTGGATTTACACTACTGCGTTATCTCCTGCCGATACAGCCGCCGCCTTAGCTGCTCTTGATATTGTGCAACGAGAACCTCAACGCCGTCAAAAGTTATGGCAAAATGTCACTCTACTCAAAGATAAGCTATCGAGTTTAAATCTTAAGTTATCTCCCTCAGAATCACCGATTATTTGCATCAATTTATCCACAGCAATTGAGGCACTTAATCTAGCAGAAAAACTCTACAATGCTGGGATCTTCGCTCCTGCTATTCGTCCTCCGACAGTACCTACAAGTCGGCTACGTTTATCTGTAATTGCTACTCACAAAAATGAACACATTGACCAGTTAGTTAGTCTAGCCAAACAATAACCAGATGGGCAAGATGCAACAATTTTCCAGGCAGTACTAATTACAGATACTTTGCCCACCTCTGCTGCTGATTAATTTTAGGCAAGGAAAGGGAACCTTTAAATTTGAGGAAACTTTCTGACCTGATATTCTAAACTCTCTATCATTTGGTAATTTTTCCCTGCCATTTTTTGCGCAAATTGTTTTTCCACTATATTTAACTCTTTTTGCGGAATACTTTTCCATTCCCCACGACTTTGCCAGCGAATGAGCATAATAACTTCATCCATTCGCTCAGGGTTAAGCCAGACTTCCTTGCCTAAAAATCCCGAGTAAGTTTTCAATTTATTGGTCCAAATTTGTTGATCTATTTCAATAAATTCTTCTCTCAAATCGGGGGATACTCTAAATTTTAACCATTCAATAATCATTTTATCGTTCCTAAATTTATTATAAAATGCGATCGGGCTTTTGCTTTTAAGAAGCCCACGGCATAATCTTTTGATTTGCCGATAGGATTATGTCACAAAGCTCCTGCTGCTGTGCGATCGAAAATTCCTGCTCCTAAGTGAGTAGTAATGTTGATCGCTTGTAGTACTGGCGCTCCTGCTAAACCTTGAGGATAGTCAACAACTGTGACTGCGCCATTACCCTGTTTAATATTCCAGAAATTAGCAGGTTTTAAACCTAAAAGATGACAAATAATTACTTTATTAATCGCATCGTGTGCCACTACGATACCTGTTTTCGGCTGAGGATTATGAGTGTGGGTAGTAACTATCTCTTGCCAAGATTTTACTGCACGCTCCCATACTTGTTGTAAGTTTTCTCCCTCTGGCATTTGGACGGTTTCTGGTGCTTCTTTCCATTGATTTAATAAACCTGGAAATTCCGCTTCTATTTCTGTCTCTAATTTTCCTTCCCACAAACCATGAGAAATTTCAGCTAAATCTGGTTTTGATTCTAATTCTACTTGGGGATGATATTGTAAAATAATTTCGGCAGTTTCTTTGGGACGTAATAAAGGACTGGTGACGGCAAAATCTAAACTAATATCTTTGAGAAATTCTGCTGCTTTTTTTCCTTGTTGCTTCCCAGTTTCATTGAGAGGAATATCTTTTACCCCTTGAAAACGAGACATTCTATTCCATTCGGTTTCACCATGACGTACTAGTAGTAGTCTTACTCCCTGATGTCCTGGACGTGGTTCAGGAATATCTATTCCTAGATGAGAAGTTTGATTTAATGATTCCAGTTGTACGGGCTCTTCCCAACCACCAGTAAAGTTTAAAACATTAATGCAGCAATTGGACTGCTGAATACTGTGATAGCGAGAAGTATCTATGCCTAAAGCAGTCATGATTAAACAGCGATTGATGCCATTGTGTGCCACTATCAGTATAGTTTCGTCTTGATGTTTGGGAATAACCTCTTGCCAAAATTCCTGTGCCTGTTGGTAGAGAGAAACTACAGGGTAATGATCTTTGCCTGCTACAGTCATTTTAAATTCATGGGGGCATTCTTTCCAAGTACGATAATGTTCGGGGTATTTTGTGGCTATCTCATCTTTTTTGTACTTCTCCCACAAAGGCAAGTCAATCTCTAATAACTTGTCTGCTACTGTTAGGGTAGGATTAGTTTCAATACACTGCTGGATGATTTCCGCTGTTTTCTTGGCTCTTTGTAGAGGACTACAATAAAAACCACCTAATTTGACTTGACTCAGAGTTTGACCCAATATTTGAGCATCACTAGCACCTTTTTCTGTTATTACTGACTCATCACAACGACCTTGAATCATTTTCTGGGCATTATAGCTACTTTGTCCATGACGAACAATAATTACACGAGTAGTCAAAGCTTTCTTCCTCATCAGATACTTTCAAAAAGATACTTTAACTCAAATTTGCCCCCTAGAGTCTATCTATTTTTACACTGAGAACTCAAACATACCTAATGCCTGCCTGGTGCCAGCGCCTTAAAGCTTCTCCCAGGCGATCGCATTCAGCAATTAAGCTCACCCGCACATAACCTTCTCCACCTTTACCAAAAGCACTCCCCGGGGTTACTACTACGCCAGTTTTTTGCAACATATCCAAAGCAAAATCGGTAGAACTATTTCCTGGTGGTGTTTCTATCCACAGATACATAGTTGCTTGAGAAGGAGTTATCTTCCATCCTAACTCGGCTAAACCTTTAATTAAAAAGTCTCGCCTTTTTCGATAACGATCTCTTACTTGTTGAATATAATTATCTGACAAATTTAACGCAGTTTCCGCCGCCGCTTGGATTACGGCAAAAATGCCGTAATCGAAGTTAGTTTTAAGGGTTCGCAAACCTTGAATAATATCCCTGTTACCAACGACAAAGCCCACTCGCCAACCAGCCATATTATAGGTTTTGGAGAGAGTATGGAACTCCACACTAATTTCTTTCGCTCCTGGTATTTGTAATATACTTGTAGGCTTATAACCTTCAAAGGCAATTTCTGCATAGGCTAAATCATGAACCAACATTATTTCATAATGGCGAGCCCAAGAGACAATTTCTTCAAAAAATGCTCTTGGTGCAGTAGCTGTAGTGGGATTATTGGGGTAGTTAAAATAGAGAATTTTAGCTTCTCGGGCGATATCTTCGGGAATAGCAGTTAAGTCAATTAACCAGTTATTTTCTGCTGTAAGGGTTAAAGGATAAATATCCCCTTGAGCGATGGCAGGTCCCCGGAAATGAGCTGGATAAGTGGGACTCGGCACAAGTACCACGTCTCCTGGATTGATGTAAGCTAAAGCTAGATGGGTTAAACCTTCTTTGGAGCCCAATAGGGGTAGAGCTTCACTGTCAGAATCTAAGAGGACATCATAACGGCGTTGATACCAATTGGTAATCGCCTTCCGAAAACTTGCGGTACCTTCAAAGGGAGGGTAACCATGATTTTGGGGATTAGCCAAGGCAGCGATCGCCGCCTCAATTACAGGTTGAGGCGGCGGACCATCGGGATTTCCCATGCCCAAATCAATTAAATCTAAGCCTTGCTCTCTGGCTTTAGCTTTTAATTCATCGAGACGGGCAAAAACATAGGCAGGTAGGGTATTTAAACGTTGGGCACGGTTATTCCAACTTATACTCATGCACATACAAGGAGATTGGATAAAGACAAAATAAGCGCGGATATTATTATTGCACTAATTTGTGCCATTGCGCCATCATTTTAACACTGCGAGGAAGAATTAACTATCAGTGGTGTTAAAGAACAAAATAGATCGAGGCAACCAAGGGGCAAAAATCCAAAATTTCGCCTCAAAGGGTTGACAATCTCGAAAATATTAGTTAAATTAGTTTATGTCTGTCAAACACTTAAAAAAAGATAGACTAATAAGCCCCCATCGTCTAGAGGCCTAGGACACCTCCCTTTCACGGAGGCGACAGGGATTCGAATTCCCTTGGGGGTATGTAATTAAACAACTATCGCCCCATTATATAATCAATATTCCGCCTTTGGGTACTACTCCCAAGCGATCCTCTTGAGCGATTCAGAAAAAATGAGATAATAATTACATTACCTAAGATTTAACTGAACTAACAATTATTTATTGCTCAAGGAGAGAGAATAATGCGTTTATCCCAAATGCTTTTGGTCACATTACGGGAAGATCCCGCCGAAGCAGAAATCAAGAGTCACAAGTTACTATTGCGTGCAGGTTACATTCGTCGGATTGGCAGTGGTATTTATGCCTATCTACCCCTGATGTGGCGCGTATTAAAGAAAGTATCTCAAATTGTCAGAGAGGAAATGGATGCTACAGGGGCACAAGAGTGCCTATTACCTCAAATACAACCCTCAGAGTTGTGGAAAGAGTCGGGGCGCTGGGAAACCTATACCAAAGCGGAAGGAATTATGTTTTCTTTCATCGATCGCCAGAAGCGAGAGTTGGGTTTAGGACCAACTCATGAAGAAGTAATCACGGTCATTGCCAGGGATATGATTAGATCTTACCGCCAACTACCCCTTCATTTATATCAATTGCAAACTAAATTTAGAGACGAAATTCGCCCCAGGTTCGGTTTGATGAGAGGTAGAGAATTTATTATGAAAGATAGTTATTCTTTCCATACGGATGAAGCCAGCTTGAAAAAAACCTATCAGGATATGGACCGAGTTTACCGTAACATTTTAAGACGCTGTGGATTGAGTTTTCGAGCAGTAGAAGCAGATCCTGGCGCGATCGGGGGTTCAGGCTCGCAGGAATTTATGGTCTTAGCTGATGTAGGAGAAGATGAAATTCTCTACACTGAGAATGGCAAATATGCTGCTAATGTGGAAAAAGCCGTCTCTCTTCCTCCAGATAAGGAAACTTCTCCTTTTACTAACTATGAAAAGAAAGCAACTCCTAACACAGACACCATTGAAAAATTAGCTCAATTTCTTCAATGTTCCCCCACAGTGATCGTCAAAAATATACTCTATGAAGCAGTTTACGATTCTGAGAAGGTAGTATTAGTATTAGTACATATTCGCGGAGACCGAGATGTCAATGAGGTCAAGCTCCAAAATGAGTTAGTTAAACTTGCTCCTCAGTATGAGGCTAAGACATTATTAGCTTTAAATGTAGCTGAGCAAACATCTCTGGCACGATGGGCTGCTAAACCTCTACCATTAGGATATATCGCCCCAGATCTCAGCGATGATTATATTGTTGAGTCTCAACATATTTGCCCTCAGTTTCTGCGCTTAGCCGATAAAACTGTAGAAGAGTTAGAGAATTTTGTCACCGGAGCCAATGAGTTGGGTTATCACCTCTTAGGTGCTAACTGGGGTGAACAATTCCAGTTACCCGAGTTAATCTTGGATATTCGTAAAGCTAAAGCAGGCGATCGCTGCTTGCACGATCCTTCACAACTCCTCCACACTGCCAGAGGAATTGAAGTTGGACATATTTTCCAACTCGGCACTAAATATTCTCAAGCCATGAGTGCAACCTATACCAATGAACAGGGAGAAGAAGTACCTTTAGTGATGGGATGCTACGGTTTGGGGGTGTCCCGTTTAGCACAAGCGAGTGTAGAACAATCTTACGATCGAGATGGGATCATCTGGCCGCTGAGTATTGCTCCCTATCATGCCATCGTGATTATTCCCAACCTTAATGATGCTCAACAGGTAGAAGTAGCGAAAAAACTCTACCATGAGTTAAACCAAGCAGGAGTGGAAACCTTACTCGACGATCGTAATGAAAGGGCAGGGGTAAAATTTAAAGATGCCGATCTCATTGGTATTCCCTACCGAGTAGTTACCGGGCGATCGCTGAAAAATGCTAAAGTAGAAGTAGTGCAACGTGCTACGAAGCAATCTCAAGATATACCTATTAATGAAGTTGTGAATAATTTAAAACAACGGATTAAAGAAGCACTAAACTTATAAGTAAATAGATAGTTAGGAGTTAGGAGTTAGGAATGATGAATGATACATGATCAATGATGAATAAACTGAAAAATTCAACTTATATTTACACCAATGTCATGGAACATTTGGTTGAGCAAGAAATTAAAAAACAAATTAAGGGCGGAAAAACCGCTATTAATCTTGGTTATTATGTTAATTTGCTGGAGGTAGCCACTTATGCCCTGAATCGTTTACCACCCCTATATGCTTCATGTCTAGAAGGAAGAGAACTACAAGAAAAAAGAGGCAAACGAGAGTTCAAGAAAAAAATTGAACAAGCTGTTTCTTTAGCTTTTACAACTATAGAAAGAGAGCCTAAGCGTAAATCAATTCCTATTCAAGTCCAAAAAGAAAATAAAGTTTCAGACAGTAAAACTTACAAAAACGTGATGGAATTTCTGATAGAGCGAGAAATCGGCCATCAAATTAGTCACAGAAAAACAGCCATAAATCTCAATTCTTACGTGAATTTAATCGAGGTAGCCACTTATGCTCTCAATCGTTTACCTACTTTATACGCTTCATCGATAGAAGGTTTACAACAACAACAAACAAGAGCAAAAAAATACCTTACCAAAAAAATTGAACGAGCTGTTTCTTTAGCCTTTGCATCTATAGAAAGGGATCCTATTCGTAAATCTACTCCTCTTCAATTCCAAGAAATTAAACCCCAAGAAAAAAACATATTTAATAATACCAAAACAACTATAGAAAATTTAAATAAAGTTGCTTCTCAACGAGAACTATCTTGGATAGTTAGTTTTATGGAACATTTTTTGCAGCGAGTTAATCAGCGACAAATTAGCGAAAAAGAAGTATCTAAGTTATATTCTATTCTTTATTATTATTGGCAAGATATTTATAATTAGCTAAAATCTTCTCTTAATCCATCTTCATCCTCAATGTTATTTAAGGATTGATTTTCATACATAGTATGCAATTTTTGATGTTTAGAACGACGAGAAATACGGCGATATTTTTTAGTTTCTAATTTCGGTTCTACATAACGTTTTCCAGCTTCTTTTACTTTATATTTAAGATTGGATTCTTCGTCCGGCATTTTGGCTAATTTTTGTTCATTGGCGATCGCCTCATCTAAAAATTTGAGATAATACTCATAACGTTCCCAATTTCCTCTTACTAAGCATTCTGGTTCATCTCGGTGCAAACAATCACTAAATCTACAAATATTTTCACTTAATTTTAATTTTGCTTCAGGAAAATAAGTAGCCAGGGATTCTGGAGAGATATCCAGATCTGGTTGATTAAAACCTGGACTGTCAGCAATAAAACCACCATCTGGTAACTGATATAATTCTACGTGACGAGTAGTATGTCTACCCTTAAGTAATTTGCCAGAAACTTCACCAATTCTGAGATTTACCTCAGGAATTAAAGTAGAAATTAAGCTTGATTTTCCTACTCCACTCGGACCAGCAATAATCGTAATTTTTCCCCGTAGATGCTCAATTAATTGTTCTAATCCTTGATGGTGTATAACACTAAAAAAGATCGGATTGTAGCCCCAATTATTAATCTTCTCTCCCCACCATTCTCGTTTTTTGTAGGTGATGAGATCTATTTTATTTAACCCTAAACATAAGTTTAAATTGGTCGATTCTGCCTTGACTAAAAATCTACTTAATTGCACTGGGTCTAAAGTTGGTTCTTCGAGGGCGAAAACCAAGAAGATTTGTTCTGCATTGGCTATTGGCGGTCTGAGTAGTTCTGTCTTACGGGGTAATACTTCTGCGATCGCCCCTCGCTCGAATTCTGTAGATTTTACCCGCACGCGATCGCCTACTAATACCTTTTGACCAATTTTTTTTAAGCGAGTGGGACGAGTACACAGGAGAGTTGCTTGAGAGTCTAAGCGTACTTGATAAAAGTTAGCTTGAACTGCTATTACCGTTCCTAGCAGTTCTGCTTTCTCGTGGCTGTGTTGCTTTAAACTATCTTCCACCAGTAAATTTTAACAGCGTACCAACAAATTAAAAAAAGTCCCTCGATTCTCAATGCTTTCAATGGAGTAACCTTCGATTTTCAAGCTCTCAGGAACTTGTTCAATCGGTTCACCTGGATCTAACCATACCTCTAATAATTGCCCTTGCTCCATTTGTTCGAGGCATAACTTGGTACGCACAAAATTAATCGGGCAGGGGGTACCCCGCAAATCGAGTAATTGTGCTTCTGGCGCGATCGGCTTTAGTTTAGCAGTTTGATTCATAGTTAGTTGATTGTTATTTGTTCGTTGTTGATTGCTCATTGCTAATAGTTGATTGTTTCCTACTATCAACTATCAACCATCAACCATCAACCGTCTCTACTTATGAAAGATGCTCTCTAGGAAACCTTCTATTCCTCCCTTAGAAGTATGATCTCCCTTAATTTTTGCTAACTTTTCTAATAAATCTCTTTCCTCAGAACTGATCCGAGTAGGAATTTCTATCTTAACAGTAAGAAGATGATCCCCTCGACTGACTGCATTTCCTAGTCTAGGAACTCCTTTGTTTTCTAGAGTCAACACTGTATTGGGTTGAATACCTGGAGGAATGGTAACTTCATCCTCACCGTCAATAGTTTTGATTTTTAAACGACAACCGAGAATTGCCTGTAAATAGCTGATACTAAGTTCAGAGAGAATGTTTTCCCCTTCCCTTCTAAATATCGGATCTGGTTCAACACTCAAATAGACATATAGATCGCCCGGTGCTCCCCTACGACTGCCAGCATCTCCTTCACCACTTACCCGTAAACGAGTACCATTATCAACACCGGCAGGAATAGTAATTTTCAGCTTTTTCTTTTCTTGTTTGCGTCCTTGACCCCCACAAGCTTCACATTTTTCCTCGATAACTTGTCCTTCTCCTCCACAAGTAGGGCAGGTAGAAACTTGAGCAAAGCTACCAAATGGAGTACGACTTGCACGGCGTACCTGACCAGCACCGTTGCAAGTTGAACAACTCCGGACTCCAGTTCCGGGTTTGGCGCCGCTACCATTACACACTTGACAATTTTCTAGGTGAGGAATGCGAATTTCTTTTTCTCCACCAAATACTGCCTCTCTAAACTTTAGTCTCAGATCGAGACGTAAATCATCTCCTCGAACTGGGCCACGACGACGGCGACCAGTTTGTGTTCCTACTCCGCCAAAACCGCCAAAAAAACTTTCAAAGATATCGGCAAATCCACCGATGTCACCGTAATCAAATCCTACTCCTCCAGCACCAGGTGATACTCCCGCTTCACCAAAACGATCGTAGCGAGCGCGAGTTTCTGGTTCAGAAAGTACCTCATAAGCGCGATTAATTTCTTTAAAATGTTCCTCTGCCCCTGGCTCTTTGTTGACATCTGGATGATATCTTCGAGCCATACGACGGTAAGCACTTTTTAGATCTTCTTTACTGGCATCACGGGAGACACCTAGGATATCATAATAGTCGCCAGGCATAAAGCTTGAATCTCTTTCTCTTCTTAATAGTCTGTTTATATTTTAATTATTAATATCTTAATCTAAATTCTTAATAATGTGTTACTGAATTTGTTTGGTGGTCGATCGATACTAGTTCTACAAGGAACAACTAACCATCATAGCCTCTAATCTACAGCTTCATAGTCTCCAGTAATAGTTTCATCCTCATCGTAATTAAATTCAAAGTCAGCTGACTCTTTCGAGATTTGACTTAATCCGCTTAAAATCTCCTCTTCAATAGTTTTGAACTCATCATCTTCCGCCGTGATTGATTCCAAGGAACCTTCTCTTTCTGGCTGAGCAAAAGAGTTGCCAGCTGGGCTATCCATGGGTTTATAAGCTTGAGCACCTACCTGTAATAGACTTTGACGAAAGTCTTCTAGCATTGAGCGTACTAGGTCAATACTGGTAGAAGAATCACCCATTGCTACTTCTAACTTTTGTTTTTTTCCTTCTATTTCCTCTTGCAATTGATTACTGACCAAATTAACGTCTTTTTCTAAAGCTAATTCATAACCATAGAGTAAATTATCCAATTGCCTCTTAATTTCGACTAGTTCTATCCGACGCATATCTTCGGCAGCGTAATTTTCAGCATCTTCTCGCATTCTTTCAATTTCCGACGAGCTTAAAGCTCCGGTATTGGTGATTAAGATGCTTTGTTCTTGACCAGTGCCTTTATCTTCGGCTGATACTTTCAAAATGCCATCGGCATCAATGTCAAAAGATACTTCAATTTGAGGTACCCCTCGAGGCGCTGGAGGAATACCGGTCAGCAAGAATTTACCCAAACTCTTGTTATCCTTGGCCATGGCTCTTTCCCCCTGAAGTACGTGGACTTCTACTGAACTTTGCCCATCAGTGGCAGTGGAAAAGACTTGAGTTCTGCTGGTAGGAATCGTCGTATTCCGTTCAATTATTTTGGTAAATACTTCTCCCATGGTTTCCAGCCCTAAAGATAGAGGCGTGACATCTAGTAATAGTAAATCTCTGACTTCTCCACCTAGTACTCCTCCTTGTACTGCTGCTCCTAAAGCTACTGCTTCATCGGGATTGATAGAACGATCTAAGGTTTTGTCAGAGCCAAAGAAATTTTCAATCCTTGCTTGGACTGCGGGGATTCTAGTCGATCCTCCTACTAAAACGATGCGCTCGATTTGATTGGGATCTAATTCTGAATCTCTTAGAGCTTGTTCTAGTGGCGGAATAATCTCTTCTACTAAATCTTTAATTAAATCTTCTAGTTGAGGTCTGGACAATTCTATTTCGAGGTGTTTAGGTCCACTTTCATCGGCTGTGATAAACGGCAAGTTAATGTTAGTTGTTGAGAGAGTAGATAATTCTATTTTCGCTTTCTCTCCCGCTTCTCTGAGGCGCTGGAGTGCCATTTTATCCTCACTTAAATCAATGCCTTCTTGTTTTTTGAAACTCTCAACTAACCAGTTGACAATAATTTGGTCGAAATCATCTCCACCCAGTTGATTATTCCCTGAAGTAGAGACTACCTCAAAAATACCTTTTCCCAATTGCAGAATGGAAACGTCAAATGTTCCTCCTCCGAAGTCAAACACCAAGACATGCTGTTCTTCTTCTTGCTTATCCAAACCATAGGCTAGGGCAGCAGCCGTAGGTTCATTGACGATCCTCAATACGTCCAATCCGGCGATCGCCCCTGCATCTTTAGTTGCCTGTCTCTGGGCATCTGTGAAATAAGCAGGGACTGTAATAACGACTTTATCTACCGATTCCCCTAAAAAAGTTTCCGCATCAGTTTTTAATTTCTGGAGAATCATGGAGGAAATTTCTTGGGGTGTGTATTCTTTACTTTGGACCTCTACGTTAACAGTATGATCTTTGCCTTTAACGCAGGTATAGGTAACTCTTTGACGGTCTTTTTCAGTTTCCTCCCAACGACGGCCAATAAAGCGTTTAATGCTGTAGATTGTATTTTCAGCATTAGTAACAGCTTGCCTCTTGGCCAACTGACCCACTAGACGTTGATTTCCTTTGCCAAAAGCAACGATACTGGGTGTTGTTCTTGAACCTTCTTGGTTAGTAATGATCAGGGGTTTTCCCCCTTCTAAGAGAGAAACGCAACTATTAGTTGTTCCCAAATCAATGCCGATAACTTTTCCCATTACCAGTAACTGTAGCAGTAAAGGTTTACAATTTCAATATTATTCAATAATTATAAATTTGGCTGTATTTCCTGGGAAGTTACCTAGAAATTAGCTTTAGATTTTCTCATACAGCCAAACAATTAGATGGCTAAGTTATTCCCCTAGAGGAGATTGTTGGTTATCAACTGCTTCTGCTCCCTGCTCAGCTTCATTTTCCATTGGAGCGGCCACTTTAACCATGGCATGACGCAATACTTCCTCTTTCAGTAAATAACCCCGCACCAATTGTTCGATTACGGTTCCTTCAGGATACTCATTAGTCGGCTCTCTTAACATGGCCTCGTGATAAGTGGGATCGAAAGGCTGTCCTTCAGGACGCATAACTGATACACCAATTCTCTTTAAACTATCAACCAGGGTTTTATAAACCCCTTGGTAGCTTTTGTGAATGTTCATTTCCCCATCATTAGCTGGTTTAATTTGGGTTCTGGCCCTCTCAAAATTGTCTACCACTGTTAATATTTCGTTAATAGTCTTTTTCTTGATCTGTTGCTCTAACTCTTCTTTTTCCTTTGAGGTCCTGCGACGAAAATTATCAAAATCTGCTGCTATTCTGACAGATTGAGTTTTTAAGCTGTTGTTCTCTTCTATTTGTGCGTCTAGCTGACTTTTGAGATTGCTAATGTCCTGTTGCAAAGATTCAATCACTTCTGCCGACTCTGACGGGGTTAATTGTTGTAATTCTGGTTCCAGGGTTTTACTTTCTTGACTTGCCGCTTCTTCGTCTTCTAAGGGCTGGTATGATTCTGGCATTACTTCGACAACTGGCTCAGATATTTCCACAGATTCTTGAGCCATGTTTTCTGCTGAGACGCTACTTGCCGATGTCGTAAAACTATTCTCTTCTTGCTGATTTGAGCTTTTGGTATTTTGTTCCTCAGAAACTTGAGGATTGTCATTCACATTATCCCCATTTTTTTCTAAGTCAGTTTCAAATTGATTTGGTTGGTTAATCATCATACACGCTAATCTGAATTTTTGAGTAAATTATTTCTACTTCTAAGTGTGAATTGGCTTTGGAGGCAGTTACCCTTTAAAAGCTTGCTTAACTTTAATATATGATATAATCATACTAGCTTGTTAAGTGAATTTAAAGCAGATCGGCTAGCACTAAATAAGCTTGGCTTTGGACTAACCTAACCAATTCTACTAGCTGTCCAGAGTCGAAAACAGATGTTTTCGCTAACTTTAGCATTTCTAACACTATAGTTTAAACAGAAAGAGCAACTTTTCTCTGCAAGGAAGGATTTTTACCTTGATGAGGGAAATATAGACAATAAAATTACCAGATTTATTACTATACTAATTATGACTCAATCTTCCGCATCAAAATCGACCCAGAAGCTCAGAAAGGCTCTGGTGAGCCCAGATTATTTCTCCCCTTTTGGGAATAAGCTGATTCAATCTGGTTTCATCAACAAAGATCAATTAAAAAGGGCTTTGGTAGAAGTAAGGAACAAGCGCCGTCCTTTGCTACAGGCACTAGAGGAAATAACCC
>JAAUYA010231952.1_pt1 | contig 16830 bp, 17 predicted proteins | sample 7278161 | NCBI WGS metagenome assembly JAAUYA01 (sample SAMN14350120, study PRJNA611818) | marine sediment metagenome | isolation source: surface marine sediment (3m) | place: French Polynesia: Moorea | collected 2018-08
ATGTAGTATGCAAAGATTACGTTTTGGGGGGAGATTGGCGGGAGCGAAGCGCTGCGAGCGGCGCAGTTCGCCAACGCTAAGAGCGATTAAGTATAAATACTTAAGATAATCACCAATCTCCCCAGAGTAAACATACTACTCAAAGTATTACAAAATGAAGTGCGGAAGGTGGGATTTAAGAAGCCTCCTGGCAAATAGCCTTCCCTCCAGAAAAGCTACATTTGGCTTTCTTGAATGCACTATCAGGTCCTGGGGGTGCACTAGTCCCAAGCCAAGCATCACTGAAGTCTATTTGCGAGCCGAACGTAACCTTTTCGATATCACCATATTCCACTAAGTCTGGTGATGAGTATGGTTTCTTAATTTGCATAATGTTATCCCCATAAATAATGTTAATTTTCTTCAATTAAGCAACAGTTGCTTGTAGCCTATAAGTATCACCTCCTTTGACAGTTTGACAGTAAGACTTTCTTTCCAGAGCATTGCTCCCTAACCAGTTTTATGTGGAGCGCTTGGCAACTCAAATGGCTTTTGCTTTAACCAAATGGCGAAGCTAACTACTAACCATAGATTCATAATTAGCTCCGATCGGGTTTCATATAAATCAGGGTCTTGATAAATTTGGCTGAGGGTCGACAAATTTATGTAGGGGTGAAGATTGACTGTATTTTCCAGAAGAAGAGCGTCTAGGCGAGGACGCTCTTGGTTGAGTAATCCTTCACAGAAGTTGTATCCCAAGTTGCCTTTGCCCGATCGCCAACATACTTGATCGGGCAGATGATTTTGCAATGCACGACGGACAATCATACGTGAGAAACCATCATGAATCCTCTGGTTATCAGGCAAAGCTAGACAAAACTCCGCTAAACGGCGATCGGAGAATGGGTATGTCGGTTCAATCCCAAAAGGGGCTGCCGTTTTGTTGGCAATTTCCAGAGCTAGGGGCATATCTCCTGATATCAGATCTTCATAGCGGCGATTTTTGGCAGCACTCAAGTGTGGTAAGGGTTTGAACTGTTGAGCACGGATCCGATTGGATAAATCGACTTGTTCTACAAAACTGGGATTGAACAGAGACGGTTTATGATTAGGTTGAGATGATGGCGATTTCTTTCGTAATTGCCGCCAAATTTGTTTGATCGACTTAGGAACTTTAGTTTTAAGGCTTAGATCCCAAAGATAGTTTTTGAGCAGAGCTGGGAATGAATAGCCAGGGTGACGCTTGGCAATGCCCCATAGCTGCTTGATAAGAGGAATGTATTGACCAGCCTGAGTCAAATCGATGAGATATTCCCAACCGTGGCAGACAACGTTGTCGCCCATATATCCATCCAGAAAGACGCGGACTCCTTGTTGTTGAGCCGCAGTATATAAACCCCAGTGCATGAATAGATTGGGAGTACTGAAAGGTTCGTCTTGATAGTGAAGAACCTGTTCAATCTCTGTCAGAGGAGTTAGCAAATCTGCCCGGACAAAATGGGGATGAACATCTCCACGATCGATCACAGCCTGAATGTAAGGACGCTCATCACTTTCTAGAACGGTGTCGAAAACAGCAGAGAAAGTATGGAGAGGGAAGCGATTTTGTCGAGCCAACTGCTCCTTGGCGACGCCAACAATGGATGAAGAATCGAGACCGCCACTTAAAGCTGAACCGATCGCATAAGCACTGCGCAAACGACACTGGATCGCTTTGGCAAATACATCAAGATAGGCTTCAGCATATTCAGTGTCAGACGCCAACTTGAGTTCTTTAGTTGAGTCAAGTACCCAATAGGGTTCAAGATTGATATGCTTTGGGCTGATGATGAGTCGATGAGCTGGCGGCAGGCGAAAAATATCTTGGTAAAACGTGATCGCTTTATCATTAGTTAGTAAGGCTAGGTGGTCGCCCACTTTGGTTTCATTGAGTCGACGGGGCACTTCTGATAGCTGAAGTAGGGCTTTAATTTCAGACCCGAAGGCAAAGATTTTGTCGGGGACATAGTGATAGTAAAAAGGTCTTACCCCAAAGTAATCTCGGGCGCAAAATATGGTCTGAGTTCGTCCGTCCCAAATTGCAAAAGCAAAATCACCCAGCAAATGTTCAGGGCAGGCTTCTCCCCATTTTTCGTAAGCGGCAAGGATGAGCTCACTATCAGAAATTTTTTCGGAGCAATATCTCTCAAACCCCAAAACACGAATCAGGTCGTCACGATTATCGACTCGGGCATCTGCGGTAATTGCTAGAGCTCCTTTTTGAAGGGGGAGTCGCTCATGCAATGATTCGGGAGTCGTCCACAGCATCTGATGCCCAAACCCGATAAAATTCTCACACCAGACACGGGATCCATCAGGACCTCGATGGGCAAGGATATCCGTCATGCGGCCAATCTCCGCCTTTTCCACAGGCCGAGCATTGAGGTAGTAAATTCCGGTGATACCGCTCATAAAGCTAACTCTCCAACGCTGGCAACGGTGTAAAATAGCCTAAGTTTTTTATCCTGCCGATAATAACCTTGCCTTCCACCTCGATCCAAGCGTGAGCTTCGAAAGTCCCCTCTGGTGACTTGGCAACACCAATGCAAAGTTGATGGGGATGACGCCATCGCTTCAACAAAACCTGCCCTGTCAGGGCCTGGGCCAAACATTTAGCCCCACCGGGGGTGTAACGACTTGCAACCTCCACGGCTCGGGCAATCTGAGTAAGAGAAGGTGCATATAATCGATGGCTATTACTACTCACTGCGGGAATTTTAGAAAGCCATCCCCGCAGCCGTTGAAAAGATAAGCTCCAAAGTCCTACACGAACTGTGCTTACTAATACGTAGGCTTGTAGCAGTAGTTTGAATTCAGAGATATTCAGCGCTAGTAACTTATGCAAGATTCTCATGGGAAACCTCAATCAACTCAGCATCAAGGAGAGCTTTCAAAATCATGTTGACGTCGCGATCGCACATGTCCGCATCCACGTCATATTCAGCGAGCACTGCTTCCCGAATATTCTGAACTGTGTTGGGTTGTTGAATCAAATTCCAAATAAATGTTCCAACCTCATTCAGCCCGTAATAGATACCTGATTTCAAACTCAATAAAACAGATTCTCCTGATAAATCCGACGAAATTTGCTCTGGAGCAGCCGCGATGACTGCATTATCTGATAAGAAAGGTAAAGGTAATTTCAGGGTAGGATGGGGCATAATCTTAATTTCGGGAATTGTTCAAAACAGGTTTTTGTGTAACACAAGCAGGTAAAACTGAGCCAAATATCGCTTTTGTGGGTTGGAAATTGAGCAGGGTGCTTCAAGCTAATTAAAGCTCATAGATATAGTTATTCTACCGAACTAAGCTATTAGAGTGCACTTATAGGTGTCTTCTCATATAGCTTACAGCAAGCAAAAAAAAAGCTTTCTGGAAGAGTCATTAATATTTTTCTCTGGATTCTTCAGCTAATTTAATATTTCTAATTTAATATTTCTAATTTAATATATATAAATCATAATAATGATTTCAAAAAAAGGGAAGTGTATTTGAGTAAAGGTTTCGTCAAGCAATATATAAAGGTTTAATAAATCCTCTGTATTTTTACTTACATGCCTTGTGATCGACTAAATTAAAAACAAAGATTATTGGTTTTTGAGCAGGGAAAAACTGGGTGCTGCTTGTAAAAGTATTTGGGTGTAGGGATGTTGAGGATTGGTGAAGATTTGCTCAGTATCTCCTATTTCGACGATCTTGCCCTCATTCATCACTGCAATGCGATCGCATAAAAATCTGGCGACGGAAAGATCGTGAGTGATAAATAAATAAGTTAGGTTAAACTCCGATTTTAAAGCTAACATTAGCTCTAAGACTTGAGTTTGCACGCTAGCATCTAGCATACTAACTGGTTCGTCACAGATGATTAATTTAGGACGAGTAATTAAAGCCCGGGCGATGGCTACTCTTTGTTGTTGTCCACCGGATAATTCTTTCGGGTAACGATGGTAATATTCACTCACAGGAGTTAAACCTACCCTTTCTAACATCTCTTCTACCTTCTGTGGTGCTTCGGTTTTGCTAGCGAGATTATGAATTAACAAAGGATCGGCGATGGCTTTTCCTACACTCATCAAGGGATTGAGGCAAGCATGAGGATCTTGAAAGATCATTTGCATTTCCCGGCGCAAGGAACGAATTTCACTCTTAGATAAGGAAGTTAAATCCCTTCCCAAAAATTTTATTTTGCCCCCGGTTGGTGTAATTAATTGTAGAATTGTGCGCGAGAGGGTACTTTTTCCGCAGCCTGATTCTCCCACTAAGCCTAAAATTTGACCTTGATAAATCTCAAAATTGATGTCGTCTACTGCTTTAATAACTTCAGTTTTTTTCCGGAAAAATTGCTCAATCAGATTACCTTCTAAAGTGTAATACTTTTGTAATTTTTTAACTTCAAGTAAAGGACGGGAAGCATCTCCTAGCTCATGTTGAAATCGGTAGTGTTCGTAAATAGATCCCGTCATAAAAATAGGCAAGTGATCGGCATTATCTTGCTTTGCCTGAGGTTCACTTTTGTGGAGATGCAAAGCAGCTGCTAAGAGAGATTGAGTATATTCGTGTTGAGGAGTCTGAAAAATAGAGTCCACCGTACCTGTTTCTACCATTTTTCCCTGATACATAACCCCAAGGCGATCGCAGTATTTTCCCACCATAGCTAGGTCGTGGGAAATGAGTAACAAAGCCATCTGTCGTTCTTGACAGAGGCGAGTTAATTCCTGTAGAATTTCCGAAGCTACGGTAACATCAAGGCTAGTAGTAGGTTCATCGGCAACGATTAATAAAGGATCTAGGAGTAAGGCGAGGGCGATCGCCACCCTTTGACGCATGCCACCGCTGAATTCATGGGGATATTGTGACCAACGTTCAGCCGGTATTTTCACCGCCGCCAAAGTTTGTATGGCTTTAGCTCGGGCTTGTTGAGGGGATAGTTTTGGTTGATGTGCTTTCAGGGTTTCTAAACAATGATCCCCGATAGTCATTAAAGGATCGAGACGAGTCATGGGATCTTGAAATACTAGAGCTACTGCTTCTCCTCGAAACTGACGTAATTGAGCCTGATTGTAACTAAAAATAGACTCTCCCTTAAATTTAACTTCTCCTTGAAGAGAAGTTTGTGGTAGAAATAGACGCATTACCGCTCTTCCAAGAGTTGATTTACCACAACCAGACTCCCCTACTAAGGCTAATTTTTCCCCGTAATCTAAAGTAAAGGATACATCTTCTACCGCCCAATTTGGTGCATCCGAGGGTAGATTTTGAGGATCTCGATAAGCAACTCTTAAATTTTCAACGGTTAATAGAGGTTGATTCATCTATTTGACATTGTGGTTGTTAACCTTCGCTATAATATAAAGATGGATTGTGAGATTAGCATAAAAAGGGAACAGCAATAACTCAGCAACTGACCAGATGTCCAAAGCCTTAATTTAGCATCTGCATCAAGAAGATGATAACAAATTTTGACAATAAACTATCATTTGGTCAAGACGAGCTCTAACTTGAGTTAATCTTTGTTGCTTCGTACTCTCATTTTTAGATGACTGTAGAAACAGTATATCTGTGGCTAAGAGTCTAAAACAACGATGAAATTCAGTTTGAAAAGCTAGCATCGCTTGAGCTATTGAAGGTTCTAATTTCTCTCCTGTTAAAGTAAGAATTTCCTCCCCAAAGATTTTTTGTAATTGCTGCCAAGATTCAGACTTAGAAATGGAAGTTGGTTCCACTTCTTCTAACTGAGAACTTAGTTCTCTAAGTAAATTTACCCAGAGGGTTACTTTTTCTTGATGTAATTTTGGTAACATTTATATTAAGATAGAGTAATATTCATAGAATTTCCCTTAGTAAATTATACTTAATCTTACTGTTATTACTTACCAGTTATATATTAAGTAACATCCCGTTCATTCATTTTCGTGCTAATTTCTTATGTTCTCTAGACCCAAACCTAATCGCCATGAGTTCAAATACCCTGACTTTACCAAAACCGAAACCGAAGGAATTTCAAGTTCCTGACTGGCTCAATCAATGCTTATTAGCAAGTCGAGACGATCAAGATAACAGTCTGATTTGTCGTGCCTTTGAATTTGCCTATCAATTGCATGAAGGGCAATACCGGAAGTCAGGAGAGCCTTACATTGCTCACCCTGTGGCTGTAGCCGAATTACTTCGGGATTTAGGAGGGGATAGTGAGATGATCGCTGCTGGATTTCTCCATGATGTGGTTGAAGATACGGATGTTACCCCAGAGGAAATAGAAGAAAGGTTTGGTAGCAACGTCCGTCAGTTAGTAGAAGCTGTAACTAAACTCTCTAAGTTTAATTTTTCCAGCAAAACTGAACGACAAGCCGAAAATTTCCGGCGGATGTTTTTGGCGATGGCTAAAGATATTCGGGTAATTGTGGTCAAACTTGCCGATCGACTTCATAATATGAGAACTTTGGAGTTTTTACCGCCAGAAAAACAACGGGCGATCGCCAGAGAAACCAGGGAAATATTCGCTCCACTAGCTAACCGTCTGGGAATTTGGCGATTGAAGTGGGAATTAGAAGATTTAACTTTTAAATACTTAGAACAGCAATCCTATCGTACCATACAAGGCTTGGTAGCCGAAAGAAGGGCAGACCGAGAAGCGAGAATTGAAAAAGTGATTGAAATAGTCTGCCATCGCTTAAACAATTTAGGTATTCATCCGGTGGAAGTCAAAGGCAGACCAAAACATCTCTATGGTATTTATCAGAAAATGCAGCGTCAGAATAAAGAATTTAAACAAATTTATGATATTGCTGCCCTGCGGATTATTGTCAATACCAAAGACGAGTGTTATCGAGCTCTAGCGGTAGTTCACGATGCTTTTAGGCCAATCCCGGGACGTTTCAAGGATTATATTGGCTTACCCAAACCTAACCTCTATCAATCTCTACATACCACAGTGGTTAGTTTAAACGGAAGACCACTAGAAATCCAAATTCGCACCTTAGAAATGCACCATATTGCCGAATATGGTATTGCTGCTCATTGGAAGTATAAAGAAACTGGTAGTTCTCATCACACGGAGCTATCTCAAGATGATGAAAAGTTCACTTGGTTAAGGCAATTATTAGACTGGCAAAAGGACTTACAAGACGATCAAGAGTATGTAGATAATCTCAAGGAAAATTTATTTGATGATGATGTTTATGTGTTTACGCCTCAAGGGGATGTAATTGCTTTAACTAGAGGTTCGACAGCAGTAGACTTTGCCTATCGCATTCATACAGAAGTAGGGAATCACATGAAGGGCGCAAGAGTGAATGGCAGATGGTCGCCTTTAGATAAACCTTTAGAAAATGGAGATATTGTCGAAATTGTTACTAGCAAGAATAGTCATCCCACTTTAGATTGGTTGAATTTTGTCGTCACTCCCAGCGCCCGCAACCGCATTCGGCAATGGTATAAGCGATCGCATCGAGAGGAAAATATAGCTAGAGGAAAAGAGTTATTAGAAAAAGAATTGGGGAAAAGTGGCTTAGAATCTTTATTAAAGTCAGAAAAGATGCAGACAGTGGCCCAAAAATGTAATTATCAAAAAGTAGAAGACTTATTAGCAGCTTTAGGATATGGACAAATTACCTGTCTTCAGGTAGCTAACCGACTACGAGACGAACATAAAACAGAGCAATCCAGTGACAATAAAGAACAAACAGAATCAATTCCAGAACTATCTGCTCCTACAACTACACCACGTCAATCAAAAGTGATAGATGGGGATAAATACCCAATTGCGGGCATAGAGGGGTTAGTATATCACATTGCTGGCTGTTGTCGTCCCTTACCAGGGGAACCCATTATTGGGGTTGTGACTACTTCTCGAGGTATTTCCATACATCACCAAGGATGCCCTAATCTGGAAAATATTCCCGGCGATCGCCTGATTCCAGTACGCTGGAACTACATTGATAATCAGGGACGATCTCCAATCTATCCAGTCGATATCGTGATTGAAGCTATTGACCGAGTGGGAATTTTGAGAGACATTTTAGCTCGCCTGAGTGACCAAAATATTAATGTTAGTAATGCTGGGGTAAAAACTGATTTTGGTAAGCCAGCTTTAATTTCTTTAACTATCGATATTAAAGATTGCGAACAATTCCAGCATCTTGTTAATCAAATCAAAAATATGAGTGATGTTTTAAATATTCGCCGACTTAGTGAAGTTAATTATTATTAAATTTGTTAGTTATTAATCCACTAAAATGACAAGATAGCGGTAAATGATCTTTCCTGCTTTCTAGTCAAGCTTCTACCTTGGTTTAGCTCTGATTGGTGGTTACGAAGTTATGACCCAAGGTTATACCAATTTCATTTAATCATGCGACAGTTTGATTGAAGGTGCGCGAGGCTAGCGCCCGAAAATATGATAGAATGTGAATTTAAAACAGAGATGTAGAATAGTTTTTTTGGCACGACTCCTCGAAAATTTGGAATAAGCGGAACGAAAAAATAATGATTAAATTGAGGAATAACAGTATACTATCTCGAACCTTTCAGACAATGGCGGTTGCTTCAGCTAGCGTCGCCCTAAGCTGTGGAGTTCTAAATCTCCCTCCCGCCGCCGCTGTTACATTCAGCTTGGATGGTGCAGTTGACTCTGGACCTCTCTTTGATTTGGATATATCCTACACAGGCATCTTCTCCTTTGAGGAACCTGCCTCAGACTTTAGGAATGAGAATTTAATAATCTATAAAACTGTAGGGTGTCGTTAGCGCGAAGCGCGTAACGCACCAAGGATTTAAGTTTTACACTTTATTTAATTCTGGTTCCTTTCTTTACGATGAATGAGAGGAGGTAACGAGAAACGCCATTATCACAACCTCAGATGCGGCGATCGCCTTAGCAGGTATCGGTTTAGTTAGCACTGAATCTGCCAAAGAAGTTGGTAGGGTGGGCATTGGTGGAAAAAATACCCGAACTGATGGGACATTTTTTTGGCAATGGCCACCAAAGAGCAAAAGTCACGCATTCAAAAGTCAAATTTTTACTGTGACTCTATAAATCTCTTGTGGTAGGCATTGTGATTATTATTCATCCTTTTACAAGCAATATCTGGACAGGCAAAGCCCACCCTACGAAAGCTCCCCAGCGAGATGCTTGGGCTACGGGCTACCATGCAGCCCATTGGGAAAGCTTAAATGTTCATGAGGCTTATGTGTTTGTATTTGGGTTCTCCGCAAAATGCAAGAGAACACCAGCAGGATCCCATACATAGGTAATCAAGAGGCCCCAATTCTCCAGTTTTGGAGGAGCAACCTTCGTGCCTGGAAACTTTTCTTCTAAGCCGACAACTTTGAAGTGTTCGTACCACGCCTGAGCAGAATCAACCATAAAATGCAGCATTAAACTGTGAGCATAGTTGTTGTGATTCTTAGGCAAAAGTAGAAACCGATACCCAAAATTTGTATCAATCTCGCAGATCTCCCCACCATCCCAATTAACAGTGAATCCTATACATTGATAAAAGGATTTAGATATCTCGTAATCGTTTGACGGCACAAAGGGTTTGAAGTCATTAATGATTGGCATGAAAGGAATCCCTCAAACGCATAACTTATAATCTTATGGCGAATATGGTTTAGTTACATTGTACAACTATAGTTGAATAAGACTCCATCAAGCTTTGTAAAATTCAACTCGCCGCCCCGCTAAATCAGCAACCTTATCAATTAGTTGCTGCCGCTGCTGTTCGTCCATGACGACAAAGGAGCGAGCCAGGTCAACTTTTTCCTTCATCTGGTCGGGATTGTCAGGTCCGGTAATCAGCACGCTAATGGGTAGCGACCAAGCAAAGTGGATAGCCTCGGCAATGCTAACCCTTTCCGGCACGAGCCGAGGATTGTTTCCATGTTGCCCATGGGAGGAGCCGCCAAAGAAGCCACCATTAGCTAAGGTTTTCATAGCCAGCAGACCAATATTGCGCTCCATCAGCGTAGGAAGTACATTCAAGATGAAGCTTTCATAGCTCGGATCGGCCAGGTTAACTGGCATCTGACAGGTATCGAAAATGTCCGCTCGCTCCAGTACTCGCTGATGCGCTGAAGGAAGTCTGTGTCCCGTAAAGCCGATGTGTCGCACTTTGCCAGATGCCTTAGCTGCTTCCATCACCTCGAACACCCCCTTAGTGATGCGATCGTCTACGTCGTTAGGGCTGTTGACGCTGTGGACTTGCCACAAGTCTAGGTAGTCGGTGTTCAGGCGACGCAGCGACTCTTCTAAGTGGCGGCGGGCTCTTTTAGCATCACGGGCTGTTGTTTTAGTCATCAGGTAGATCTCGTCTCGGTATTTGGGGATGAGCAGCTTGCCGAAGCGGCTCTCGCTCCCTCCTGACTGGTAAGTTTCCGCCGTATCAAAGAAGCGCACGCCCCCTTCTAGAGCTGTTTCAATCGTTGCCTGAGCATCTCGCTGGCTCATCCGTCCGATATGCCATCCTCCCACGCCCAGCATTGTCACCAACTCCCCGGTGCGCCCTAACTTGCGTCTGGGTAACAAGGCTCCCAGGCGATCGCCCTTGTGAGAGTTCTCTCTGGCATTAGTGGCACAGGAGAGCAACACTCCTGTTGTTAAACCCGCCATCCATTTGAGTAATGCTCGTCGTTCCATGATTTTATCAATACCTAATCATAGAGAATCTTATTAACTATTTTAGCTGCTAACGATTAAATCAATCAAACTACTTATTAAACGCTCTTCTGAGAGAGGGATGATTTCTCGCCCATGTAACATTTCTTGAGTTAAGATATAGTGAATTAACGTACTTACAAAAATTCTGGCCGTTGCTTCAGGATCTTTTAAGGATAAATCTTCATTTTCTTGTAAATATTTAGTCAAAGTAACCATAGCTGGTTTGGCTACATTACTTAGAAATAACTGTCCTAAATCAGGATGATTTTTCGACTCCGTAATGATTAAACGCACAAACGATAAATGTTCCGGTTCGTTAACTTCTTCTAAAATTCTCAAGGCCAATTCTCTTAAAACTTTTTCGGGTTTACCAGCCAGAGGTTTTGACCACACCAGTTGAAATTTCTTACTAGCTACTTGCTTAATTAAGGCTTTAAATAAACCCTCTTTGTCACCAAAATGACTGTAAACAGTTTGTTTCGACACCCCCGCCGCCTGAGCGATGCGATCCATGCTTGTTCCTGTATAACCAGATTGTAAAAACTCTGGTAATGCACCTTTGAGAATTTGTTGCACCTTTTCTGCCGCTCTTTGTTGATGGTAAGTGAGTGTCATATCCTTATCTCTCTATCTTGACAAAATCAAACTATACAGTCTAGTATGTTACTGTAGCAAGAAGTAAACCATACAGTCTAGTATAGCTTTATATGAGGGGCGAAACAGTTAATATATTCGTCAAAAATGGTCGAAAATGGGCAATCCTCTTAGCAGGTATCGGCTTAGTTGTGGTTGGTACTACAAGTATCTACGCCTTGAAACTGAGGAACGCCCAACCTACCCAAACAGAAAATGCACTCCCTGCGAAGGCAGAAATTAAAGCTGTTAGCGCTTTAGGCAGAATTGAACCCCAGGGAGAAGTAATTCAATTAGCACCTTCGCCCAATATAGGAGGAGCAAAAGTAGCTCAATTGTTGGTCAAAGAAGGGGATCGGGTAGAAAAAGGACAAATTATTGCTATTTTAGACGATCTTGAAACGAAACAGGCACAAGTAGAGATAGCAGAAAAAGAAGTGCAGGTTGCCCAAGCTAATTTGGCGATCGTCAAAGCAGGAGCAAAAAAAGGGGAAATTAAGGCTCAAAAAGCGACTATTGACCGTTTAAAAGCGCAATTGGCTGGAGAAATTGCCACTGATAGGGCTAAAATTGCCCGTTTAAAAGCACAATTAACCTCAGAAAAGCAAGAAAAACAAGCCACCATTCAACGTCTCCGAGCAGAATTAGAAAATGCCCAAACTGAATGGCGAAGATATCAACAATTAGCCGCAGACGGTGCTATTTCTCAATCAAATTTAGACCAACGTCGTTTAGTTTTTGATACTGCCCAAGAAAGATATGATGAAGCTAAAGCTAGTTATCAAAAAACTGTCGATACGCTTACAGAAGAAATAAAAGAAGCAGAAGCAGTTGCTTCTCAAAGTGTCAATACCTTAGAAAGACAAATTGAAGAAGAATTAGCAGAATTAGATAGAATTGCTGAAATTAGAGATGTAGATGTAGTGCTAGCTGAAGCAGAAGTAGAAAAAGCGATCGCTTCGCTTAAACAAGCAGAAGCCGATTTAGAATTAACTTATGTCAAAGCACCTCTTGACAGTCAAATTATCGACATTAAAACTCGCCCTGGAGAAAATGTTAATACAGATGAAGGAGTTGTCGAATTAGGTGACACCCAACAGATGATGGTAGTTGCCGAAGTTTATGAAAGTGACATCGGTAAGGTCAAATTAGGTCAGGAAGTAGTAATTCAAAGTGAAAATGGGGCATTTACTGAACAAATCAGGGGGAAGGTAGTAAATATTGGCAGACAAATCGGCAAAAAAGACGTTTTAGAGACAGATCCTGCTGCTGACGTAGATGCGAGGGTAGTAGAAGTAGAAATAGCCATAGATTCCCAAGATACCGATAAGGTCTCCAACTTAACTTATTCTAAAGTCATAGTCAAGATTTTGTTATGAAAATTCCTCTAGCTTGGTTACAATTAACCAGGGAAAAAATCCGCTTTTTAGTAGCCCTAGCTGGCATTGGCTTTGCTGATATTTCAATGTTTATGCAGCTAGGTTTTAAAACGGCATTGTTAGATAGTTCGATCATCATGCACAAACAAATTGAGGGTGACGTATTTTTAATCAGTCCTCAATCTGATGCTTTAATTGCCATGAAAACTTTTTCTGCTCGTCGTTTATATGAAGCTTTAGGAGTAGAAGGAGTTAGATCGGTTAATCCCATATATATCGGTTTTGGTATTTGGAAAAATCCCGTAGAAAAGAATACTCGGGGAATTATGGTCATCGGTTTTAATCCTAAAGATCGAATCCTGAATTTACCTGGAGTGCAAAATAATATCGATCAAATTAAATTACCAGATGTAGTTTTATTTGACGATCGATCGCGCCCTGAATTTGGACCTATTCCCGATTTGTATCATGCAGGGGAAGAGGTGAAAACAGAAATTGACGAAAGAAAAATCAAAGTAGGAGGGCTATTTTCTTTAGGTGCTTCTTTTGGTCCTGATGGGAATATTGTCACCAGCGATCTAAACTTTTTGAGAATTTTTTCGGGGCGTGATAAAGGTTTAATTGATATAGGGGTAATTAATTTAGAACCTGATGCTAATGTAGATGCTGTTTTAGTTACTTTAAGACAAAAGTTGGCTGGGGGAGATGTGTTAGTTTTATCCAAAGAAGAGTTTGTTAATTATGAGCGCAATTATTGGGAAAGTAGTACCAATATTGGGTTTGTTTTTGGTTTAAATACGGTGATGGGTTTAATCGTCGGCATCGTAATTGTCTATCAAATTCTCTACACTGACGTTACCGATCATTTACCTGAATATGCCACCCTCAAAGCTATGGGTTATACTGATAATTACTTGCTGATCTTAGTTTTTCAAGAGGCAATTATTCTCGCTTGTATCGGTTACATTCCCAGTTTAGCCATCTCTAGTTTTCTCTATTACCAGACAGCAAAAGCCACAGGATTACCGATTATTCTGACTATATCTCGTGCTATTTCTGTTTACATTTTAACTGTGGTAATGTGTTTTGTTTCTGGAGCGATCGCTGTTGTTAAATTAAAGGCCGCCGATCCCGCTGATATCTTTTAATTGATAATTAAATGGGAGGAGTACAGTCAAATGTTATTAGTAAACTCAGAGTCTAAATCCAAACCTGAAGAAGTTAATAATCATGTAGTAGAGATTACTAATTTAGATCATTATTACGGTCATGGTTCATTAAGAAAACATATTTTATTTGACATTAATTTGACTCTCAAAAAAGGTGAAGTAGTGATAATGAGAGGTCCTTCTGGCTCGGGTAAAACTACTTTATTAACCCTCATGGGAGCCTTGAGATCTCCACAGTCTGGAAGTTTAAAAGTTTTTGGTCAAGAATTAGTAGGAGCAAATAATACATTATTGATCCAAACTAGAAGAAATATTGGCTATATTTTCCAAGCACAGAATTTACTAAAATCTCTAACCGCAAGACAAAATGTGCAAATGTCCATTGAATTACATAACCATATTTCTGCTCGAGAAGCAAAAGAAAAATCAATCAAAATGTTGGAAGCAGTAGGGTTAGGAGATTGGGTTAATTATTACCCAGAAAATCTCTCTGGCGGACAAAAACAAAGAGTGGCCATCGCTCGTGCCTTAGTTAGCCATCCGAAGATGGTTTTAGCCGATGAACCGACGGCGGCTTTAGATAGTAAATCAGGGCGTGATGTGGTAGAAATCATGCAGGGATTAGCCAGAGAACAAGGGTGTACTATTTTAATTGTTACTCACGATAACCGCATTTTAGATGTTGCTGATAGAATTATTGAATTGGAAGATGGAAGGTTCAAGCAAAATTGTTGATGGTTGATCGTTGATGGTTGATCGTTGATTGTTGATGTTTAAAAGTTAATATAAGAGAATAAAAAAGCATAAATTAATGACTTATATCCCACCTCCTAAATCTTTACCGGCTTTTGCTGATGCGGTCAGGGTTAAAAGCAAAAGTAAAAGAATGAGATGGAAAGATAACAAATTTATCTATGAATGGGACTCTTTACAAGGCAAAATAGAGAAGTATAACAAGAGAGGAAAACACTTGGGAGAATTTGACCATCTTACCGGTGAACAAACTAAAGAGGCAGATCCAAATAAATCTATAGAACCTTAAAGGAAAATTGACGATGAGTGTAACTTCTGAGCAAGTATCTAAAATTAATGATGCTGAGCAACCACAAGTTGAAAGGTGGTTGCGTTGGTTTGATAAAGATGGGGAAGACATTAGAGGAGAATTTCTGCTCAAAAACCTAAGTCTTAATCAACTCAAAGCAGTTTTTAAGAGTGAACCTGATGACCCCTTTATGTACTATTGTTATCCTATAAGTACACCAGAACAAATACATTTTATCCAAGAAAGATTTGATTTTGAGTTTAATTTTGAGAAATATGAATATTTTGTTGAGTGTAATTTAGCTTAGGATGAGACGAGCGAAAATATTAAGGATGCTTCTTAAGGATTTCATAAATTGGTCTGCTCAGCCAGAAACGATCTGATCGCTCGTCCTGATTCTGCTAAAATCAAGATTGCTGTATTGAATCAATCTGCCTGCATGAACACTCCCATTATTAGGCTCTCAAAAAATGCTCAAGAACAACAACTAATTATTCAACCCGGAACTGGTGATCTATCTGTGCAGGGTACGATTAAAATACCTGGTGATAAATCAATCTCTCATCGTGCTCTAATGTTAGGGGCGATCGCTTCTGGGAAAACAGTGATAGAAGGGTTATTATTAGGGGAAGATCCTCGCAGCACGGCAGCCTGTTTTCAAGCTATGGGAGCAGATATTTCGGAGTTAAATACAGAAAAAGTGATTGTCAAAGGTGTCGGTTTAGGCAATTTACAAGAGCCAGAAGATGTCTTAAATGCAGGTAACTCCGGCACAACTATGAGACTGATGCTGGGGTTGCTTGCTTCTCATCCCGATCGCTTTTTTGCGGTTACAGGAGATGAATCCCTGAAAACTCGCCCTATGTCTAGGGTGATTAAACCACTACAGCAAATGGGGGCATCTATTTGGGGCAGAAATGGCAATCAGAATGCTCCTTTAGCCATACAAGGGCAAAAACTAAAACCAATCCACTATCATTCACCCATCGCCTCAGCACAGGTAAAATCTTGCATTTTGCTGGCAGGGTTAATGACAGAAGGAAAAACCACCGTCACTGAACCGGCTTTATCTCGAGATCACAGTGAGAGAATGTTACGGGCTTTTGGCGCTCAATTAGAGATTGAGCCCGAAACTAACAGCGTGACGATTATCGGACAACCGGAATTAAAAGGGCAAAGAGTAATTGTACCTGGAGATATTAGTTCGGCAGCATTTTGGTTAGTTGCTGGTGCCATTGTACCGGATTCTGTATTAGTAATCGAAAATGTGGGGATTAATCCTACTCGTACTGGTATTTTAGAGGCATTGGCGATGATGGGGGCTGATATTCGTTTAGAAAATCAAAGGGAAGTAGCAGGTGAACCCGTGGCAGATTTAAGGGTAAAATCCAGTCAATTAAAAGGTTGTACCCTTGAAGGCGCTATAATTCCCCGCTTAATTGATGAAATTCCCATCTTAGCGGTGGCTGCTTGTTTTGCTCAAGGAGTAACTTTAATTAAAGATGCCGCAGAATTGAGGGTGAAAGAGAGCGATCGCCTGGCGGTTATGGCGTCAGAATTAGGCAAAATGGGCGCAAAAGTAACCGAATTTCCTGATGGTCTCGAAATTACTGGTGGTTTTGCTCTAACTAGTACAGATGTTGACAGTTATGGAGATCATCGCATTGCCATGAGTTTGGCGATCGCTGCTTTAAATGCCAAGGGAACTACTACTATTCACGGTGCCCAAGCTATTGCTATTTCCTATCCCGAATTTGTGCAAACTTTACAATCAGTAGTTATACCATGTCCAGCCAATTAACCACAATATCTGTAGGTTGGGTGGTAGGGTGTTGATTTTGTTAAAGGCGAACTGCGCCGCTCGCAGCGCTTCGCTCCCGCGAACAAGTTCATACAACTTTATTGTCAAAATTTTCTAGTTGATTGCTCCAAATG
>JAAUYA010396032.1_pt1 | contig 16814 bp, 6 predicted proteins | sample 7278161 | NCBI WGS metagenome assembly JAAUYA01 (sample SAMN14350120, study PRJNA611818) | marine sediment metagenome | isolation source: surface marine sediment (3m) | place: French Polynesia: Moorea | collected 2018-08
ACGTTGCCGGTTACATCGAGTTCGGCATTGTGAGAACTACTACCTATCTCTACATTTCCTGCATCCTTGGCTAAGGTGGTGGCTTTGGCTACTTCTAAGCTCTCGCTGATGTTGACGTTGCCGTTTATAGTTCCTCCGGTTTCCTTGTCGAAACTGTTTTGCAGAGAAGGAAAAATAGTGCGTCGATCATCTAAGGGTCCTTCAAATTTATTTTGGTCGTTGATTTTCACCAATGCTAGCAGAGAGTAATCGTGCTCAATTCCGCGAGGAGCCTGAGGTATCGGTTTAGCAGGTGTGCCTCCATCGTTGGGCCATTCGATGTCATTGATGGCAGTTCTTGCCGGAATTAACCAATAGTCCCCGGTTTCATAATATAAATCGGAAGAGAACTGGACCTTAATTCCTCCTTCTAGCTCGATCCATTCCTTAGATTTGATCTCTATAGCAGCACCTTCCCAACGCCTTACCTTGGTTGGATTCTCTGGAAGGTTAGTTATAGGACTACCAAACTCAATTTTTGTATCTGAAATTATCCTAGTTAAGCGAGCTAGTACTCCTGGGATACCTTTCAAATCTATTTCTTCATTAGTAATTTCAATCCACTGTTGTCCAGGTTGGGAGGAACTCCAGGCATCCTGACTAGACTTGGGAATAGTGATTGTATTACCTTCAATTCTTACAATGGAGCTAACAATACTACCGTTTTCCCGAGACCATTTAAATGTTGCTAATGGTTCTGTGGGTAATTTTGCTGTTCCTATGCGACCGCGATCGTGAATTTCAACTCTATATGATTGATTTTCTAAACGTTGATAACCGTTTGTGCTAGATGAAGAAGCACCTACGTTAGTGCATAGTCCAGCACAGGCATTCATTTTTGCCTGAGTAAAACGCCTTTGATTATTATTAACAAAATTTTCCCATACTTCTGAAATAAATTCATCGACAACTTTGTTGTATTGAGTCAATAATCCTGCAAATTTCCCCTGGTGTTCGGTATCATCAGTCAGCTGATTAAAACTTGTTTGGAAATTTTTTACATCTGGTTCTGGTATCTTTTGTTGCGGCTCTGTAAATTTCTTTAACTCATCAATAAGTGTGTTTTTAGCCTCTTGTTTGTTTGCAGGTACTTCTATTGTATGAACAAAATCTAGCAACTGCTTTCCAGCTTCTTCTCTTGTGTCTTCTTCTGTTATTTGGCGAAGCTTTAATTGCCAAACTGTTTTGCTACGGGTGGTAGTATCGGGAATGTTGAGAGCGATTTCTCGGATGGAAGAATCCTCAATGGTGGTAATGTGGCGTTGCCAAACATCGATATAGGCAAAATAGATTCCTGTGGTTAGATTTTGTTCGGAATCTAGATAGGGATAATCTGGCTGGGTTTTGTAAGTTAACAGGCGACGCAGCTTTATAGGACGTAAATTTTGTTCTGTTTGTTGGTCTGTTGGTGTGTCTGTTGTACTTCCTGAGACAGGTTTTAAAATTAGCGTCAGCAGTCGTTTTTCTGAATCAACACCGTCTTTTGCAATTTGGTAAATTGTTGATTGTTCTTCTGCTACGATTTCCAACCACTGATATTCTTCAAATTTTCTTCCATCAACCACAAGACTAGATACTTCAACTTTGGTATTGCCGCCGTCTGTTTCTTTTATGGTTGCTGTGAAAGGTGTTCCCAATTCTAGTTCGCAAAGGGTACCTCTAATGTAAAGATGACCGGGGGCGATTCGCAAATCCTCACCTTGAGCAATAATTTTTAACTCAAAGCTATCGATGGTAGTTTCCCCAGTTTCAGGATTGTAACTGGGAATGCCATTATCAGAACCGAGCGAGGCTAATATTTGAGCGCGGCGCAGATAATTTTGAATGTCAACTTGCTCGTTCCAATCAGAATCAAGTTGCAAACGTCCTTGTTGCATCCGGACGCTGGTGTAGTGTTTTTTGGAGTCAAAAGTTAATCGGGTAATGTCGCCTTTCATCTATATATATCCTCAAGTAATATAGAAAGTTCCTATTTGTAAGCCAAAGCGCAAATATTCTTTTAGGTTGGTTTGCAGATTGTCTTGCCTTTGAGGTTGTTTGAGGGAGTAAAAAACGCCCATTTCTGAACCATCTTCGGCTCCAGTTCGGATTTCGACCGCACAGTTTTGACTCAGTTGAGCGTAATTTGGATCTCCATAAAACTCGGAAGTAAAACTAGGTTGTAAACTTGCCATGATTAAAAGCTTTTGAGCTACATTAGTCAGTCCCTGATTAATTGAGAACCAGTTATCGCCTCTATCTTGAGAGCGCATTATATTTCCGGCAGCCGTCCCCAGGAATAAATCTCCATTAGTTCGATCTACTGCTAAAACAGTGATGGCCGTACCTTTGAGCTCCAGACTCATTTTTTGCCAATTGATACCTTTATCGACAGAACGAAATAGTTTGCCATCATCGGTTCCAGCAAAAAGCAGATTGTAATCTTTATACTTTTGGTCAATTTTACCTTCTATAAGCGTTGCTTCAAGGTTAAGTTTTGTATCAGATTGGACTTTGGCAATCGTTCCTAGATTATTAGCAGCATCGGCAAAGAGATCTCCTGGTTTAAGACCTTCTTGCTTAAAAAATGTATTATTGCCAATAACGGTATTCTGTCCCTCAGCAATGGAAATCGTAGCTGTAACTCGCCAAGCAACAAGAGCAGTAATCTTTAAACTGGTCAAATTTTGATTGATTTCTACCCACCTATTGTTGTTATCAGAGTAATAAAAAACACCTCCATTCTTTGTTCCTGTAAAAAGTTGGCCTTGCTCATCAGTTACCAAAACTGTAATATCGAAATTGGTTAACCCAGTATTAAATGGTCTCCAATATTGAGATGTTTTCCCGTTGGGCAGAGTTTCGGTAGTGTAGAGGAAAACGCCGTTGCCTGCAGTTCCAGCAAAGAGCTGGGTCTGAGAATCAATTTCTCTAAATGCTAGAGTTGTAACATTTAAGTTAGTCAGTCCTTCTTTAATTGGTGTCCACTTTTCTGCTCCATTGTCATTAGTTTGCCATTCCCATACGCCATTCCCAGCAGTAGCAGCCCATAATTTGTTTTGATAACCTAACACAGCGGAGATGGCTGTGTTATTCCCCTCCAAAATAGTTGGTGTCCAATCTATATTCTGATTATTTTGGGAGCGATATGTTTGGTTGATTTGAGAGCGATATACTTTACCTTTTGTGGTTCCTGCCCATACTGTTGTTCTCTCATCCTGGGAAGAGGCGAATATTGCTGTTACATAAGGATTAGGTAGATTTTGATTGACATCATTCCAGCGATCGCCATTGTTCAAAGAATAAAAAACACCATTCCCTAAAGTTCCGGCAAACAGAAAAGGTCTTGTAATTGCTAAAGAAGTAATCGCTTGGGGGAGCGTATCAAATTGCTGCTTAAAATTGAGATCTGGTTGGCATCGATAGCGGAGTGGAGTTTGAGATGTTGCACTTACGTAAGAGAAGCGAATGCAGCCCTTCTGTCTTCTGAGGACGGTTACTTTTTCTGTGAAGATGCTATTGCTAGCTTCTATGGTTTTAACTGTAGTCGTTCCCCAAACCGTGCTACTTTGAATATCGGTGTCGGCACCACGAGCGAAGATGGCTACTCCACTGGTTTCGGGTTGCTCCTGATCTCTATACTTTTTCTTGTCGATAATGCTATCTGCAATTTTTAATTTAGGTACCGTATCTGCCAGCCAAATAGAACCGCAAATACTGCGCTCGAGGATGACTTCTAAGCGAGGATTATCTCCTCCGGTAGGTGTTGGCAGTGGCGGACAAAAACACGACTCCATCCCATTTTTTGGCCCTGTCGCTCGAGCCGAACTCCCAATCTTTTTTTGAATGAGAGCAACTATTGAGCGTAGCTGTTGAGAGTACATTTGACCGAGTTGAGCCAGATTGTATTCAGAGGGAGGACTTTCCTTGCCTAAATTTGAGCGAATCCACTGACAGAGCAGATGAAGGGCATATATTACTAAGCCGATTATATCAATGGGTTCTAGTTCGGTGTCTGCTGGCTCTTCAAATAATTGCTGGCTCGATTGCACCTTGAGTTGGCTTTTTTCGGGTACCAGAGTACAATGACTGAGCTGCAAGCGTTGTAAATTACCCGCTCGCACGATTAAATTACCTTCAATTAATAGACCATCCAAAAGCAACCTCCCTGGTTGAGGATCTCGATCGCCTGCAGTTCCTCGAACGTAAATGTTGCCTTTTAAGTGGGGACGATGTCTGTTGAGGGCAATAATTTTGAGTTGTTTTTTTGGTGGGATGGCGAGGTAGAGATCGCCTTGATAGGTGCGACTATCTTTAATGAGGATAATTTCTGTGTTGGCAAGGTCATTTTGGGGTTCTTGGGGTACTATGCCTAAATTTTGCCATTCTTCTCCTCCTGGTTCGACTGGCTGTAAGGGCAATCCCTGTCCAATTTGAGCAGAGATAAACAGAGTTAGGGTTTGACCGTGGTAGGCACTTAAGTCCAGTTGGTAACTTTGTTCTAGTTTAATTTCTGTTCCTGAAGAGTCAGTTACCGTTCCTGGAGAGATTTCGACTATAGCCCGCTTGGCAGTAACTGGCTTCACAGCTAAACCTTGGATGGTAACGGTATCTGGCTTAGATTGGCGAATCTTTTCTGTGTCGATTTGCTTCCTATCGATCTGGAGTGGCGGAATATTGTTGAAAGTTGCTAATTCAATATAATCGAGCTCGGCTTCAATTTCTGCTGAGTTAACTAACTCAAGCTGCCATCTGGTGGTCAACAATCTTCTGGTTGTGAATAAGATCAGTGATTGATTGGTATTGGTTCCCAGGTAAGGATTTAAATCTACTGCAATATTGTTGGCGATCGCGATCGCTCTTCCGCGTTTGTCTACTGCCATGCCTGGAGTAACGATCGCCTCTAGCTTTTCTGAGTCAACTTTTACTTCCAAACCGCGCACAATACCTGAGCTAAATTCCATCCGCAGGTCTTCTGGTTGTTTGACCGGCCGTAACTGGGAATCTACTTCTAAGCGTGCCAGGAGAATAAAACTGGTTTCGGGAGCGTCGATAGCTGATTCGGGAACGAATTCAAGGGACAATTCTGGTTGCGTTCCCTCGGCGTTTCTTTGCCAGGAGGAACGATAGAAAATAACTAAAAACCCTGTTTGGTCTGGATAATCAGCAAGGTCATATTTTTCTGGGTTCAGAGTAATTGAAACCCTTTGCGCCAGATTAATTAACCGACCCTGATTGTCGATCGCTTGACCGGGGTTTACTATTACTTGATTGTTTCTGAGATTGGCACTTACTGCCAGACCTCTAATAATGCCAGGGGAAAAGGAAGGACGAAATTTTTCGCTGTCACTAGTGCTCTGGGTGACTTTAATGCTGGGAATGGTGATCTTGGCTAAGGGAACGTTGGTATAAGCTTGCAATCCTTGCCAGGCTGTCACTTTTTGGTTCCAAGTTCCGATCGCTACAGCGAGGGGGTTAAGGTTGGCTGAATTTAGTTGGTCTACCTCAGAGAGGGGGGGGGATGTTTCATTGGCTTGGCTTGGTGGCAGAACATTTTCAGCTTCATCGCGGAGGTAAGGTCCGCCGCCAAGGTCATCGCTAAATCCGTAGAGGTAGCTTACTTCTACTCGTTGGGGGAAGGGTTGCTCGAGAAATCTAATCCTACCTAGGGTCGGATCTACTGCTACTACTTGTGTTGGTAGGGGGGGGTCTCCAGGAAGGCGATCGCCTTGGTAATTTGGCATCCGCATTCCTGCAGAGGTTTCTTCATCTGCTAAGCTACAGATCAAAATTTCTTCTGGGGCAAGGGGATTGACTTGACCGTCAATAAAAATTTGTAGTACGGGGTCGCTATCGAAGTAAAGAATACCTTCGGGACGCTTCCCTTGCCAAAGTAACTCTCGCCGTTGCCTTAGTTCCATAGCCAGAGGGAGAATGCGTAACATTCCGGGTACGTTGATTTCTTGAGCTAAGGTGACTATATCAGTTTCGGTTTGAGGTTGGTTAAACAAGGGTACGTCATCGTAGCCGAGGGGGTTAAAAGTGTAGCATTCTTCGCTGATTCTGCCAGCAGTACTTTTTTCGATAGGATAGCTTTGTAACCTCCAGACTAACAACCCGATATTAGGAACGTTGTAGCGACCGCCTCGACTGGCAGGTCGAATTTCAGCAGAATAAGCTGCCTGCCGTTCAAAGGGGGTGCCAATTATCTGCAAATAGTTATCTGCTCGCAAATTGACCAGGGTGCTGTTAGTAAGAACGTGATTGAGGTTTTGACTAGTTAAGACTAAGCGACCAAATTCTACTGCTCGGGCTCGCCACCCGGTCACATCTCGTGCTAACTGTTCCAGAACCGGAGTAGTGCCTTTGCGTCGCCTGTAGGCTAAAGTATTGGCTACATAAGCTCGCCACTCTCGTTGACCGTAGTTTCTCTTGTCTGAAACTTCTGCTGCTGCTAAAGACTCAGCATACAGCTCTCGCACGTCGAGCAAATCGCCGATATAAGGTACTACCCAATCTTGGCAGGTTTCAATAAACCAATTATCGTAGAGATTGGCGATGTCCTTCTCAATGGTGTCTAGTTCAGTTTCCAGCACTGCTAAGAGTGCTCGCAGGGGCTCTCCCTCGTCGGTATCCCGCAACTTATAAATGGCGGGCAGTAGTTGATAGAGGCGATCTCGGATAGTCAATTGGTTCATAGGGTGGGTACCATTTTCAGTTTGATTCCGGCAGAATTAAGTAATAACATTTGGGCTGGGAGTATTTGCTTATCGATCGGGTCATAACGAGCCAGGGAAGAGGACAGGGATTGGTTTAATACCTTGCTGCGATCGCTTTGATAGAGAGCATCGATATCGACGGCTGTTACTCCCTCAATGTTTTGGATGGCAGCGATCGCTTCTGATGTTGTTACTGGCTGACCGAAGTTCCTTACTGGGAAGGCAAAGGTGTTTTTTAAGGCTTTGCGGGCTTTTTCTAATACTACCTCACTTTGATATCTAGAATTTACTAATAATTTGGCTTCGATATTGAACGGCAGAGGTTGGTAGCTATCTACGATAACTTGTTGCAGGGGGTCTCTGGCTGCATCGAGGGCCTCGATTAAACTGGTATACAGTCTTGATTCTGGAGGCACACTCTCTCCATCATCCGAGGCGATCGTAATGTGAACGACTTGAGTTTGTTCGCTCCAAAGATCGGTGGCGATCGCTTTGCCGATGCCGGTAAAACTGCGGGCAAAATCTTCAAAATCTTGTAACGATACGATCCTGTCTATAATTCGCACCGTTGAAGGAGCTTTTTCGCGGACTTGTTTGATGGTTTCTGGGGCAGTTCCTCCAGTAGCAGGTAAGGGATTGATAACTTCATCAATTGCTGGAGGAGTGCTGTTGAGAACGCTCAGACTCTTGGCAGCGACGTTACCTCCTACTCCGATCCCTTTACGATAGGTAGCGGTAATGTTTTCCAATCCGCTTGGCAGGCGAGCCCCTTTGATGCCATCGCCAAAGGTTACGCTAGTAGTACCGTCGTCTTCGATCCGAATAATATAATTTTGGTCTTGGCGTTTGAGAGGATAGAGGGAAGGTACTTCTTGCCAGAGAACGCCGTTTACCCTTACCTGTAGGGTACTTTTGGCACCGCTGGGTGTGGTTGTAGAAACATAGGTCAGGGGGGGTTCTTGCAGGGTAAAGCTCTGGTTAGATTTATTGCCATCTCCACTTCCTAGCACCTCTTCTACTGTTTCTCCGTGAGTTGCCTGGACTACGTTAGCATAGATACTTACGGTTTCGGGGTCATAACTGTTTTTCAGGGGTTCTCTCAAAGTTAACAAGGGAAGTTGCTCGTCTTGGGGGGGGATGGCGATGGTAGCTACTTCGCTAACTACTTCGCTCTCCTCGGCTGCTGGCAATAGCGTCAGGTGATTGAGAGTAAATTCTTGGCTGGGTAGGGCAGTTTTCAATTCGCCTTCAAAGCCATCTTTATCTTTTACCCTCCACGTTTGATAGAGTGGCTCTTTTGCTATTGGGGTGGGCGCTTTGAGGACTTCGAGTACGTCCTGGCGTTGGACGGTGGTACTCTGTAAGCCTTCAGGAGAGATTAAAATACCGATACCGCCGACAAAAATTTTGTTGCTTTCGCTATTTGCTTGGCTGACTACAATTACCCGCACATCTAGATTAGCTAAATTGTCGTTAAAGGGGATCCAAAAATCTCCGTTATTGTTGGAACGGAACACACCGTCAGTGGAAGTTCCTACCCAGACATTGCCGCTAAGATCGACACTGAGACAGCGAATTTCGAGATCGGTTAAGTTAATGTTAATTTGCTCCCAGCGATCGCCATTATCTTGGGAGCGAAAGACTCCGCTACCTGAAGAACCAGCGAAGATTAGATCTTTATTGATAATGTATTCTGGATATTGTTGGTTTTCTATTGGCCGATCGACGGTTAAATTTTCCTCGGAGATTTGAGTAACAGTTCGAGTTTCGATATTTCCATTTAAATTAATGCTAATCGTATCGCCGACTTTCAAAATGTTGGTAAACCTTTGTCCTCTTATTGTCGTGTTGTCAGTAATAGTTATCGTCTCTTTAATCCGCCTAGAACCAGCAGCCACAGCAGTAATACTTCTATTTGTCAACCCCGTATTGATCGTAAAAGAAGTTTCAGCGACTAAATCTGGTCGGAAAGGTTTATCTACAAATAGGGTTGTATCTTCAGGAACATCGGTAACTGTCCTTGTTTGACCGGCAGCATTGATAGTATCTCCTGGTTTGATTTGTTGGTTAAAGTTGCTACCAACTCCAGTAACTTGGTTATCCTTGCTAAAGATTCTTCCTCCACCAGGTCTGGTCTCAATAACTTTTTCCCAGCTATTACCCTTATCTATCGAGCGAAAAATACCTTTCTGAGTAGTGCCCACAAATAGATGATAGTGATTAGATAGTTGCTTTTGGATGGCTATTGTTTGTACGTCAGTATTAGATAAACCTAGGGAAGTCCAGCGATCGCCATTATCTGTAGACTGGAATAAACCACCGTTGCTAGTTCCTACTAATAAAATGTTATCGATTTCATTAATAGTTAGGGTGAGAATATTACTATAAATTAAACCCGTATCTTCTTTAATTTGTTGCCAGGTAACGCTGTTATCTTCAGAACTAACTATTCCCTTAAATAGTCCCTCAGCAGTTCCTACAAGAATTAGATTTGAAGTTAGTAATAATGCTTGAATATTTTTGTTCTCTAGCTTGTTCTCGAGCGACTTCCAGCTATCAATTGCTTCCCAACTGTTGCTATGGTCTAGAGAACGGAAAATACCTTGAGTAGTTCCAGCTAAGAGTACGGTTTCTGCTGAGTTCATTACCAGCGATCGCACCTGAGAATTAGTTAAACCGCGATTGCTGGGTTCCCATTTAATCGGATCTATATTAGCTCCATTATTGCTGCTGGGACGGAATATACCGCCTATATCGTTAATCCGAGCGCGAATGTATTGGCCACTAATAATTATTTTTTGATCGCTGAGTAAGTTTTCGATAAACTGACTCAGAAAAATAGTTTTTGTTTGACTAAATTCTTGTTGAATCGGCTCTACAAATGTTTCTTGTTGGATCGGATCTTGAAAAATTTTTTCTCCGCGAGCACGAATAGTGAGTATTTCTGGGGCTAATTCCAACGGTTCACTTTGTACTAGCACATTAGTACTGCGCCGGTTAAACTTATTAGGTTCTCTGAGGCGATCTTTAGGTTCGAGCTGAGTAATTTGTGCGCTTAGATTGAAACGACTAACCAAGGGAGTGGAAATAGTTTGGACTCGATGATACTCGAAATGTTCGCCGTTAATTAGAACTATCAAGCTGTTGTTTAAAATTTGAGGATAGAGCGTATCTAGTTGAATCGGTATATCTTCAACTTCAAACTTTGGCCATTCTTCCTGAGGAAAACCAGCAAATTTAGTTCCAGCAAAAAACTCTCCTTGTTGATTAACTTCTAAAGACGTAATAGCTTTTGGGGTTTTAATGGGTTCTGAAGTTGGAGCGATTTGCGTCCACGTTTCGTTACCATTGAAGTAATAAAGACCTTTTCTTTCGGTACCTGCTACTAAGATAGTTTCAGTTCCACTTGAATTAACGGCTAAGGAAGTGATTTTTTGAGAATCTATTGCGTCATTATCTCTACCAAGCCTTTTCCATTGCTGGCTAACATTACTTTCAGGAAATTTGTAGACTTTGCCATTAGCTGTTCCGGTATAGAGTACCTCCTGATTATCAGAGATTAGAATCTGAATATCTCGATCTGCTCCATCTATTCCCTCACTTTTTTCGCTCCAAGTAGGACTATTTGCACTGATATTGGTCAGTTCAAAAACACCACTATCCGTTCCTGCAACGATCGATGTCAATGGAGGGTTAAAGGCACGATCAACAGTCAGTTGTGTATCGCTGGTAATTTCTGTGACCACTCTGATTTGACCGGCGACACTAATAAGATCTTCTACTGTTAGCTCGGTGGTGAAGCTCGTTCCTTCTCCCCTTACCGTAGTTTCATTTTCATTGTTGGAAATTATTCCCGTGCCTTGAGTATCAAGATTGTAAATTGAGAATGATTTTTTTGAAATTCCACCTTCAGAAGGTTTTTTCTTGTATAAAACTAGAGAACGAACAACAGTATCGTCTAGATTTACTGGAGAAGTATTATTTCCTAAAATACTGTTAACTTGTTCCCAGTTTTTACCACCATCTTTAGATCGATAAACCCCATTATCCGTGCCCACGAAAATATAGACAGTTCTATTTTCTTCGTAAGTTAGAAACGATCGCACAACAGTATTAGATATGCTAGTATTAACTGACCTAAACTCATTGGGACTGCCTGGTACTGGTTCGACCCCGATCGTGCCAGCTGAGATTTCGGTCCAGCTATTGCCGTTATCTTTAGAACGAAAGGCACCCCCACCAGCAGCTCCGTTGGAACCTCCGGCAAAAAGATGTCCTTTGTCGTTAACATAAAGGCTTTGAATATTCAAGTTGTTTAAACCATCGTTAATCGGCACCCAGCGATCGCTGCCTGCACTGAGGCGAAAAACTCCTTGGCTGGGAATAGCTGCAAATAGCTCACCGCCTTGATTAATTACCAGAGCACTGATATCTAAACTGGGTAGTTCTTTACCAACTAAATTTGACTGCCAATTATTATTCTGACTGACAATCCGAATAACACCGCCCTCAATTTCCCCTCCATAAGTTTCGATTTCGGCGCGTTTGATTTCTGGGGATAATGTTTCCCATTCAGGTGCGTTGCTACCGAATAAGGAGGCTTGCTCTCGAAAAGCAAACAGTTGTGGTTGGCGCAGGGGAGTATCTAACGGCGCGGGGAGGGGGGGAAATTCCCATTGGACTAAGGTATAGTTTTCTTGAGAGTTAGTCTCGACGCTGTTAAGGATGAGCAGATAGATGCGCTCGGGATTTTCCTCGTCCAGCAACAGGAGGGAATCTCCTGCTTGAAGTTGGGTATCGATGCCGCTTAAGTAGAGTTGTGTAGTTTCGGGAGTAATTTGTTGGGGACGAGTTAGTCTCGGTTTGATGGCGTTCCATTGAACGTAGGCCGTAAAATTTTCAATCGTTTCAAAATTTTGGGGTAATTCCTCCCCTTCAGGAACGCTCATTACCTGGGTACCTATAGGTATTTCGGCCACGGTAGGGGAGTCGGGAGCTTCTTCTACGGTAAAGGTTAAATAGGTGCTAGCAGCTACCCCAGGATTGAGTTCGTAACCGATCGCCCTCGCTAACTCCAACAGAGAGCGCCGTTCTGTAGCAGTACGCAAATAGCCTTCATTAGCAATGCGCTCTTGATAAAAAGTGAGCACGTCTCCTACTATCGCCCAGGCATCAATGAGGGCGATCGCCGCGTCGTCTGTTGAGCGAGTGGTTAATTTGACTAGAGGGGCTTTTTCCGCAGTATCTGACTCGGACAAAAGGTCGAGCAGCCTACGGAAAAAGGCATTATAGTCGCCAATGCGATAGGCTATTTGGGATAAGCCAGGTCGGTTGGTTGGCTTTGGGGGAGTCTTGTCGCGCTCGTTCATAGTCCGCCCTCCAAATTAAATTCGATCGTCCCGTTTTCTGGGAGATTGGGGTTATTATCCAAACGAGCTATTTCTAGACGCTCGAACCCGATTTTTCCGGTTTCTAGGGGAATAGTCGATGGTTCGTCCAAACGCTGAAAACGGGTAACTGTGACTGACTCTACTCCGATTACTGCCATCGCCCTGGATACGATTTCACTCAGGTAGATAGGCTGACCGAAGCTCAAGAGATCGGGGTGAAAGAAACCTAATTGTCCGTTTGCTAAAATGCGATTGCTAAAAGTCTCTAATAAGGCTTGTCTGACTGAAGCGCGGAAATATTCGGGGTTGAGCGTTACGCTCATGGCAATATTGAGGGATACCAAGCGAGGTCCTTCTATTTCGAGATCGTGCCCCGCGAGTCGAAATTCTTCTAGAAATGCCAGTAAACCTTGTTCAAATTCTCGATCAATCGGCAGTCCTCCCTGGCGATCGACGGTGATAAAAATGGTGTGCCAACTGCCTGTCCAGCGTCTGGTTGCTAGGGCTTTTTGCACCCCTGGATATCTTTTAGTAACTGTTTCATAGTCTTTTTCGGTAACGGCGCGTCTTTGCTCTCGGAATGCTTGAGGAGCGTACAAGCGCACTTGTTCGATCAGTTCTGGTTCTTCTCCTCCAGTGGCGGGGAAAGGATTGTGTACTGTATCGATCGCTTTTTCTATTTGTTTCAGAGATAATTTGTTGTCCGATGCTAGGTTTTTTTCCTGGAGCACAATATTAGCGATCGCCTTGGCTCCTACATTGCCTTGGCTGCCATTGCCAATGCGGTAAATAGCCTCGAGGCGATCGCCGGTTTGGGGTTTTTTGCCTAAAACCCCGTCGCCAAAGCGCAGGTAAGCGCGTCCGTCGTCTTCAGTTTCGACGATAAATTCACGGGCAAAGCGATCGCTCCTGAGTAAATCTTGTTGGGGGAACCACTTGGGAAGGGATGTTAGCTCGGCGTTCCCAGAATTATTTTCTACCAGGATAATCGCAGGACGAGCGTCTCGTAATTTCCAGACCATTGCTTGCTTGGCTGGCGCTTTAGGATTGAATAGTGCCCATTGACCGCGATCGGACAAGTAAACGCGACCTTGTTGAGTTAGGGGCTCTGCTTGCAATCGAGGCCGTAGTTGCTCCTGCCAACCTGGGTTTTCCCCTAGTGGTTCCGGTTCTGGGATAGTCAGTCCGGCATCTACCAAGACAACGTTGCCTCGTGCTATGTTAATGTCTTTAATTAGTTTTCCTTGAGAGTTGCGATTAGAGAGGAGCAAATCGAAGGGCAAGGCATCTTCTGAAGACCACTCTACTTCGAGAATCTTAATCTGGAAAAGGGGGTCTTTACTAGCTGTAACTTTGGTCAGGCGGACTACGTGAGTGTCGCTTAAGTTTAGGGCTGGATCTTTTTCCTGGCCAGTTTCGGGATCTTTTTTGACTTCAAAAATTAATACGCTTCCTGCTTTAAGGCTTTTTTTCAATCTTCCTTGGCGATCTCTTAATGTCGCTTTAGTGGAACCGGTGGGCAAATAACATTGCTCGTCTCCCCAGGTATAAAAACTAATTTCATTTAATGATTCATAGAGGGTAAATTCGTGGAGAGCTTCAAAAACTTGCGCTCCTGCATTTAAAGCAGTTTCAAATTCATCTTCTGACAAGACACCAGGAGGGAAATTGGTTTGGGTTAAAAATCTTACTCCGGGACGGTTTTCTTCCAGGGAAGGCTTGAGGAAGCTGACTCCTTTTTCTCCTCCGGTGGGATTTTTTTCTTGGTCCCATATTTCCTTGAAATTTTGCTCTAATTCAATTACGACCCAAGCACGAGCGTTACAGCCTTCGTGTAGGAAATAGTCTAACAGGCGACTGTGGCGGCGGATGGAAATCCGTTGGCGTGCAGTTCCTAAATAAGCTTCCGTGGCTACTGCATCTTGATAATAACTGAGGCGATCGGCTGCATAAGCTAAGATCTCTACCAGCATAATGCCTAGATCGGCTGGGTTGCGCTCTCGCCACTGGGGTAGGGTAACCGCAAGGCGATCGAGCATCAGAGTGCGGAAGCTATTATAATCCTTGGCTAAGTAGTCGATCTCTGGGGGAGGCGTTTGTTTTTCCGGTAGGGGTGGTGGCGGCTTACAGTCAAATTCACTTACATCTTCGGCTCGGAAGGAGAAGTCAATGTGAGACAGTTGAGGGTCGAATCCTAACGGCGGCATTGAGGATGAAGAGGAGCTTACTAAGCGGAGGGTGTAATTAGAAAAACCTCTTGCTCCCTCGACTCTAACTCTGAGCAGGTTGGCAAAAGAACTGACCGACTCAATTTCCAGTTCTGCTGAGGTATTTGCTGGAGAGATAACTAGATTTTGTGGGTTCAGAGGCTCTGTATTGGCAGGTATCAGCTCGGTTCGTGTCGAGCCTGCTAGATCGTGGATAAAATGTACCAGTATGGTCTGGCGATCTGAGCCAATTTCAAGATAGTCAATTCCGTTCAACAGGGGTCTTCCCTGAGAGTCTCGCGCCTTTTTAATTTCTGCTTGGCGCCGTTGGTTTTGGCATTGGTACTGAGTGTTCATATGGGAACTTCACGGGTAAATGCGGCTACTTGTCGTTCTTGATTGCGTCGAACAATGTACTGAATAGTTACTTCTAAGCGAGATTCAACGTTTTGCACGTCTATTGCTTCTACCTGAATCAAGTCCCCCAACCATTGCTCTAGTGCTCCTTGCACTAAAAATTGGGCTGTGGTTATCAATTCACCACTATTGGGTGCGAACAAAAGTTGTTTCAAACCACTACCAAAGTCGGGACGATTGACTCTTTCTCCAGATTCGGTAAATAGTACCTGCTCGATTAATTGGCGGATGTGAGTATCGTTATCTTTAGTTCGTGCTACTCTTCCGCTACCGTCAATGCGGAAAGGATAATTAATTTCCATGCTCAAATCCCCTTAACGCGAGTTTGAGTAACCAATACTGTTAACGGCGTTCCCGTAGGCACACAGATTGCTTTACTATCTAGTAGGAGAACCGGCATTCCCATTACCTTTACTCGCAAGGAGCCTGTAATGAAGTTGCCGATTACGCAAGGACCTACATTGGCTGGTGGTGGTGGATTAACACAACCAGCAACGGTATAAGGTGGACCTAGGGTAGTCACGGGCATTCCCATTACCTTAACCCGAGGATTGGGTACTGTTGGTTTTGCCTGTCCTGCATGGGCGCAGATAACTGTGGAACCGACATTGAGTAAAAAACCTGGCATATATGATTACCTCTTAGATTTTCTCGTTCACAAAAATATCAATCTTCTGGTTTTTTTAGGTTACTTGTAAGGCTCCGTTATTGACATTGACACCTCCTGGCGAGAGTTTAATGTTACTGATGGGATTGTTAAGTTCGATTCCAGAAGAAGCAATTTTAACTGTTGCTGGGGTATTACTGAGTTCAATTCCAGATGAGCTGAATTTAGCTGTGGCTGGATTATTTTTAATCTCGATACCGGATGAGGTATTGAGGGTAATAGTGGCTGGAGTGCTCTTGAGTTCGATACTTTTATTAGTCATGTTTATTTCTATATTGCTTTCTTTGTGCTGGATAGTATCTTTAGCAATAGTTATGGTTGAATTATCACCATTTTTGATTTCAATTGTTTCTGCCATCAGCTTGATCGTTGTTTGGCTGTTGTTATTGATTTCAATCCCTTCTGAATTAAATACCATTTTTAGGGGTTTCTCGACAACAGGTTTTTCTACTTCAATTGTTAAATTTTTATTATTATCTAGATTGCTTATAGTCAGGGTAACTCCGTCAGTTTTAAATACCTGCACCTTGCTAGGTTCTTTTACCTGTGCTTTTTTGGGTAACTCGTTTTCTCCCCAAAAACAGCCACTCCAGATGGGACGGCGCAGATCTCCACCTTCAAATTCTACCCAAACGTTAGCGTCTTGTGGAGGAATGGTAAAAAACCCCACATCTTTTCCAGCGTAAGGAGTACAGGGCATTGCCCACAAAGTTTTAGCTTCTGAGATGGCAGCAACTTCAACCTGAATTCGACCCAGATTCAAAGGATCTTGATTCTTGGTAACTTTGCCGCGATATTTGCCAAATATTTTTTCTTGGTTATCTTGTTTCATCGTAAAATGCGCGAGGATGATCTTGAATCAGCTTAATTTCCCCATAACCGGAAGCTTAATTTCCTTCCCGAATAGACAATTTTGCTTAACCTATGGGAAAGTATAAAGAATAATAACGCCCTTCTCTTTTCAATCATAGTCGTCCTCAACCCTTAATTGTACTGCCACCCTAAAAGGCTCAGCCAACTGTCAAATCTGGCAATTTGCTCAGGATTTGGACGTATATCGATACTAGTATGCGATTTTTATGATCAAAATTTTAGCAGACTTTAACGGAATAATCTGGTTCTGTTGCAAAAAGTTGTAAAAAGTTGCAAAAAGTTGCAAAAGTATAAAATGAAGTACAAAATCTGTAAGCGTAGGGATATGGTTCAATTAATTCATCCAGCTATTGACTAAAAAAAGTGGATGAGTAGATGATTTGATACGGATTATGTGTTGATTAGTCTTCCAACCAATTTTCCAGTTTGAGATCGGGTACGCGAGAAAAATGCCGCAGATTATTAGTTACGAAGGTGTAATCACAAGCCAGAGCATGGGAAGCGATCATCAAATCCATGTTAC
>JAAUYA010070680.1_pt1 | contig 16807 bp, 13 predicted proteins | sample 7278161 | NCBI WGS metagenome assembly JAAUYA01 (sample SAMN14350120, study PRJNA611818) | marine sediment metagenome | isolation source: surface marine sediment (3m) | place: French Polynesia: Moorea | collected 2018-08
AAGGCTCGCCTTTTGCACAACAAGCAGCAGGCGATCGCCTGAAGGAACATCAAACCAAATTAAGGCTATTTCCCCAGAATTTGCCCCCTAGTGTGATGAAACCAGAAGAGCTTGCTACTGACAAGCTCGGACAGCAGATAGTTGGCTATACCATGCCTTTTCTCAAAGATACTACTCCGTTGTTAAAGTACGGCGATCGCAGTTTTCGTGGTTCTAGTGGGATAAATCATCAGACTATTATTGATATTTTTCGTCATCTTCATCGCATTATCCAACAGATTCATGCCGTGCAAGTAGTCATTGGTGATTTTAATGATTTAAACATCTTAATTAAAAACACTCAACCTTACTTAATTGATGCAGATTCTTACCAATACGGACAGTTTTTATGTCGAGTTTATACCAACCGTTTTGTCGATCCCCTCCTGTGCGATCCTCAAGAAAATCAACCAATTTTAAGCCTACCTCATAATGTCAATTCTGACTGGTATGCTTTTACGGTCATGTTAATGCAATGTCTCTTATTTGTAGATCCTTATGGAGGTGTTTATAAACCCAAAGATAAACAAAATAAAATTCCCCATACAGCTCGTCCTTTAAAAAGGATTACTGTCTTTCACAGTGAAGTAAAATATCCTAAACCAGCCTTACCTTATGATATTTTACCCGACGATCTTTTACAATACTTTCATCAATGTTTTGAACAGGATCGACGAGGAGAATTCCCTCGGCAAATTTTAGACAATATAAGCTGGAGAAAATGTCAACATTGTGGTCTAGAATATGCCAAAATTTCCTGTCCTAATTGCACTCATATTCAGCAGCTTAAACCTATTACTCCTGTTACTGTCAGAGGTACTGTTACTTGTACGCAAATATTTCATACTCAAGGAGTTATTTTAACGGCAAGATTACAAGAAAAATTAGCTTGGCTGTATTGCGATCGAGGAGAATTCAAACGAGAAGATGGTAGGGTTATTTTCGCAGGAGAATTAGACACACAAACTAAATTTTGGCTTGAGAGAGAGTCAACATTAATCGGCAAACAAGGACAAGTAATTATTCTGAATCCTACCCAAAATGTAGAGAGAATTGCTACTGATAGTTACCATAATTTACCCGTGCTTAATTGCAATCAATGGGGACGTTATTGGCTCTCTAATGGACAACTCTTAAAAGAAGGAAATTTAGGACCAGAATACATTGGCGATGTTCTAGCTGGACAAACTCAATTTTGGTTAGGAGACAAGTTTGGTTTTGGTTATTATAGTGCACTTAACTTGCAAGTAGCCTTCGTTTTTGATGCTAAAACACAAGGGATTAATGACCAAGTTAAATTACCACATTGGCAAGGACAACTAATTGAAGCTAACTGTATTTTTAGCAATCATTTATGTTGGTTTTTCCTATCCATTCAAACTCAAGGAAAACTGATCAACAAAGTGTTTGTTATTGAAGAAAACGGTCAGATTATTGCCCAAACCGAAGCAGAAAAATCCTCTCATTCATGGCTATCTCAAATTTACGGTCATTGTGCCGTCAATAGTTTTCTCTTAGCTCTAACAGATGAGGGAATAATCAAATTAGAGGTACAAAATAATCAAATCGTCAAAACCAAAGAATTTCCTGACACCGAACCATTTATGGATGCTAGTTGTCAACTAATTCCTTCAGCACAAGGTTTGTATGTTATCTCACAACAAGAAATTAAGCTTTTACAAATTAAAACTAAATAATTAGAAGGAGAACACCATGACTATTACTGTTACCAAAGAACTACCAGTTCCTAACTTTTTTGATGCTAATAGAGTAGGACAAGTATGGCGAGTACCTTATCAAGAAAGGGCAGCCGAAGCAGAAGATTGGGCCAAACTGCACCAAATTCAACCTGCTGCTAAAGACAAAACCAAAATTTGTTTGATGGTTATTGATGCTCAAAACACTTTTTGTATTCCTGATTTTGAGTTATTTGTAGGAGGAAAATCAGGCAATGGTGCGGTAGAAGATAACATCCGTTTATGCGAATTTATCTATCGAAATTTAAGAGTAATTACCGAAATTGCCCCGACAATGGATACTCATACCAGCATGCAAATTTTTCACCCCATTTTCTGGATTAATGATGCAGGGGAACATCCCATTCCTGCCGCCACTATGATTAGTTTAGAAGACGTACAAAAAGGAGTATGGAAGGTTAACCCTGCTATAGCTAATAGTATTGCTAAAGGTAACTATTTAGCACTGCAACAACACGCTTTTCACTATGTCAAAAAACTGAGTGATAATGGCAAATATTTACTAACAGTATGGCCCTATCATGCCATGTTAGGAGGTATCGGTCATGCTTTAGTTTCTGCAGTCGAAGAAGCGCTCTTTTTCCATAATTTTGCTCGTCACAGTCAAACCAATTTTGAAATCAAAGGAGGCAATCCTTTAACTGAGAATTATTCTGTATTACGTCCTGAGGTTTTAGAAGGTGCCAGTGGACGGCCGATTGCTCAGAAAAACACTCGTTTTCTGCAAAAATTACTCAACTTTGATGCGGTAATTATTGCTGGGCAGGCAAAAAGTCATTGTGTTGCTTGGACAATAGATGATTTATTGACAGAAATTATGGCACAAGATCCTAATTTAGCCAAAAAAGTCTATCTCTTAGAAGATTGCACTTCGCCTGTGGTAGTACCAGGGGTTATTGATTTTACAGCCCAAGCTGACGCAGCTTTTCAGCGCTTTGCCAATGCAGGAATGCACATTGTTAAATCTACGCAACCTATAGATACTTGGGCAGATTTAAGCATTCGTTAGTTGTTCATTGTTCATTGTTGATAGTTGATTGCTAATTGTTTTCAACCATCAACCATCAACTATCAACTATCAACTATCAACCATCAACCATTAAGGAGAAAATTATCATGAGTCAATCACAACCTATCAATATCAATGATTTATTTCAAAGCGCCCACGATGATGGCTTACTTTCCACCACATCTTTACAAGTTTTAGATGTTAATGACATTGGCGCACAAATTCAAGCTGGTTTAGGTATTGAAATAGACGATGTCACTTCCAGTGAAGTGGTATTAGTAACTATCATGCCTGACGATTCTGGTTCAATTCGCTTTGGAGGTAATGCTCAAGCAGTCAGAGGTGGACATAATGCAGTTTTAGATGCACTCTCTAGCTCGAAACAAAACGATAATATTCTGATTCACACTCGTTATCTCAATGGTCATGTTTTGTATCCTTATTGCCCTCTTTCCCGAGCAGTGCGAATGACGCCTCAAAATTACGATCCTAATCTAGGTACACCCTTATATGACCAAACTATCGTATTATTGGGTACAGTACTAGCTAAAGCTCAAGAATTTGCTGATAATGGCGTACCAGTACGCACTATTACCCTAATTATTACTGATGGTGCTGATGCTTCTTCACGTGCGAATGCTAAGGATATAGCTTCAGTAGTACAGGATATGTTAAAGGCAGAAAATCACATTGTTGCAGCGATGGGTATTGATGATGGATACACTCAGTTTCGTCAAGTCTTCCAAGATATGGGTATCCGCGATGAATGGATTTTAACCCCTGGCAACAGCGACAGCGAAATTCGTAAAGCTTTCCAAGTCTTCTCTAACTCAGCAGTGCGAGTTAGTCAGTCGGCAGGTAATTTAGGTTCTTTGGGTGGTTTTGGCAGTTAAAGCTTTAGTTTTTGGAATTAAAATTCAGCGTGATAGTACCGCTCAGGACTTTAATTTGGTGGAAGCTAAGGATGGAGCGCATTGTCGCTCGCCCTAAAAGTCAAATTATGCCTAGATTGTGCTAGGTAGAGCGATCGCCTAGCGCAAAGGCAATAAACAGTTATTTGTGGGGACGGCACTGTGACTAGACGTAAGTTTATTATACTAGGTTTATAACTATATACTAAAATTGGCCTATAGAAATGGTCGTCAGTTGCCAAGAGGCAAAAATCCTGAAGGTAAATGCTAGGAGTTATACATGAATCTTCCTGTGAATAGCCCACAAGAAAATGTTTTAGAAAACGATTCCAATCCAGACACTAAAGAGCCATTAACTCAACCTATACCTCGACCCAGTCATCCTAAGCAGTATCGGGCTATCGGTCTCATTCGTGGAAAATACCAACATATTCAAGGGGAATTAACCAGAGGTTCTCTAATTATCGATCGAGACCACGTTATTGATGCAGTACTCTTGGGAAGAATTATTAGCCTAGTTAAAAATCATGTAGACTTAGATAGAGAACATCTTTGGGTTGTTTATCCTCATACTAAACAAGATACAGATGAATTTCATGCTCAAATTTTAGGGCTTTGGGAACCAGAAAATCTCAAAAAAAACTTAGTGAGTGACTCAGCGTCAGAGTTGAAACTTCAGAATGGTTATTTTTCTATCCGTGGAGAAGTAATTTTCTATTCTCAAGAAGAGGGGAAAGTTATTGTCAAAATCATGCAGGCACCCCGCAAGGCGTCGGATAAAACTAAGTTTTTTAAATTAAAACTCAAGGGTAAGATTTCTCATCAACCCATAGGTCACTTCTTCAATTTTGATGTTGCTCTTGAGAACAATATTTTAGTAATTAAGCAAGCAAATGATTTAGGGCTTTTACCCGGAAGAGGTCAGCTATTTCACAGAAGACAAAAGGAAAAAAACAAAAGTCCATAGGAAAGTTAGCCCTTAAGACCAAATTAACAAGTTATGGCGACAGCGATCGCTTTAACAAAACTCTCAAGCCATGCTCAAAGGAACTGGGAACGAACGAGGGCGAAACATACCATTAAACGAAACAAGCACAGTTGCCTCCACCCAACCATTCTGAAAAGTCTAATTTACTACATTGTATCTCCCGTAGATGTAGCCCTCAATTTTATCCAAACTACTCAACCCCAACTCTGGGATAAACTTCACACCCTTCACGGAGAAAAAACTGGAGAAAGAATCATTGCTTCTCTATCAATCGCACAGAAGACAACATAATTGATCCCACAGGATGATTGACAAGTAAAGAATTAAGTGATAGCCTAACTACAAAAAAACATCTCTTGGCCTCTTGGGGGCGATCGCCCTAAAACCCTTAACAAAAATTTACATATTATTGTTTATCTATGTCCGACTATTTATTTAAAACTCTTAATTATAAACAGAATGACCTATAATCCTCTCCAATCATTCAAGAAAGTTAGAGTTGCAGGTAGCGAAGTTTTAATTCTGCCTTTACAAGGAATCAAGTACTTTGCTATTTCAATGGCACTTTTCCTGGGAGGGCTTGTGGCAATTGAGACGCAATTTCTTCCTAGGTTGGAAACTGAAAATCGGATTATTTCTCCGGATTGGGTGCGGGAAAACCGCATAATCGATCAAAATAACTACTCTAAAAATCTAGCTCGTGGTCAGGTGAATCAGAAGCCAGCGGATGGAAACTGGCTGTGGCGATCAACTGGATTTCCCGTCACTGAGCAAGCAACAAAGTCTAGACGCATACTCGTGATCGGCGATTCTTATGTGTGGGGTGATGGCTACGCCAACATGAATGATCTCTGGTGGCGGCAATTGCAGAGGGAGTTAACTCGCAGAGGCTACAATCAGGTGGAAGTAATTGCTGCAGGGTTGAATGGTGCTTCAACGCGAAACCAACTAGAGCAAGCACGCCAACTCGTGCCAGTCTACAAGCCTGATTTATTGATTTGGGGCTACGTAGCCAACGATCCTGACGAGTGGGTTAATGGGAAGAGGGTGGTGAAGAGGATCGTTGAGAATATGCCCCCCGACCGGGCATTGTGGTTACTAAACGAACTAGCCAGCCGAGATATTCTCCCTAGGCTTAGTTATCAACTAAAAAAAGCTCGCGAAGGTAAAATTATCGAGAGAATGTCTGGGGAAGAACATGGCTATTACCTATCTGAGTGGACCATGAAACTTCTCGAAGGCGAAAACTTTGAGCTTTACAAGAATACAATCAAAGAGCTAGGGCGCTTTCAAGCTGAAAGTGGCATTCCAGGCTTTATGATCGCGCTGCCTAATAATCCCGATGAGCAACATTTTTCTGTTCGATACGACAAAATCAGACCTTTGATGCAGTCAGCTAATCTTGAGTTTTACGATATCCTCAATGATTACGTAGCATGGTCAGCAACTTTGATCGATGGTGAAAAATTTGTTGAACTGGGTAGAGACCACAGATGGGTCATTAATCCAGCCGATGGTCATCCTGGTACTTCCAGCACTTATTTTTATGCAGTGAAGGCAGCAGATTTTCTGGAAGCACATTATCCAGAAGTTTTGCATCATCAAGGGGAAATTAATCAGAGATCTAATATACATATCAATGATTGGGTTCCTTACAATCTCAATCCGATGGAAACTGCTCAAGGCGTTTTCACCTTTAAATACCCTGAATCTCAAGAATATATGCTCCGCATGCCAGTGGGAAGACCCTTTGTGCAGTTAAACCTAGAACTACCCGCAGAGATTAGAGAAATTAGGCTCGCAGGATCAGGACTAAAGCAAGCAACCCTTGACATTACAGCAGTAAATTCTGAGCTAGGCTTCGACGATCATACTATCTACTCTTTAGAGACAAAAAAGGGCGCGTCTCTGGTCTGGAATCTGGCAGGGCATGAAGGTGCCAACTCCGTGAACACAATTCGCCTCTCAGCCAGCTTTGAAACTAATAACAGACAATTGACCCTTACTCTTGTCCCATCAATCGGAGCAAATCAACTATGAGCAATACTCGTATTCTTGGTATTTCTGCCTACTATCACGACTCTGCTGCTGCCCTAATTGAAGATGGTCATATTGTAGCTGCAGCTCAGGAGGAGCGATTTACCCGCATCAAAGGAGACGCCGCCTTTCCTCACCATGCTATCGGATACTGCCTAGAAGTAGCTGGCATCGAGGAGTACGATCTCGACTACATTGTTTTCTACGAAAATCCCGTAGTCAAGTTTGAAAGGCTGCTGACGACCTACCATCTCACTGCGCCCAAGAGCCTGTTCAGTTTTCTGAGAGCATTTCCGTCCTGGCTAACTAAGAAACTCTGGCTAGAAAGTGAGATTACCAGAGAGATGGGTATTGAGCAGCGCATTTACTTCTGCGATCACCACCTTTCCCACGCTGCCAGCACATTTTTCCCTTCTCCCTTCCAAGAAGCCGCCATCCTCACCATTGACGGTGTAGGGGAGTGGTCTACAGCTACCTTTGGTGTCGGGCGAGATAACCAAATTGAACTGAAAGAAGAAATCCGCTTTCCCAATTCGTTTGGTCTCCTCTATTCAGCATTTACTTACTACACCGGATTCAAAATCAATAGTGGTGAGTATAAATTGATGGGACTAGCTCCCTATGGTAAGCCTAAGTATAGTGACCTGATTCGTGAAAAGCTGATTCGATTGAATGCAGACGGTTCAATTGTTCTAAACCAAAATTATTTTAACTACGTGGGCGGTTTGACCATGACCAATGACCGCTTTCACCAACTGTTTGGCGCACCACCCCGTCAGCCAGAGTCATTAATCACCCAAAAAGAGATGGATATCGCTGCCAGTATCCAGGTGGTTCTAAATGAGGCTATTTTAGCTATGGGAAACTATGTCTATCAACAAACAGGTCTGAAACATATTTGCTTAGCAGGAGGCGTAGCCCTTAACGTCGTGTCAACAGGTAAATTATCCCGAGAAGGACCTTTCCAGCGTCTGTGGATTCAGCCAGCGGCAGGAGATGCTGGTGGTGCTTTGGGGGCGGCATTGTGGATGTGGCATCAGAAACTGGGCCATAGCCGAAGACCTGAATATCCTGATAGTATGCAGGGAGCCTTCTTGGGTCCTGACATTGCGCCTACTTCTGAGGCTGACGAGCGAGTACTTAGTCGCCTAGGTGCAGTATGGAAAACTTACTCTGAGGATGAATTGCAGGAGCAGATTGCTCAAAAGCTAGCTGATGGAAAAGTCGTAGCTGTAGCGCGAGGACGGATGGAATTTGGCCCTCGCGCCCTGGGGGCGAGGTCTATTTTGGGAGATGCCCGTTCTCCAAGTATGCAAAGCCACATGAATCTAAAAATTAAGTTCCGAGAAAGTTTTCGCCCCTTTGCACCAATGGTACTGGCGGAGGACGCATCTGACTATTTTGAAATATGGCAAGAAAGCCCCTATATGCTGTTAGCCTACCCTGTTAAAGAAGACAGGAGGCTTAAAGTAGAGGAGAACAATTTATTTGGGATTGATCTTCTCAAGATACCCCGTTCTGAAATACCTGCAGTTACTCATGTAGACTATTCTGCCCGCATTCAAACTGTAGATTTAGAACGCAATCCTTTCGTGCACGGTTTACTAACCAAGTTCAAGGAATTAACAGGCTGCCCTGTGATCGTGAATACTTCTTTTAATGTTCGAGGCGAACCAATTGTGAATACAGCAGAAGATGCTTATCGTTGCTTTATGGCCACCGAAATCGACTATCTGGTAGTGGGTAATCGATTGTTTGAACGTGAGGCTCAAAAGCAAAAACCCCTATCAGATGAAGAACGAGCTCAGTGGTTAAGGAGGTTTGAACTTGACTAGATCGCCCTATTTACAAAGACTGAAGCAGCGCCGACAACTTGCTAAGCTCAAAGAGCAAATTATTTTTGGACTAGTTTTAGGTTGGATTCTGACGCTTTTTAGCGGATTTCACTACCTGTTTGTCGCAGATACCAATGATCTGCTGTGGCAGATTCTCTTTTATGTGGGACTTATACTAATTGCCCTAGGAACTATTATTCCTTCAGTACTGTTTTTTCCAGAGAATCTTTTTCAGAAGATAACTCAACCAATCGGCAAATTGGTTTTCTCCCTAATTCTGATTCTCTGTTATTTTCTGCTCATTCTTCCAGTAGGTCTAGTTTTGCAGAGCTTGAAAGGGAGTGAGCCTTTTTATGCTTGGCGTAAAAAGTTCTTGATTGAGGTTGACGGATGGATAAAGTGGCAATCTCCTGCAGATACCCAGCTCATTAGAACTAGTGCTCAAAAGCGTCCTCTTATTTTCCAGCCGATTTGGGTAATTGCATACTTTATCCGTAGTGGGAATTACATCTTTATCCCAGTACTAGTTTTTCTGCTAATTTTTGGTTTACTTATGTTCTTTGTCCAATCCACTGGTATTGCCCCATTTATTTACACGTTATTTTAGAAATCACTTTGCTTTCTCTTTCTAAGATACTACTTTCAATTTTAGATGGCGATCGCCGAGCTTGTAGCAGCTCTCGTAGGGTGGGCAAGTTTCAACAAGCAAAATATTTTGCCAACTTTTCTGTAATATCAAATCCGGTTGAATAACCACACTTTTGGATGAGGTAATGCAGAATTCAGAAAGAGGTCGCTACGCTCCTGCCGCAAGCGGAGTGTACGCCCCGCTGTCGCTCCTGCCGCAAGCGGGGCGTACACTCCGCTCCGCTCCGTGAACAGAATTCAGAAAGTTTACGAGGAATGTTACCTTGAAAAATTAAGTATGTGCAATTATCCGGATTTGATATAATACCTTGCCCACCAAAACCCAGACCAAAAACGAGAGTTGCCGAAAATAATAGCCAATTGACTAAACTTCAATCCAGGTACTGAATTAAATCTAGCAATCCTAAACGATTTGAGTATGATATTTTTACACAACCTGTTTAGGATTGCTATAGATTGTTTTTGGCTTATTCAATATCAAATTTTCGCATCCGATCAATTTTCAAAAATATCTAATTGAGTAATCATTTCTTGATTATTTTTACTCTGAGACGGGTTTCTTTTCTTAATCCCTTTGCGCAATCCCAAAGCAATTTTACTATGGCTTTCAATCTGATTCATTACTTGTTTTGCCCTTTGAATAACCACATCTGGTAAACCAGCTAAACGCCCTGCCTCAATACCATAGGATTTATCTGCACCACCGGGATGTACTTGATGTAAAAAGACAATTCGCTCTTCTAATTCTTTTACCGTTACTTGATAATTAGCCACATTTTCTAAGATAGAAGCTAACTCATTTAACTCGTGGTAATGGGTAGCAAAAATAGTCCGCCCTTGAATTTCCATAGCTAAATATTCCGCTACTGCCCAAGCAATCGAAAGTCCGTCAAAAGTCGCCGTACCCCTGCCAATTTCATCTAATAAAACTAAGGATTTAGGAGTAGCATGATTGAGGATATTGGCTGTCTCATTCATTTCCACCATAAACGTAGATTGTCCGGTAGCTAAATCATCTACTGCTCCCACCCGAGTAAAAATGCGATCGCATATGGCTAACCTAGCTGATTTTGCCGGCACAAAACTGCCAATTTGGGCGATTAATTGAATTAATCCCACCTGTCGCAAATAACAACTTTTCCCACTAGCATTAGGACCAGTTAAAATAATTAAATCAGGAAAATTATTATTACCTAAATGAGTAGAATTGGGGACGAACATGCCAAATCCTAAGGATTTTTCTACTACTGGATGTCTGCCATCAATAATTTTTATTTCCCTATCTTCCACTATTTGGGGGCGACAATAATCTTGATATACAGCTAATTCTGCTAATCCTGCTAATACATCAATGGCGGCTACTGCTTTAGCCACCTTGCGTATTTCCAGAGCTTTTTCTGCTACTTGAGAACGTAAATTAGCAAATATCTCATACTCTAATTTATTCAAATCATCCTTGGCAGTTAAAATTCTGTTTTCCTTTTCTTTTAATTCTGCGGTAATATACCTTTCCTCGTTGGTTAAAGTTTGCTTGCGTTGATAATTTTGCGGAGCTCGATCTGCCTTTGAGCGAGGCATACTAATGTAATAACCGAAGGTTTTATTATAACCTACCTTCAGATTAGTAATTCCAGTTCTTTGTCTTTCTGTCACCTCCAAATTAGCCAACCATTGCTTATCCTCTTCCAACAAAGAGCGCATTTCATCCAATTGCGAGTTAATTCCTTCGCGAATAATGCCTCCATCTTTGAGATGTTGGGGAGGAGACTCCACTAAATTAGCGATTACTTCTTTACCTAGTTGCTCCAACTCGGGAGGTACATTTTGCAATGCCTGAAGATAAGGAGCAGTTCCTTGGGAAGCTAAAGCAGCTAAATCATTGAGCTTGAGCAAAGAATCGGCTAAATTGAGTAATTCCCGAGCATTAGCGGTGCCAGCTCCCACCCTACCTGTAATTCTTTCTAAATCGTAAATGCTTTTTAACAGTTGCCGCAATTCTTCCCTGAGAGCGATATGATCCGCTAATTCGGCAATAGTGTCTTGTCGGGCACAAATGCCTTGAGCATTGAGCAGAGGTTGCAACAACCACCGTCTCAAAGCCCTTCCTCCCATAGCAGTACAGGTTTGATCTAATGCCCAAAGTAAGGAACCATAAAAAGTTCCATCTCTCACGGTTTGGGTAATTTCCAAGTTGCGTCTGGTAATAGCATCGAGGATCAGATAGTCAGCAATGCTGTAAGTACGCAGGGGTTGAAGAGCTACTTGGTTTGCTTTTTGGGTATCTTCCACGTATTCTAATAAACCACCGGCAGCACGAATAGCTAAAGGCAGATGCTCGCAGCCCATACCTTCTAAGGAGCTTACTTTAAATTCTGTCAGTAATCTCGGTTTAGCTTCATGGATATTAAAAGGAGTTTGGGAGCGTAAAGAGTAACAAAAGCAGTCGGGAAGACATGCCGGGAGATATTCACAAGTTTCACCCGGACGAAGTAAGCTATTAATATCTGGTGCATTAGTAGGAATCAGGATTTCCGCTGGTTGGAGGCGTAATAATTCCGTACTGAGAGATTCAAGTTCACTGGCTTGGGTAGTAAAAAATTCACCTGTAGAAATATCTGCGTAGGCTAAACCCCAATGCTCTCCGGCAATAACTACCGCAGCAAGAAAGTTATTGTGTTTAGAAGATAACATTTCTTGGTCAGTTAGAGTACCTGGGGTGAGTAACTTGGTAATTTCTCTTTGTACCATCCGCTTTTGGGCGATCGCAGTAGCAGAATCTTCCACTTGATCGCAGATTACTACCGCAAAACCTTTTTCTACCAATAACCTCGTATAACGCTCAAGGGCGTGATGAGGTACTCCTGTCATGGCAATGCGCCCTATCTCTTTACCCCCATCTTTGCTGGTTAAAACTAGTTCTAATTCTTGAGCAATGGTGACAGCATCCTGAAAAAAGCATTCAAAAAAGTCTCCTACTCTGTATAAAAGCAAAGCATTGGGATATTGCTCTTTTACCTCAATATAGTGTTGATACATGGGGGTTAACTTGCTGCCATCTACCTTGTGGTAATTATCGATAGGAGCATTTCTACTTGCTTTGACAGGTTTCGCTGTTTCACTCATATTTTAATTAGTAAAGACGGCCAGTAATTAATCAGTAGCTTAAAATAGATTTATATTCAGTTTTAGATTATATATCAAAGTAGATCATTTGATCTAAAAGGTAATCACAAATAATCCAACAATTGATGAGACGCCGAAAACCTTCAATAAATTATCTACTTTTAACTTTTAGTTTCTTTACTGGCTTGACTTGTTCATGCACTTTTTTTAACAGTTACAACTGCTGTTATCGCTCTCCTCATCTCCCCACACCCTAAACAAGTGCGACTTTTTGTTCACACAGTCAACACTCTAGTCAAGGAGAACTTCTCCTTGCCAAATTTTATCCTGTAATTCTCGCCACAATTGAGCTTCTTCCTTAGTTACTTTTTTATCAGCGTAGATAGCTGCTTTGATAACATCACTTTCTTGGCGTGAAAGCTTGCCATCAGCTAGGGCTCGTTCAATCATATTTTGGATTTTAGATGTCTCTTCACTCATAATCTTAATCATTGAATTGTTATTTATTTTTTAACATGATTATCTTATATGCAAACATAAAGATAATCTTAAGATGGTATTAACGATTACTATTTTAAAGAATATCATTTCTTAAACCACAAAAAGCAGCATAACCAATACCGATCGCATCCACGCTATCATCTATCGGTAAAATATCGAGAGCAAATAATTGTTGTAAAACCTCTGCAACTTCTTTTTTGGTGGCTTTCCCATTACCTAAATGAGCTTTCCAACTAGACTGATGTAAGAGGATCGGAATAATCTTGGCTTCTCGATAACAGACTAAATTAATTACCCCGACTGCTTGCAAAACTGCGCCAGCAGCCTTAATTTGCCTGTTAAAAAAGGGCATTTCCATAGCTACATAATCTGGTTGAAATTCACTAATTAAATCGACCAAATCTTTTTCTAATTCTGCTAATCGTTCGGGGGTGGGAAGTTGCTTCTGGGTTTCAATTGTTCCATATTCAACTACAGTAGGAGTTTCCATGTTTTCCCCCGCTAAGATTGCCCAGCCAATGATAGCCAAACCCGGATCGATCCCTAACCAAATCATTTACCCTTTATCAGCTCCCAATAAACCATTAACCCCTAAATATCAAGCTTGACTCCATCTTAAAATAAATTGGCTGCAAAAACAGTTGCCACTGAGAAAAATTTTCGTTATACTAAAGCGATGAGAAGCAAGCCGGGATAGCTCAGTCGGTAGAGCAGAGGACTGAAAATCCTCGTGTCGGCGGTTCAATTCCGCCTCCTGGCATTAGATTAAATGTACAGTGACTAGTTATTTGTCGTTGGGTGCAGACTATTGTCATCGGGACTAATTAAGCGTCGTGGAGACTAATTGTTGTCTTCCAAAGAGTATGGATATTGAATTGAATTTATGTAATTCGCGATCACAGTCTAACAGGATGCCTTGTTCCTCTTAATTCTGTTAGAACTTTTTTGATAAAATTACAGGTTTTTGTGTGAATTTCGCTTAACTTACACAAAGTACCTTGTTGCTGTTCATCCGAGCTAAGAAGAGACTAGAATTTAGAGATATCCTCTACAGAATTATCTTTGATCAGCCAAGCATTTAACAAGAATTGATCTTTATTCTCAGTAGAGTTGAGAGTAAAAAGGACAAAAGATTCTAATTGCTGATGATGATCATTGGGAGGCTTATCAGTGTAATGTTTTAATTTATCGCTATGAACTGGACTTTTTTTTTGATTCTATTAATTTGGGTAAAAATTTTGTCAGTTGTTCACCGAAATGGTATTTATGGTTACTAATATCAGTATATTTCGTAGGGAAATGACCCAATTCTTTGAGTTTTTTCTTAAAATTTAACAAACTCATAATGTCATCTTCTTCTATTTCATCAATCTGAATGTTGGTATTCTTGAAATAAGTGTATATCAAAAGCTTATTGTTAGCCTTTTGCGCTATGTTGATGCCATCTAAATTAGTGGTCGTATTTACGCCAAATAGTCAGAGTCTAGAAGGAATTAAAGATTTAACCTATAGAGCAACATGGGCAAGGAGTCAAAGCAAAGAAGACTATCGTCCATTGGCGATTTTTCCGCTTCCTTCAAGAGTGGAAGCAGCCGAAGAAACGCGACGACGATTATGGCGCTTTGGCTCATCAGGAGATGGGATTGAAGGTTTTCAGCCTCAGTTTGAGAAATTTTTTAGAGATATTTATGAATTAGAAGAGCCAGATGTTAATTTAGATTCGTACTTTAACGAAGTCCAGATTCAACAAACTCCCCGTTATGCTTATGGAGAAGAAATTGCCGCTTTAGTTGAATAGCTAGATAGATTCTCTCTTGCGCGAAGTTTTGAAACTTTTGTCAATATTTTTTGTGAAAACTCAAGTCCTTGGGAGGTAAGTCAGTCGAACTTCTATACTTCCCCAGAAGTAGCTGCAATAGAAGCTCATATTGGACTTTCTTCTTCTTTAAGAAAGTCTGATGATTGGTTAGGCGCTCTAATTACAATATTTAAAGCAGCCAAGAAACTACATCAGATAAACAATCAAGTTGGGATAACTATACCTTCATTTGTTAAGAAAAGAACGCTTGACAGGTTGAGAAGTTTACTTGAAGAAATTACTGAGAAAAACCGTCTTGAAGGTCATGGAGATGATGTTCTTGCCATCGAAGTTGTTGCTAACGAAGAAAAAACCCTAATTGCTTCTGCAAGTCTAGATCGAAGTGTCAAGTTCTGGCAAATTGATGGCTACGAAGAGCGTAGTTTCTACTGGGGCTCAGAAGAATTACTTAAGATATGCGATATCGCTCTTAGTCCAGATGCATCTTTGATTGCAAAGATTAGCAGTAAAGGTGAATTAGAATTGCTTGAATACGATACAGGTCAAAGTAAGTTTCTAGTTCAACTTTATGAAGATAAAGATAATAAAGGTAAAGATAAAGATAAAGATAAAGATATATTTTTATCATTTAGAGTGTGTTTTGTATCGGATGGGAAAAGGATATTAGCGAGTTCTCATAAAAATAAGAATTTGAAGATTATTAATCTAGAAGGAGAACTTCAAAAGAGCATTAAACATTCCAGTAATATTTTAGGTATTGATTTTAATTCCACAAAAAAATTGATTGCTTCTGTTACTGAAAACCAAAAACTTTATATTTGGGATCTAGGCGGGAATCTCAGGTATGAGCTTTCTACAGATGTTGGGAAAAGAGTTAAGTTTTTGAACGTTGTTTTTAATTCTAATGGTAGTATGGTTGCTGTTTCCTGTTCTGATAGCACAGTACGAGTTTGGAATTTAGAAAGAAGCAAAGAGAAACCTTTAAATTTTCATTTTAAACGAATGAGAATGAAGAAGGTTTACTCTTCTTCTTTTAGCCCCTGTGGTAATTATCTAGCAGCAGCATGTGAGGATGGGATTATCCGAATTTATAAGCTTTCAAGTCCAGATAACGCTGTAGATGTATTTATAGGTCACAACGACCAAGTACGTGCAGTCAGGTTTGTCACTCAAGAATTAGTTGTATCTGGTAGCGATGACAATACCCTTCGCATATGGAAGTTTCGACAACAAGATTTATCTTACAGCCCAGAACAACAAAATGATCTTGATTTCCTTCTCAGGGAAGCTTGCCTGTGGTTAGATGATTACTTACGCAATAACCGTAATCTAGATTTAGGAGATAGATATATATGTACCGACATCTAAATTTAGAATGCCTTGGTTGTGATACCTCTTATACCATTTTTCTTTAACTTTAAAAATATAGAATCATCCAGGGACAAGGGTTTCAGGTCATCAAGTCTATCATTACTTTTGAAAAATGGTATTAGCTATTCCCGTTGAAACCTATGAGGATTTTTTCCAGCTTTCTTTCATCCAACGCGCTCTTAAACGTTACCAAGTCAAGTTGATAATTTACAATCCTAAATTGGAAGAGATTAAGCAATGGATAAATCAGAACAATATCGGCAATTTGTCAAGCAAATTTTGACAGAACATGCCCAAATAGCAACTACCACTGATACAGTAAAAGCAGAGCTAATATTTGATAGCCAACATGACCATTATCAATTGGCTTATGTGGGCTGGCAAGGAGATATCAGCTGTTGACTTGCGACCTTGAAACTTTCTCAGGCTAAAAAGAAAAAATGACTAGCATTAGTAAACAAGAAACCCAACTACCCACTTTAATTCCTCGCGAAATTTTATATGGCAATCCCTCACGTACTAGTCCTCAAATTTCGCCTGATGGAAAATATATTGCTTATGTTGCTCCTGATGACAAAAATATTCTTCAAGTTTGGTTGCGTGAAATTGAACAAGAAGAAGCCAAAAAGTTAACAGATGATAAAAAACGTGGTATAAGAGCTTTTTTCTGGACTTACAACTCAGAACAATTAATTTATCTACAAGATACCGACGGGGACGAAAATTTTCATCTATATTCAGTCAATATTAACTCCAATATTGTCAGAGA
>JAAUYA010134477.1_pt1 | contig 16773 bp, 12 predicted proteins | sample 7278161 | NCBI WGS metagenome assembly JAAUYA01 (sample SAMN14350120, study PRJNA611818) | marine sediment metagenome | isolation source: surface marine sediment (3m) | place: French Polynesia: Moorea | collected 2018-08
CCTTGCTATTTGGGAATGCGGTAAATCAGCTATATCTTAGTGCTAAAAGAATTGATCGGCAAACTCTGGAAGAAATACTAAAAAATAAGAGTCTAATATGAAATTTAATCGTCGCAACTTTTTATGGACAACTTTTGGCGCGGGAACGGCGATCGCAGGTTCTCAAGAATATTTGCGCCTTAACGCCATCCGCCAGCAACAAGAGCAAAATCAAATAGCTCGAAATTCTTTATCTGATGAAATTAGTTTGATAGATGCAGCCTATGCCTCAGAAGCTGATTGGGATAATGAAATGGCTAAACGCCGCCAGTTATTATCCGTCAATAATTTAATTCCCCCAATATTACCCTATAGTCGGGAGATGTCTCAACGGCTGATCCACTTTTGTAAATTATCGGTTCAACAATATAAAACTAATCGCAACAATCCTGGTTATGACGGAGATATTAGGGTCTTACCTGACTATGATGACACGCTCAAATCTTATACTCAGCTCACCAGTTTTCAGCAAGAACAAGACATTATTGAAAACTATTTAAAAAACTTTCAGGCACAAAAGGAAATATCAGATTTCACTGAGAATAATTCTGGAGCATTAAACAAAACTATTCAAGAAGTAGAACTAACGTTTCAGGATAAGGTACGACAAATTTTACAGCGTCAACATCGCATTAAGATATTTTCTGGCATCGCCCTTACTTCCAAGCAACACAATATTCTAGTATTTAGAGGGACTCAAACCCAGGCGGAATGGCTTCAGAATTTAAATGCCAAACAGGTTAAGTATGATGCCTCTGATGGTAAAGATTATGGTGTGGTACACGAAGGATTTTTAGGATTAACCAGAAAACTAAATCCCGATCCTGTTGCGATCGCTAAACAACTAGATCCCACAATTCCTTGTTACATTACCGGACATAGCTTGGGTGCTGCCGTTGCTACCCTAGTAGCGATGGAAATTGCTCGGCAAGTCCCCCAACTTAAAGACCAAATCCAACTATATACCTTTGCAGGTCCAAGAGTTGGCTCACCTGAGTTTGTCAAAGCTCATAGCCAACTTATCCCCAATTCCTATCGCATTGTTAATTTGGCTGATTCTGTCCCCCTTGTGCCTCCTGTCAGTATGGGTAATTCATATACTCATGTCGGTCAAAAATGGGCATTCTTGGCGCAGTTAGAAGATAGTCTACTCAATCATGTGGTGGATACCTATCAAACAGCTCTTAAGCAAGGTGCAGAAATGAATCAGCCCGATCTACCTTTGCAGCAATTAAGTATGTAGTTTCAATACCTTCGCCATTAAGCAGCTATGTCCTTCCCATGAATTCGTCCAAGCACAGGGAGCTTGTCTAGTAGTGGCTGAATATTAATTGGCTGTAGGTTTTGCAAGAAGTTGACCTTTACCTCCTGCCCACTTTAAAAATGGTTTTACCTGTTGTAAATTTGACATAAATTTCCTTAATAATCATAATTTATGATATCTGGTTGATTAATTAGTGTTAAAATACAATGGCACTTAAGTGTAAGTGGAAACAGTATCTGGTCAAGTATGATGGCCAATGACTAATGAGTATGACTAATCAGCTTTCCCCTGAAGAATACCAACGCAAGATGCAAAAGCTTAAACAAGTACAGAATCAACGCTTAGCTCAGATGAAAGCTGAAAAAGGCTTGATAATAGTTCATACGGGAAATGGCAAGGGAAAGACTACTGCTGCTTTAGGAATGGTATTGCGATCGCTCGGTCATGGTTATCAAGTAGCTATTATTCAGTTTATCAAAGGAGCGTGGGAGCCAGCAGAAAAAGCGGCACTGGAGAAGTGGGAAGGACAATTGCAATTTTACGCTATGGGAGAAGGTTTCACTTGGGAAACTCAAGACAGGGAAAGAGATATCCAAAAAGCCAAGGAAGCATGGCAAAAAGCAGTAGAATTTATTCTCAATCCCCACTATAGGTTGATATTGTTAGATGAAGTTAATGTGGCTCTGAAGCTAGGTTACCTTCAGGTAAGCGATATTTTGCCTGTTTTAGAGCAAAAACCGGAAAATTCTCATATCATTCTTACTGGTAGAGGAGCACCTTCAGAATTGATTGAAGCAGCAGATTTAGTTACAGAAATGAAGCTCGTTAAGCATCCCTTCCGTGAGCAAGGGATTAAAGCTCAAGCAGGAATTGAATACTAATCCACCCAGGTTTTTCCCCTGTTTCGGGCATTGTGCGATCGCAATCATGCTACTTATACAGAATTTTTGTTACATTAAACTTAACAATTTGTAATATTTTAGCGATTATGCTGATTATGACTATCAACTCGACAGTCCTAGATTCTAGCCAAACAACATCTCAAAATACCCTTGCGCTGAAAAGAGTGTGGGAAAACATTGACGCTCGTAGTTGCCCCTACCACTACAATTTCCACATGCACACTATTTGTTCTGATGGTAGATTAACTCCAATTGCCTTAATGGAGCAAGCCTTAAGCATTGGTTTAAAAGGTTTAGCTATTACGGATCATCATAGCGTTTGCGGTTTTCAGACGGCTCAAATTTGGTTAGAGCAAAGACAGAGAGAAAATCCCCAAAAACCTATTCCCCATTTGTGGACAGGGATAGAGATAACTTCTGATTTGAATAAGACAGAAGTGCATCTTCTCGGCTATGGGTTTTCTCCCCAACATCCAGCTATGAATAAGTATATAACAGGCGATCGCCCTCAGGATAGAGATGCAAACGCTGCCGAAGTTATCAATAGCTTACACGAAGCTGGAGGATTAGCAATATTGGCACATCCTGTCCGTTATCGTCGTTCACATACAGAGTTAATTGCGGAAGCTTACGAACTCGGTATTGATGGGGTAGAAGCTTATTATGCCTATGGAAATCCCCAACCTTGGCAACCAAGCACTCAAGAAACCCAACAAGTAAAACAAATAGCATCAGAATATAACTTATTCACTACCTGTGGTACTGATACTCATGGCTTAAATTTACTAATGCGTATTTAAGCTGAATGACACTGACTTAAGTAATCTTTGTCTCGCGCAAAGACGCAAAGACGCAAAGGAAGTACGCTTATCTTACGCTTATTTCAGTGACATTCTATTTAAGTTTCCCTTTGACACCAGTTTTCTAAATCAATGATACATATATGATCTCCCCATCCCCTTTACCAAGCTACTGCGTAACATATTCCTCAGGTTTTTGGCTGAGGCTATTTAGCTTTTGTGCATACCCTTGGTAATACAGCAAAGCATCTACGCTTTTGAGGAGAAAGGACGTGAAAGGAAAATCCGTGGGATGGGAGTAGATCGAACAATTGAAGTAATTAATCCGCAGGTTCAATTGTACTGGTTAGACCATGACTTTTGAGAGTTTCACAATAAAATTCAGCGTGTTCTAAAGCACAAGTGATAACTAAACCAATACCATTATTATGCGTTTCCATCATAATATTAACAGCTTGAGGCTCACTCATCCCTGCCACTGTTTTCATTAATACCTGTACGACATACTCCATTGTATTAAAATCGTCATTATGGAGCAAAACCCGATAACCGGAGTCGTGTTTACGCACTGTAGAAGTTGAGCGTTTTTCGATAGTTTGTACAGACATTAATTTCCTCCCTAAGTTTTCTTAAATTAATAAGCACACTTAATATAACATTATAGCTAGTATCGTTTTGTGGAAGTCAACTCAAGAGTTGTCAATCAAACCCTTATCCTAGAGTCAGTTAAAAAACACAATACTCTCAAATTCCTAAGCCGATACCGCTTCGCTTAATATTATGTCTTGTCTTTGCTTATCAGTAGTAGCTTCTGAGAGTGGATACTGCTTTACCCATAATAACATTTTCATCGTACTAGTACTAATACGCGGAACTCACGCATTCAAACCCCAACCCCTAGGAGGGGAAGTCAAAACTCACCCATTCAAAAGTATTTTTCAATCAACTATCAACCATCAACCATCAACCATCAACCATGACTAATCCAACTCCTACTAACTCCTCCCCATCTAATCGTAATTTACTTAATTTGCTCAATTATTGTTTTAGTAAGATTAGACAACCAAAAGTACTCACCACTGGTTTAACCTTACTTTCTGTTAGTGTAGTTGCTTATAGTGGGATACGAGGCTTAATTAGGGAAAATCTTCCTGCTTGGTTGTCAGAAAAAATTAGTGAGACTCTAAACAGAGAAGTAAAAATTGGGGAAGTACAATCTATTTCTCCTGGATTAACCTCTATTAAATTTGGTTTATCTTTTCTTTATCCTAATGTTAATAATACCAATAGCGTTCAGATAGATAATTTTCAAGTTAATTTTAATCCTTTATCTCTCCTCATTAGTCGTAAACTAAATACTCAAATTATTCTAGATCAAGTAGATATTACAGCTAAACAAGATTTGCAAGGCAATTGGTTTAATTTAAAAGTAGAAGATATTAATATTCCTTTCGATCTAGATATCCGATTTGAGATTCAACAAGGTAAGCTAAATCTGATTAGAAATACTATTAGACAACCTCTTTTTCTAAAATTTGCGACTATTGGTAAATATCAAAAAAATCAAATTGAGTATTATTTTGATGTGGGTATCGCTAATTCTCAGGTTGTAATTGAGGGGAAAACTAATGTGCTTTCTGGTATAAGTAAGCTAGGTTTAGCAGTAGAAAAATTAGACCTTCAGGGTTTAGTGTCTTTAGTATCTAATTTTCCTATTACTGTCGATCGCGGTGAAGTTGATGCTAATTTAGGAGTAGATATTTTTCCCCAAAAGCAACAGTTTCAGGTGAATGGTGATTTAGAATTATCACAATTTGTAGGTAAAATTAGTAATTTAGAACAATCTTTACAAGCTAATGCTCAAGTTCAGTTTAATGGTAATGAAATTATTTTTGAACGAGGGAATATTGCTTTTGGAGAAGTAACTGCATCTTTAGCGGGAAAATTAGATTGGATTAAAGGCTTTGATGTAGGGATTAAATTGAATCCTCTGAATCTAAAAGAGTTTAACTCTGCTTTACCTATGGCTATGGAAGGGGAAATTTCCGGTCAATTTCAGCTCCAAGGAGATTTTTTTAATCCTATAGTGACAGGTAAGTTAACTAATATTAATAACCTTACCCTTGAAGGTTTTGAATTAAAAGAAATTTCTCTATTATTCCAGAGTGATTTAGATCGCTTTACACTCAAGGAATTAAAAGCGATACCAGTACTAGGAGGAAAAATAGCCGCTACAGGAATTATTGAAACAAAAATAAGAGATTATTTCAATCGCGATCGAGTTTTTGATCCTAGGAAAATACAAGCAAACATTAACTTTGAAACTCAACTACCAAGTCAGGCGATCGCCCAAGGCACAGCTTCACTTATAGCTTCTAATTATAATCAAATTCCTCAAAACTTACAACTAGGTAATTTTCGAGGAGAAGGTTTTTTTCAGGGCAGCTTAAACAATCCTCAAGCAATTATAAAATATAATCTTTCTGATACAAGTTTGCCATTTGTAGGTAATTTAGCAGCATCAGGTAAAGCCGAACTCAGGCAAGAAAAAATAATTTTTACTCAGGATATTTCTCCTCAAGAGGGAGGTAAAATTCTAGTTAGAGGAGAAGCCAATTTAAGAGATAAAAAATATTCGTCTTTGATTACTTCTACAGCTAATCCTATTTCCTTATTATATAGTAATCAAAAGATAACCTTAGAAGAAAGTCTTGTCAATTTATCTGGTAAACTTGACGAGCTTAGCAACTTAGATGGATACGGCAACATTAATCTAAATGTTCATGGCAGTCAAATAACACTTAATACCCAATTTAATCCTCAAACAACCACCATATTAGCCACAGCATCACCTATGAAGCTAGATCAATTTTTGCCTCAACTTAGTCTTCCTGTTACCTTAGCAGTTGAGCAAGCTAAATTCTCTAGCCCATCATCAACATTAATTAGTTTACTATCTCAGTCAGAAACTAAAAATTTCCAAGGAATAGACGCAGAGATTGACCTACAAATTGAATGGCAAAATAATCTTATTAATCTCACTGAAAAACTAGATCGAGAAAATTTAGAAGCTGAGGACCTTTTAGATTTAGGAGTAGAAAATAGTCAAATTAATCTGACAGCAGCTGTGGCAGAGAATCAATGGAAAAGTGAAATTATCGGTGCTAGTTTACCGATTTCGTGGCTATGTGAAAAAACAAATCAAGGAAGAATTTTACCTGTTCTAAATTTAAGAAAAATATCTAAAACAATAAGCTATACAAATAAACCTAAAATTTGTTCTCAAAATTATTTTGATGCTCAATTATATGCTACAGGTAAACTTAAACCCAATCAAAATTTTAATCATCTTTCTCTTGAGACAACAACTCAACTTAACATTGAAAATGCTCAATTCACTGCTCAAGGCAATCTGATTTTAGCCAATTTAAATAGCAATCCTGACATTAAATTTTTAGCTCTAGATCTCATAACTCGTTTACCTCTCAATTATATCTTGTCTGAGGCAGAAGGTACGGCAGAGTTTCAAGGAAAAATTGAAGGCAAAAATTTACTAACTACTAGTGAGCCACTAACAAATCTAGCTCTACTAGGAGAGTTAAAAATAGAAAATTTAGCCATACAGCAATCTATTTTTGACCCCTTACTAGCAGGAATATTGAAAATAGTACCCGGTCAAAAATCGGGAATTGAATTACAAGGTAAACAGGATAAAATTATTGCTTGGCTTGAACCCTGCCAGACTCAAAAATGTCAACTTCCCTATGTGCCTATATCTTTAGATTTTCGACAAGGAGAAAATACAGATAGCCCTATATTTATCCGTGGCAAAAGAGAAAATAATTCATCTCAGTTTAAGTTAATTGTCGAAAATTTTCCTTTGAATTTTTTAAATATAACTCCAGCAAGTAAGTGGGGAAGTGACGAACCAATACATGGTAAAGTTAATGGTAATTTAGCTCTAAATATCTACAGTTTATCTTCCGTAGGAGATCTTCAAGTAAAAACTGCTGGAATTAGTTCACTAAATCTTGATGAAATTAATATCAGTTTTGACTATAATTCTGAGCTGGCATTAGCTAAAGTTTCCTCAGCAAGTTTAAAATTCGGAGATAGTGAATATCAATTTATTGGCGATCTTAATCTAAAATCTGGAAAAATTAATGCTAAGCTAGACATCCCTAAAAGTAGCTGGCAAGATCTACTGACGGTGCTACAAATTCATAGCGCTTATAGTCTTATTGCTTTTCTTTCAGGACAACAGCAAGATAAAAATCCGCTTGAAAAATTAAATAATTATCAACTAGGTTATGGCTCTATATCTCTAAGTGAACAATTAAATTTATTATGGAAAATTGACCAAAAAATCCAAGAAAATGCCCAAAAATTACGAGTAGGAAAAAACTCTGTTGAGCTTGATTTAACTGGTAATTATTTCGGCACAATAACTTTAGCTGGTACATGGTATGATCCACAAATTCAATTTAACCTTAAAGGAGATAATTGGCAATGGCAAACTCGCCCTTCAATTATAGATTTAATCCAGCCTTTAGGGTTAGTAGTAAAACAATTACCAGTAATTCCAGTTAATAATTTTGACTTATCAGGAAAGTTAGGCAATGGCATATTAGAAATATATCCCAGTAGTATTAATATTGGTGAAGCATCTATATCCGGGCAAGCTCTGATTAAAAAGGAAGGAGAAAATTTTACTTTTGATAAGACTAATTTTAGAATTAATAACCTTTCCTTAGACTTAGTGGATAACTTTATTGATATCCCTATTGATATTACCAGTAAATTTGATACTAACCTTGATATATCGGGAACTTGGAATAATCCTCAGATCAATGGTGAGTTTGAGATTAAAGAAACTGCTATTATTGGCAGAGCGATAACTGAAAAGATAGCTGGTAAATTTAGTTATCATGATTCACATTTTTCTTTGCAGACTAATACCCCGTCATCTATCCAAATTAAAACAGAATTAGCCTATTCTTCGGAATTTTCAAATCTAGAAAACTTAGCTATAGATATTAACTTATTGCCAAGCTCTATTAAAATTTTAGAGAAATTAAGTGGCGGAAGTTTAGCCTGGGCTGATGGAGAAGGAGAACTAAAATTACAAATTAGAAAAGAAAAAATTACTGACCCGATAAATGTTATCGGAGAAATTATCTTTAATAATGCACTGCTACAAATTTATCCTTTATCAGAAGAATTAAATCTTAATGGTAAAATTGTTTTTAATAATCAAATATTAACTATTGATAGTTTAGAAGGTAAGGTTCGAGATAATTATATTTTACTAGCAGGAGCATTACCGTTATATAAATCTTCAACTATAGCTACAAAAAAACCTTTAACGATTACTCTAGAGCAAGGTAAAATAGATAGAGAAAACCTTTATAAAGGTAAACTAGATAGTCAATTAGTAATTACTGGAACAGCTACTAGTCCTATAATTGGCGGTAAAGTTAATTTATATGATGGAATAATATTTGTTTCCCAAAGAAAAGCTGAACAACAAAAACTTCTTGATTCTCAAACATGGCTGAAACGGATACTAGCAAGAATTAACTTAAGCAACTTAGATTTAGCGGTTAAAAACATAGAATTAACCGATAATAATATCTTTAGTTTAGATTTAGTTGGTAATATAAATCTTAATGGTAATTTAGGTAATATAGCTAGGTTACAGCCCCAAGGGGAAATTATTCTTGAAGGTGGTGATTTTAATTTATTCACAACTCAGTTATTTATTACTCGTCGCCATCAAAATAAAATAATTTTCTATCCAGAGCAAAGTTTATTTAATCCTTTTTTAGATTTACAACTAAAAACATTTCTTTTCGATATTTCCTTAAAGCCTATTTATAATCAAGAAATACCTGATGATATAGTTAAAAGTGGCAGGGCAAAAACTGTTGAAATAACAGTTAGTATTCAAGGCAACACTGAGGAAATATTACCTACATTTGCCAAACAAGTTGAAAGAGAATGTCAAATTAAACCAGAAAATATACCACCGATTCATCAATTAAACATTGATTTAAATCAACTTTCTAACTGTCTTAAAGTTAGTTCTTTTACTAATAAAATAAATCTTGAAGATTTAGCATTTTTACCTAGTATTAAGCTAGAAAGTAGCCCTCCTTTGACTCAAACTGAAATATATACTATTTTAGGACAACAATCTTCATCATTATTTACTTCCCAAATTGTAGAATTACAAAGTAGAAATCAGGCTCAATTATTGGAAATTGGTTTTACCCAAATTATTCTTAGTCCGATAATTTCAGTAGTAGGGTTTGAACTGAATGAAAATCTCAATGATATAGGTGAAAATGTTGGGTTACCAGATTTTCGCATTTTCCCGATTATTGAAACTAACTATCAAGTTGGCCAAGAATCACATATAAGTGTTTTTTATGACTATAACTTTAGTGAAGTTCAGATTAGGTATAATCAACAGTTTTAATACAGTTAGGCTGAGAATCATCAAAAATTACAATATTTTACTAGCTGCGATAGTAATAGGGAGGTGGCTGCAGTGAATTTCCAAAACCTCCACGTTATTAAACTCAGAAAGGTAAAGTGATTAATGAGTTTTTGCTGAAATTGCCTAGACAGGGATGGACCTACTATCTTATCGTAAATTCTGTAACTTGTATTACATTCAGATAAGGAGTCAAATAGAAACTTATAAATTAACTAAGAGATTTGGCAGCGATCGCTTGTTGTCAAACTAACTTTGTGATTGATTGAATCTAGGCTGCTTCAACCATCTGACAAGATGTAGTACTTATGTATACTAATATGTAATATCTCTGCTAACCAAGTCAGCTTTTCACTAGCTCAAGAATAAGTGGAACTATTTTGCGTATAATGATGATTGCTTTAACTTAGAATTGGGTTATTCTCTTACAGGAGGGAACAATTCCTCTATTCTAAACAAATGTACTACTTTCTCCTTATAAAGATAAAATTAAGCCAAAAAATCTGATTTGAACTATTGACTTGAACAAAATATTATGTTCCTCTATCCTAGTGAATTGCCAAAACTCAATTTTACTCAAATTAAATCTGCTCAAACTAGAGCGATGCGTATTTTAATTTATTCTTATAACTATTATCCAGAACCCATTGGCATTGCACCTTTGATGACGGAATTGGCAGAAGGTTTGGCGAAAAGAGGACATGACGTCAGAGTATTAACGGCAATGCCTTGGTATCCTGATATTCGGATTCATCCTCACTATCGGCAGAAATTATATTGCACGGAAGAAAGACATGGTGTTAAGATTCATCGTTCTTACGTCTGGGTACGTCCTGAGCGTAATTTAATTAACCGATTATTATTTGAGCTCAGTTTTGCGGTTCTTAGCTTTTGGCAGGGAGTGAGGAGATGGTCACCGGACGTTATTTTGTTAACTGTACCGGGGTTACCTGTATGTGTTCCAGCCGCAGCTTTAGGTTGGCTCTATCAGTGTCCGATGGTATTAAACCTTCAAGATATCCTACCCGATGCGGCAATTCAGGTGGGGTTATTGAACAATGAAAAAATGATTCGCCTTTTTCAAGGCTTAGAAAAATTTGCCTATAGTAAAGCAGCTAAAATTAGCGTAATTGCAGATGGTTTTACAAAAAATCTCCTGCAAAAAGGAGTTACTCCCAGCAAAGTTGTCGAAATTTCTAACTGGGTTGATATTAATTTTATCAAACCTTTACCTCAAAAAAATAATTATTTTATCCAAGAGAATGGCTTAGAAGGCAAATTCGTAATTTTATATGCTGGAAACATTGGTTTAACCCAACCTATAGAAACATTAATTGATGCAGCAGCAATGCTTAATCATTTTTCAGATATTGCCATTGTCATTATTGGGAAAAAAGAGGCACTCTCGGGATTAGAAAAGTATTGTCAAAAAATTGGTTGTCAAAATGTAATCTTAAAACCTTTCCAACCGAGAGAAAAATTACCGGAGATGTTAGCTGCTGCTAATGTAGGTATTGTCATGCAGAAAAGTAATGTAATTGATTTTAATATGCCCTCAAAAATTCAAGTACTATTAGCTAGTGGTCGTCCAATTATTGGTTCTGTTCCTCTAACTGGAACTGCAGCAAAAGCTATTCAAAATAGTAGTGGTGGAGTAGTTGTTCCCCCCGAAGATCCTCAAGCCTTAGCTACCCAAATTAAAGAGCTATATTTTAATCGACCAAAACTCAAAATTATTGGTCAAAAAGCCAGAGAATATGCAGAAAATCATTATTCTATTGAAATAGCTTTGGATAAGTATGAAAGTTTATTCGCTAGTTTAGTTAATTTTTAATTTTTCATACATCAGCCATTGAAGTACCAGATTGAGTTAGCATAGTTATGATTGGTAGCTAAAAATAACTTGATCTACCAGCAAGAAATTCGTATAATGTAGTCGACAAGCATCTATCTGGGGTTGGAGGAGGAAAAACCTTGGACGAACTTAAATCAGCACTCGTTTTAGCAACTGAAGAGGAATTACAACAGCTAACAAACATTCTTTTTTGTCGTCGTTTTAACCCTTTAGACTATTGGCAAATACCCGATCCTATTGCAGTTCAAAGTCAGGATCTTGATTCGTGGTTGAAATCACTTGAGAAGAGATTTCGTTATTTAGCTGCTGATGGTTTAACTGTGTTACGCCAAAAGACAGAACAAGTAACCTACAGACAAGTTCTGATTCAAGTCTGTGGTTATCTCAAAATTCCTTATTCTAACTCTATGTCAACACTGGATCTCGAAGCGGAAATTTTTTTAAATTTACTGCAAAAAGCGTGGCGGCGCCTGCCTCACTCAGAACGAAAATCCATTCGGGAACAAGTAGTGCGATCGCTGGCTAATTCTCCCTCTCCTGAACCTTTACCGTTAAAATTACAGCACGATCCCCTGAAAATTCTCCTCAGAGGTAGTGGCGCTTTGGCTGTAGGATCTATTCTCAAATCCTGGTTATTGAAAAAAATTGCCCAACAGTTTGCCTTACATTTTGCTAGTTATCAAATGGCTAAAACAGCAGTCATTAAAGGGGGGATCACCGCAGCTAGCCAGCTACAAAACCAATTGGCTCTCCAAGCAGCTAGAAAAGGTATGACCATGAGTGCAGCACGTTATGGTGCTGTTCGTGGAGTTTTTGCCTTTTTAGGACCAGTTTTATGGGGGTGTTTTTTAGCCGATCTCGGTTGGCGGGCTATTGCTACTAACTACACTCGTATTATACCTGTAATATTTACTCTCGCTCAAATTCGTCTCACCCGCAGTGAGGATTGGCAACCAGCCTAATCGGCTGTGCTCAAAGTGACGCATTCACGCATTCAATGTAGAGACAAGGAATATTGTTTAACGGAAAAGTAGGCTCTTGAGCCATTTTGTTTTTTTCTCAACTGAGTAGTATGGGAGATGGTTCTCCTAGTCAATTTTGAGAACAAATTTTTATGGTGTCAACAATCCAAAGGAGTGAACCTGAATTATGGTGCAAACTAATCAAAAAGTTAATGATATACAAGAGCATAATTATTATCGAAATCCCCCATCTGATTTAAGAAAAGTAGGTTTAAATCCTAACTTTTGGTATCCTCTAGCCCAATCTAAGGAAGTTAAGCCAAAAAAACCTCATGGGGTTAGTTTTGGCGGAGATCCCATTGTTTTAATCCGCACTAAATCTCAACAAATTTTTGCCCTTGAAGATCGCTGCGCCCATCGACAAATTCCTCTCAGTATGGGGATAGTTTGTGGAGACACAATTAAGTGCAGTTATCATGCGTGGCAATACAATCAGACAGGAAAGTTAGCAAGAGTTCCCTATTTACCACCAGGATGCCCTCTACCACAAGGCGTAAAAAGTTATCCTTGTCGAGAAGCCTATGGTCATATTTTTGTCTTTCCTGGGAAAGCAGAATTGTCTGAAACCGTGCCTTTTCCAGACATAAAAAATTGGTCTAATCATGAATATAAGACTATGTATTTTTCCCGTCAGGTTAATTGTCATTATTCATTCCTGAAAGAAAATTTAATGGACATGAATCATCAATTTTTGCATCGACGATTTATGGGAAAAGTTAAACCAACGCTTTTAGAAACTTCTAAAGGAGAAAATTGGGTAGAAGCTAAATATAAATTTACTGGAGAACCCCATCCTACTGCTAATTTAGTATTAGCGGCGGGACGCAAACAAGAATCAGAGCCAGAAGATAATGATTTTGATATTATGACGATTCGCACAGAATATCCCTATCAAACCTTAAGAGTTTGTCCTCCAGGTTCAGATCTTCCCCTGCTGGATCTTTGGGTGGCTTATATTCCAGTCGATCCCGAACAAAAAGCTAATCATAGTTTAGGAATGTTGATGATTCGTAAACCTAAAATCCCAGGCTTAATTCATCTTTTATGGCCATTAATGCGTTATTTTACTGGAGTGATCTTTGCTGAGGATAAAATGATCGTTGAAACTGAACAAAAAGCTTATGATATTCAAGGAGGTGATTGGAATCAAGAAGTATTTCCTCTAATCCTTGATGTGCGCGAATTATTAGTAAAAAAAGGAATCCCGATACTCAATTCAAAGTGAAGTTAAACAAAGGAGTGAAGATAGGGGGCAATACGGCGAGGAATTTGTCCTATTCTCTCCTCCTCTGCTGCTAGAGTTTCACCTGCTGTAGGCTTTAATTAAGATAAATTTGACCATCGGTACTTCTGCGACTTTTCCGGTTGCTTGTAGCTCACAACCTGCTTTTAAATCATCATCTTCGTCTAGCAGAATAATTCCTTAGACTTTACATTTCTTAATCCTTTGGCCTTAACTACTCCATTCCCTAAAGATATCACCAAGTTATGTATCAGCCAAATGTGTAGTAGTTAATAGTGTATCATGTTTAAATTATTTGTTAAGGTTTGTTTATGTAGAGTAGGTTAGGACAGAAATAGAATCGGTGAATGATTGGGATGGATGATGACGCAGACAAACAAAAACTACAAGCAGAAATAGAACGCTTGCGACAAGAGGTAGAAAAACTAACTACCGAGAGGGTGGCTTTACATGCTCAGCGCAAGTTACTCGAAAGTTTTGTGGCTATCGTTCGTTCACCAGTACAAGCTGAAGTGCTTAAGAAATTCCTGCGCCAAACCCTCAGTTTATCCACACAAATGACTAGGGCAGAGAAAGGAAGTCTTTTTTTGCTGGATTCATTAGGACAACTTGAAGATGCTATTCTCACAAGGATAGATTCTCAAGCAGATCAACAGATTCGGATCTTGCATGATGTCCTTGATAAAGGATTAGCAGGATGGGTCTATCGTCACCGTAAAATTGGTTTAATTACGGACACCCTAACAGATGAACGATGGCTACAAATGCCTAACCAACCCTATGTAGCCCGTTCTGCATTGTGTGTTCCTATTGTTAGGGGAGAGGAGTTACTGGGACTTTTAACCCTATTACATTCTCAACCCCATCGCTTTGGAGATGAAGCTGTCAGTTTGATGCAAGCAACAGCAGATCATATGAGTCTTGTGCTAGAAAATGCCCAACTTTACGGAAGATTGAAAAAAACTTCCCAAGCTTTAGACTTAGAGTTAGAAAAAGGTCGTCAAATCCAAATTAATTTTCTTCCGCCCTACATTCCTCAGTGGCGGGGGTGGGATATTGCTGCTTACTTTCAACCAGCTCGTCAGCTCTCTGGGGATTTTTATGATATTTTTGAACTTCCCCAAAAACAGATTGGCTTGGTTGTTGCCGATGTCTGTGATAAAGGGGTAGGTGCGGCTTTATTTATGGCTTTATTTCGCAGTTTAATCCGCATCTTTGCTGCTGAAAATCGACTAAGAGGTAATGCCTCTAGCATTCTCCAAGCGAATCTACCAGCTAATGGAGAGTGGATTGGAGAATCACAATCAACGAATTTAGCTCATCTGAATCCACTACAAGCGATTTGCCTGATTAATGATTATGTTGCCCAATGTCATGGTGATATGGGAATGTTTGCTACGCTATTTTTTGGGGTCTTAGAGCCATCTACAGGGTTATTGAGTTACATTAGTGCTGGACACGAGCCCTTATTCATTCTCAATGCTCAAGGAGGTATCAAAGAGTATCTCAATTCTACGGGAGTGGTGGTAGGAATAATAGCTGATACGACTTTTGGGATTGAACAAACCTATTTAGGACCGGGGGAAATTCTCTTGGGTTACACCGATGGTGTTCCAGATGCTCGGGCATTAGATGGCGAGTTTTTTACTCGGAAACGATTGCTGTCTATCTTAGAATCCAAGGTGAGTTCTGCTCAGGGTTTATTGGATAAAATTGCGGCTGAGGTAATAGAACATATTGGATTAGCTGCTCAATTTGATGATATTACCATGATTGCGGTCCGTCGGGAGGGGTAATTTTAATAGCAATGGGTACGGGAAAACTAAGGCCACATATCCTCGGTATCGATGATGCTCCCTTTCTTAAAAACCAGACCCAAAAGGTGCCTATTATTGGCGTGATGATGGAAGGAGGGACGTTAGTGGAAGTTATTGCTCTAGGTGCATTTCCAGTAGATGGAGAGGGAGCCACTGAATACCTAGCCCAATGGATTAGTGAATTGCGTATGTTTCCTAGCTTACAAGCGATAGTATTGGGAGGGATTACCATCGCTGGTTTAGGAATCATTGATCTGATCGGCTTGTCTCAATATCTCGATCTTCCTGTTATAGCCGTAACACGCCAAGCTCCAGCTAATAGCCAACTAGCTCAGGCTTTAAAAGCAGCGGGGCTATCTGAGCGCCTTCCCATTTTAGAGCGTATCCCCTCAGCTCATCAGCTAGACAAGGGATTGTATATGGAAGTAGCAGGAGCAGAGCTGAAAGAAGCAGCGGCGATCGTGCGAGCTACCCTTAACAAATCCCAAATGCCTGAACCGTTGCGAATTGCCCATTTGATTGGTGCTGCCCTAGTATTTGGGGAATCGAAGGGAAGAGTTTGAGGGCAATTTCATTGTATATACTATACTAGTGACTATAGTTATGACTATAAATGTAGTCAATGACAGGTCAACCCAAATTTACACTGGTTTTTGCTCCCGAAGTTGTCAATCATCTTAGAGCAATACCCAGAAAATACCATAGGTTAATTCGTAATACTCTTGATGAGCAGCTATGTCACACCCCTGAAGAAATTACCCAGAACCGTAAACCACTAGAGCAACCCGCTCCCTTTGGAGCAACATGGGAACTCCGATTTGGCCCAAATAACCGCTTTCGAGTTCTATATGAGATTGACGTAGATGAGCAAAGTGTTTGGATATTGGCAGTTGGTGTAAAAGAGGGAAATCGATTATTAGTTGGCACAGAGGATGTTGAAATATGAAAATTGCTCCACTAGCAGAAGTTAAAGCACAACTGAGTGCTTTTGTAGATGAGGCTCAGTCGAAAGGACCAATTGTAATTACTCGAAATGGAAAAGCAGTGGCTGTTCTAATTGCTCCTACGGATGATGACGATTTGGAGAACTTACTGTTATCGCGATCGCTACGCCTACAAGCTATCCTGAAAAAATCTCGTGATAGTATTAAAGCTGGAAAGGGACTATCTTCTGGTGATTTCTGGGATTCAGTAGAACGGGATTCTAATGAGTTTGATTAATGTCACTTAAAGGATAAGATGGCACTTTTTAAAGGATAAGGTGGCAGCTTTAAACAACCTGAAATGCTTATTTTCCGTTAGAAACGCTCTATGGCGAACGCGATCGCCAAC
>JAAUYA010366536.1_pt1 | contig 16762 bp, 18 predicted proteins | sample 7278161 | NCBI WGS metagenome assembly JAAUYA01 (sample SAMN14350120, study PRJNA611818) | marine sediment metagenome | isolation source: surface marine sediment (3m) | place: French Polynesia: Moorea | collected 2018-08
ATGGCGTACAGTTTCTCAGCGGCAGCCCGCAGGGGTTGATGTCCCCCTTCTACATCCATAATTGATAGGCGCCGATGTCCTAACACTAAACTATCCTCTTCTACTATGCCAATATCATCAGGTCCCCGGTGAGCCAAAGTTGATAACATGGACGGCAGGTCATATCTATTTGATGAACCTGAACCAAAAACGCCAAGAATGCCACACATAATTTAATTTCTCTTTAGTTTGATGTACTTTCGTCAAACTCTGTTCCCTTGGTGGTATCCCTCCCTTATTCCACTTACCTGATTGCCGAGCTAGCCTACTGAATTACTCCGTAGATGGCTCCAAGGACAGAGCATATTTACAGGTAAAAAACTGATAATTTTGATACTTTAGCTTAGCACATTGATTGGTTCTATTTCGCAACCATCGATAATTAAGTAGTTGTAGTCTGCTGCCAATCCATCCAAATACTCTTCTACACTCCGCTTCTGATGGCACACCTAGAAACAAATCGCACCAAGCAGGTCGTTACAGTTATCAGCTATGATTAAGTTATGAGAAAAAATCTGCAGAAAGAGGAGTTCCTCACGGCGCTACTAGGTATTGAAACCACGTCAAACCGAAATCTTAGGGTTGAGAGTAGGCAACAGCTCCACCCTCTCCCGTCAGGGGTGCTGCGTAACTGCTGCCGAGCAACAACCTAGAAAAATTAGTGCTGGAGGGCAATGAATGACCCAAATAATCCTTGGAGACAATGAGCAGTTAGAGTCGGCTCTACGTCGATTTAAGCGGAAAGTCTCTAGAGCCGGAATTTTTAGTGATATGAAGAAGAATCGCCATTTTGAAACATCTGCACAAAAACGCAAACGCAAAGAAATCGCCAGACATATAGAACGTCGTAGGTTTCGTAACCGAAGAAGACAGCTCTAGCTGAATCTGCTTACTGGTGTAGGGCTCGGTTTTGGCATTGGCAGGATCAACTTTGGCGTGTCTGAATCCCTGTCGTCTAAGACTTAGACAGAGATAACTTTTTGTCTAATCGTGATTTTTGAGCTAAATATTCGGCTAATTGTGTTTCAATTTGCTCTTTAACAATTTCACGATATTCTAGAATAAATACAGCTCTTTAAAAGGAGAGAGTGATGGAAACTAAATCATTAGGTAAGGGTGCCCTGATTGGGATCACGGCAATTATTTGGGCTTTTGCTACAGGAATGCTGGCTATTTGCATTCCCCTCGTATCGATGACTGGAAGTGGTCTGATTCTGCCATTGGCTGTGATTTTAGGAGCTGGCGTAGTTACAGCAGTGGTCTGGCTGAGTCCCGTTCAGCAGTTCCGAAAGATTTCCGAGTTGACCAACACTATTCAAGCCTTGGAGCAACGGGTTATGAATTTAGAAACTATGGGCAGGCGAGATGAACGAGAACTCCAGCCAAAGCTAGAGACGGAAGCATAATTTTAAGTATCTAGTCGCCTTACTGCTGAAGCTCCCCGAGGTTAAACAGAAAAGGAACACTTCCTTGCTCCTTGCCTCCCATTACTAACACCTTCGGCATTTGGGAGCCTCCTTGCCTCCAGGCTTCAATGGCCTCTTTTTGCAGCACTAGCTGACCACCTTGTGCTTTCAGAGTTTCGGCCAACAGCCGTTGTGCTTCTGCTTTCCCCTGAGCGCGGTTAATATCAGCCTGTGCCTGTTGTTCTGCTTCTTGAGCCACATAAATGGCTCTTTTAGCTCTCTGTTCAGCGATTTGTTTTTCTTCTACTGCCCTGGCAAACTCTGGGGAAAAATCCAAATCAACCACACTAGTATCGAGTACGATAATTCCGTACTTTTCTAGCCTCTCATCTAAGGCATTATCAAAATCTTGCTTGAGTTCATTTCTTTTGGTAATCGCTTCTTCTACCGTCCTCCTCGCCGCAGCAATTTTAAAAGATTCCTGAGTTTGGGGCGCAATAATTTTAGAGACAACATTTGCCAAGGTTCCTTGTTTTCTGCGGATTTCCACCACTTGTACTGGATCGAGGCGGAAGTTGATCGCAAAACTAGCTGATAAATCCTGAAGGTCTTTGGTGGAACTTTGTGCCGGTACTTCAAACTTTTGCACGGTCACATCATAGACGTTGACGTTAGAAATCAAAGCCGGTTTAAAATGAAATCCCTCTAGCAAGGCTCCATCTCGGGCTTTTCCTAAGATGCTCAGTACCCCCGCTTGGCCGGGATTAATAATCACAAAACTGTTCAACCCAATCAAGAGGATTAACGCTGCCAAGATGGCAGGCACTAACTGCTTGGCGCTTAAAGAAAGTTCATTTTTCAAGTGTTTATCTCCTTGTGAATCAAAGTGTAGAGATTTAGATTCGGATGACTTGTCCAACGACTTCTATAGAGTCCTAGAGAGTCAGTCAAATAACCAAACATATTTCCCGATTACCTTACTCTAACATAGAATATTTGTCAGTTACATTTCTTGATTTTTCTGGTTATGATTGATTTATAATCACTTCACCAGTTTTTATGATCGCTTTATTCCACCATGGAGAGGGCTCAGACCAAAAACCTCAATTTCGCGTTAGAGTAGGGTCAGTGAGAAATAATCTTTTCGGTTTTTAACCTAATTAATCATATAGACTTAGTCTCCGAATCTTTATTTACCTTTCTCTCTACGCCCTTAGATTTTGGAGGTGATTTATGTCCATTTATGTAGACAATCTATCCCATGAGGTGACAGAAGCTAGACTGAATTCCCTATTGGCAGAATATGGTTCACTCAAACGAATTCATGTCTATTCTGAGCGCCAAACGGCTCGCGTGCGCGGCTTCGCTGTAGTGGAAATGGGAACAGCAGCTCAAGAAGAGGCAGCCATTGAGAACCTTGACGGGACACTATGGTACGGTCGCTCCCTCACACTCAATCGAATCTTACCTCCTTTCCCCATTCAGGTGGCCTTTAAGAGTAAGCATACTTGCCCTTGCTGCTCATATAGTTTACTCCGTCAGATAAGTTCGGGAAGGATTCACTGGCTTTGTCGCCACTGTTCTCAAGAAATGCCGGTTATTGAGGTAATTTAACCAGATTGGCTCAAAAACAACACGCCTTATTCACGAGCGGAGAAAATCTATGTCAAACTATACAATTAACCTATCCGATGAGGTTACACAAGCCAAGCTAAATTACCTCAAAGAAGTTTATCTCTCTCCTGATGGTGACGAAGAGTGTGACTGGAGCGCAACTCAGAGCAATAACAATTTATTGACTTGGTTAGAACATACAGTCCAAATTGAGATTAATGCACCTGTCTATTTAGTTTGGCATCTCTGGTCAGACCTAGAGCAAATGCCTCGTTGGATGAAATGGATTGATTCTGTCAAAGTGCTAGAAGATGATCCCCAGCTTTCTCGCTGGAAATTTGCCGGCGGCGGTTTTCAATTTACTTGGTTGTCTCGCGTCCACAAGCTTGTTCCTTACCAGATTATTCAGTGGGAATCTGTTGAGGGCTCACCCAATCGAGGCGCAGTGCGTTTCTACGACCGTCACGGTAGCAGCATTGTGAAGTTCACAGTTGCCTATGCTATTCCTGGAATTTTCGAGCGCATCATGGACAATCTTTTGGTGGAGAGGCTAGTCAAATCGGCACTCCAGGGAAATTTAGAGCAATTTCGAGACTACGTCAAATCGCTGAGCGACCATTCAAAATTATGAATTATCAATTAAAAATTGTTACCCGCGATAGTATCCCTTAAATTTTTTAACTGAATGAAAACGACCCTCAAAAAATCTGACTTTGTGTTAAGCCCTTACATGAAGAGCAACAATCTGAAGGCAACTTATCAAGTCCTTAATACTCTTATTCCCTACGGCATTTTATGGTTTTTAGCGTTCAAGGCAGTTGATATTTCTCTATGGCTACTACTCCCCATTATTGTTTTAATCGTTCTTTTTTCACTGCGTAGCTTTTCTCTAATGCATGATTGTGGACATTATTCACTCTTCAGTTCCAAAAAAGTCAACAGATTTGTGGGATTTATTTTTGGCTTAGTCAACGCTATGCCTCAGCATTGGTGGTCTAAAGATCATAGTTATCACCATAAAACTAATGGTGATTGGGAAAAATATCGAGGTATTGGAGATTTTTTATCCACTGAAGAATATGACCAACTTAGTCCATCGGAGCAAAAACTTTATGGAATATTAAGACATCCCTGGATAATTCTCCCAGGTGGTTTTTTCTATCTTGCTTTTAAACCAAGACTTATACTTATTACTGGTGTTTTTGATTTTGTGACCCATGTGTTTTCTTGTTTAAGAAAAAATCCCCGAATGAGTATCTCCAAGATAATTTATTCTCATGATTCTAGTTATTGGAGTACAGTCGCTGAATTTTATGATGTGCTTTTAAATAGTATTTTTGTTATTAGTGGCTGGATTCTTGGTTGCCATTTATTTGGTTCGTTATATTTTTTAAGTGTTTATTCAATAGTTTTGAGTTTATCCTCTGCCATCTTTATCAGCATTTTCTTTGTACAGCATAACTTTGAAGGAGCTTACGCTCATAAAACAGAGGGCTGGGATTATCTTCTTGGAGCAGTTGAAGGCAGTAGTTTTTTAGAGATGCCATCTATACTCAAATGGTTTACAGCAGACATCAGTTATCATAGTATTCATCATCTTTCTGAAAGGATCCCAAATTATAATCTGAAAGCTTGTCATCAAAAAAATAGTCATTTCCTCTGTAAGTTAAAGACAATTGCCATTGGTGATATACCTAATTGCTCTAAATTTATCTTATGGGATTCAGTTTCTGATGAGCTTGTGTCCATTGCATCTCACCAAAAAAAGCTCCATCAACATTCCTCTATAATCAAAAATAATTGCTAGATAAGGATTCTCAGAATTTAATGCAACAGAGTCGATAATATCGCTAACTAATTCCCGAAATTTTTATTCAGACTTTTTATTTTCAGAGGTACTTTCAACTAAATCATCGAGACTTTGAATTAGACCCTTGAAGAAATGGGCTTACTCAAAAAAGAGGAGATGAATAATCCCCTCTTGTGGATTCGTAAACATTTCCAACAAATTTTTCAAGAAAATCTTAAATGATTGAATAAGATTTATTACTAATATCTTCATAGAAGAGTATTTTTACTTAATTTTGAGTTTCTTGACTCATTCTACGATTTTTCAAACACTCTCTCTAACCTTTATCCTTTAATAATTCCCTAGATTCTTGCTTTTGGCTCTGTTTTTCCCTCATAGTTCTTTGTGGTTGAAAATCCTGTAACAATCCCATCAAAGCAGGAATGACTGTGGGAGTTAAGAAAGTAGATAGAGTCAAACCACCTGTTAAAGCAATACCCAAACCCTGATAGAGTTCTGCACCTTTCCCAGGAATAATAGCCAGGGGTAACATCCCCAGTATGCTAGTGCCCGCAGACATGAAAATGGGACGCAGGCGATCGCCTACAGCATAATAGAGAGAAGCATCATATCCCATGCCTTCTGCTTGGAGTTGTAAGGCTCGATCTACTAACAGAATGGCATTGTTAACTACAATCCCGGTCAGAATTACAAAACCTAATCCTGTAATCATATCTAGGGGAACAACCATACCAGGAATGGAATTGACAATTACCAGGCTTAATAATGCTCCCGTCATACCTATGGGTACTGTAGCCATAATTAGCAGTGGATAGATAAAAGAGCGATACAAAGCAACTAGCAGTAGATAGGTTATTACCAAAGAAAGAAGGAAGGTAGAGCCTAACTGAAATAGGGTTTCGGCTAAAACATCAGCCGAGCCTGCTAACTCAACTCGGACACCACTCGGTAATTCTTGGCGTAGAGGTTCGAGAATTTGCTGTTCGGTTTGGTCAATTAATGCACCCAAAGGAGCTTCTCTGGATACACTAGCAGTTATAGTAATAGACCTTTCTAAATCGACATGGTTAATCGCATCTGCCCCTGTAGTTTCTACTACTTCGGCAACGTCGGCTAGTTGCAATCTTTGACCGCTACCGTTGTAAATAGCCAGTTGGCGCAGTTGCTCGGGGTTTTCGACAAAGGTATCTTGTAATTCGACGGTAACATTTAGTTCTCGTTTACCATCGACAAATTCCGAAGCTCGCAAACCACCCAAAGCAGCTTGTACTATTTCGCCTACTTCTGATTCCGATAATCCTGCTTCTGCTAAACGCTCACGGTTGGGAATTATCTGTAATTCTGGCGCACCTGTCACAAAATTACTACGAACATTTTGAATTCCTGGTAACTTTCTCATCTGTTGAGAAATTTGTTGTTGTAGTCGGTTTAGTGCTTCTAAGTCTTCTCCGATAATCTGCACCTCGAATTCTTTACCAGGATCTCGGAAAATAGAAATGCGCCTGGGTACGAGAAAACGATAACCAGGGAAATCCCCACTTGCTTGTCGCAGACGGTTAACAATATCGTTTAAATTATTACCTGTGGATAGTTCTGATTTAACAAAACCAGCAACGGCTCTTAAACCAGAACGATGTATATAAATAGTACGCATTATTTCTGGTTGAGAGCTGATAAAATCTCTTGGTCCTTGGGAAAGTTCCACTGCTTCGGGAATACTCGTACCAGGGAAGGGTTCAGCCAGCCATAAAATTAGATTGCGGTTTCCTTCTGGTAGGTAGTCGGCAGGGGGTAATAGTTGAAAACTAGCAACCAATAAAACCACCGGAAGTGCTAAAACTAATAAACGACGTTTTAATCTGCCTCTTCCTAGAGACCAGCGGACGGTTTTTAAAAGAAAATCCGCTAATTTAGCCTGTCCTAAGCGAAAGATTGCCGAAGTTTGAGCAATAGAACGCTCTAACCAATTACCACCCCGATATTCTCCTCCTGAAATCATTTGATATGCTTCTGTCTGTTTGAGAAACAGTCCCGCTAGCATGGGAATCAGAGTTACCGCAGCAAACAGGGAAAACATTACTGAAGCCGAAAGTGCGATCCCGATATCAAAGAATAATTGTCCTGCTTCTCCTGTAACTAAGACTATTGGTGCAAACACAGCAACGGTGGTTAAGGTAGAAGCTAGCATCGCGCCCCCTACTTCCTGGGTACCATCAATAGCAGCTTTCATGGGGGTTTTACCCTGCTGCATATGGGTAAAGACGTTTTCTAACACGACGATCGCATTATCCACCACCATCCCTACCGCAAAGGCTAACCCTGCTAAACTAATGACATTTAGGGTACGACCTAATAAAAAGAAAACTATAAAGACTGTAATTAGAGTAGAGGGAATGGCAATGGCAATTACGGCTACTGTCCGTAAGGAGCCCAGAAATAACACTAATACTAAAGCTGCTAAAATCGCACCAATAATTAAATTAGTCTGGACAAAAGAAATCGATTCATTGATGTAGTCATTTTCATCATAGGGAATATCAAAAGCAATACCTTCTCCTTCGCGGTCAAATCTGGCTTCTAATTCGACTAAAGCTTCCCTGATTCCTGCTGAAATTTCGGGTACGTTGCCACCAACTTGGCGAATTATGCCTACAGCTACCGCAGGTTCATTATTCCTGACTAAAGCTCGGTCTTGGATGGCGCGACCCATGCGAGCTTCTGCTACATCTCCCAGATAAACTGTTCCTGAGGAGTCCCGACGCAGCACAAATCCTTCTAATTGTTTAACATCATTAATACGGCTAACAGTTCTGACTCGATACTCTCTTCTTCCCAGTACTAAAGGACCACCGCGAATATCGCGGTTATTGTTGCGCAGGGTATTAACTACATCCCCAATGGTAAGATTACGACTAGCTAGAGCTTTAGGATTGACGATCACCTCAACTTCCCTTTCTCTACCCCCAGATACCATAAACTGCCCTACGCCCTGTACCTGACGGAAGCGGGGCACAACTACATCATCAACTAAATCCCGATAGTGGTAGTCATCAGCGGTAAAACCTTCTTTGGGGGTCAAAATTACCCACATCATCGGAGAGCTGCTACCGCTTACTACTTCCACGTCCGACTCATCGGCTTCTGTAGGTAGTGCTTCAACCTGCTGTAACTTATTGAGAACATCTATCAAACTGCGATCTATATCCCTATCCCAGTCAAACTCAATATTAATAGTGCTAATGCCTGCTCTACTAGTACTGGTTATTTCTTGTACTCCTTGTACCTCTTCCAGCCTTTCCTCAATGGGACGAGTCACTAAATCTTCAACTTCAGCAGGACTTGCCCCTAGGTAGGGGGTAGTAATACTTATTTCAGGGCGATCGCCTCCTGGCTGTAATTCTAAGGGTAATTGGAATAAAGCTAAGATACCAAATAATGCCAGTAAACAAAATAAAACTCCTGTACCATGTCGCCAACGAACGGCAGTTCTAATTAAACTCATTTTTGAAATTGTTGATTGTTGATTGTTAATTGCTTTCTATCGTTTTAAAATTAATTACGCCTCGCTACTTATTTCTTGTCTACGTTTAGCTTTCTCGGTAAAATCGTCGATACTCAACGCGCCAGCACCTGCATAAATAACCATTAATAATCCACCAATTAGACCGATATTTTTGAGAAAAGAATTGATTTCATTGGGATCGACAAGGGGGTTGTGGAACACCAGAGTTGCAGGAATCAAAAATAAGATTAGCAGTATCGATCCGACCTTGACTTTGTAACCCAATAGTAAAGAAAGACCGCCAAGCAATTGGAAAGCAATAGTAAATAATAATAAAATATCAGGAATGGGTAAACCCTTATTTGCCATCATTTCGACAGTGCTACTGTAACCTAATATCTTGCCAATTCCTGCTTTAATAAAAATCGAACAAAGACAGATACGTGCTGCTAAAGGAATATATTTCATTGATTAATTAACTCCTAATTATAAGATAGTGATTTAAAAAATTCTCTACATAATAATTATCTACTTCATAACTACTGCTAATTATTAATTAAGATTTTCTTTAGATAGTAGAGTGTATGGCCTTCAGGAAAGTCTTCAAGTTTTCCATAAGCTGTATAACCAAGCTTTTCGTAAAAGGATAAAGCTTGAAAATCAAACGTACAAAGCTTGGCTCGTTTGATGCCTTTATTTTTGGCTCTTTGTTCGGCAGATGTAACTAAATATTGCCCTATTCCTTTTTTTCTGTAGTCTGCATCTACCCAGATTGTATCTATATATAGCCACTGACCCCAATCAATATAGCTAATTAAACCGCCAACTAATTTTTGTGGTTTTACTTCTGCATAAATTTCGATAAAAGTAGGTGGATCGGTTTTTAATAGATCGCATTCTACTACTTGTTTAGATTGAGCTTGATTAAATTCAAATAGTTTTTTCTCAATCAAATTTCGCTTTTGTTCGCTGTTAGCCTCGTTCAAAATAAGATTATCTCGTTCTAAGTTAGTCAACATTTTCTTGTTTTAATTAACTATTTATAAAGTACTTTTATTAATTAATCTATGCTTCTTGAATCCTGCGATCGCTTTTTTCTTCTCAACCAAGCATCTACAGAAATGCGATCGAAACCAACTCCTGCGAGGAGAATAAATAAGACAATGTTATAAATTAGTTGGCTGCTAGCCGTATCCCAGTTTTGAATGATAGTAACGCCGTACATTAGGACGATCATCAGAACAAAACAGGCAATTAAAGCACCCCGCGTAAATAAACCGATAGTTATCAAAGCACCTACAATTAGTTCCACTGGCGGTACTAAAGCAGCATTGATTCTGACTAACAATTCAGGAATCCATGAATCCTGCATAGTCGTCACCATCGCATCCATAAAGCCAGGAATGTTAAAAATTCTGGTAGCCCCATGATTGAAATAATTAATGCCCACCACAATTCTTAGTAAGGTGTAAGCAGCAACAACATCTCTTGTTTTTAAACCGAGATGAGTTTTATTTTTGGCGTTGGTTTTATTTTCAAGCATGATTTAAACCTACTAGAGCATCTATCTGATCAGATAAAGCAATTTTCTATCAACCATCAACCATCAACCGAAGAATTAACGACTTTCACCACTGCACTATCTCTAAGTCCATCTCCTCCTCTAACTACGATCGCTTCTCCTGCTTGTAATTGGGGATTAGCAATCACTACTTCTTGACCCAAATCCGCTACCATTTCTACAACTATCTGTTGAGCTTGGTTTTCGTTTACCCTAAACAACAGCCATTGATTTCCCCGTCTGGTTAAAGCATCGCGAGGCACGATAAAAGTATTGTCATTCTCTACTGGTACGGCTAAATGGGCTTGAATTGCCATTCCTGGTAATAATCCCTGGGGTGGATTATCTAAACTAACTCTGACTAACTGTCGGCGAGAAGCAGTATCAGCTACAGGTACCACTGCTGTAATTGCTGTTGATTTTTGCCAATTAGGTAAGGCACGGGCAGCCAAATTGACCATCATTCCTTGGAAAACTCGCCCGCTGAGAGTTTCAGGAATTTCTAAAAAGATATCTAAAGAGCGATCACTTACCAAAGTCAAGATGGGATCGCTTACTTCGACGTAATCACCAGGATCTACATCCCGAGACTGTACTATCCCTGAAAAAGCGGCCTTGATCTTCGTGCGCTCCAGGGCTAACTCTGATTGTGCTACAGCGGCTTGGGCAGCAGCAACTACCCCCTGTTGAGCAGCGATTTCCTCTAGCGTAGGACCAGCTTGGGCTTCAGCCAACACAGCCGCAATGCGTAGGCGCTCACTTTTGGCATTATCCAGTCTGGTTCTAGCTTCAGCAATGTTTTGGCGACTTTGGGTTTCCTGGGCGCTGAGGGCGGCTTTAGCACGCAATCGTTCGCTCCGGGCAGCATCAGCGGCAGATTTTGCTTCTACTAAAGCTCTTTGGGATAAAGCCCCCTCCAAGCTCAAAGTCTGAATTCTTTGCTGGTTATCTTGAGCTTCCTGTTCCCGCACCCTAGCGGCTTCGAGTTCAGCCCGACGCTGAGCAATTAAGTTTGGTTGAAGAGCAATCAAACTCTGGAGATTTTCTTGGGCTTCTCGTTCCCGTGCTTGGGCTGCGTTCAACTCGGCTCGTCGTTGGTCAATAATTTCAGCACGAGTCCCCACCTGCAACCGAGCTAAGTTATTTTTTTCCTGGGCTAACCTTGCCTTGGCTTGAGCCAAAGCAATTCTAGGATCGGCATCATCAAGGATAGCTACAGTCATTCCAGCAGTAACGCGATCGCCTTCTCTAACTAACACTTTCTGGATCGTACCCTCAATTTGAGGACTTAAAGTGGCTCTTTCCCCTGCTTCTACTTGTCCGAGTAATCTCACCTGTCTATTGCCCGTACCAGTGGTCAAAGCTATGATTTCAACTGGCTTAGGAGGTGGTGCTTGGGTGTTAGTTTGAGCCTCTGGTACTGATGAAGGGGTAAATACTCGCCATAGAGATAAACCTCCTCCTAAAATCAGGAATGCTAGTAACCATCCTGATAATTGATGTCTTTTTCTCTTTTTACCGTTAGTTTCCCTTGCTGGTTCTCGTTGTCGTTCTTCAAACTGAAGCTCTGAGGCTGATAATTGCTTTAGCTGAATTCCAGTTGATTTCATAACTTGTACTTATGTTAAGTTTTATTAAGATACTGTTATTATAGTAAATTTTAAATGTGACATGGAAATGTCAACATGCTTCGTTCAAAAAAGCATTTTTGATAGGTTACTTGAAAAAAATTTGTAAACGGAGAATTGTATTTTGAAGAAATACTATCTTAATCCCGTAACTTTGCCAGATTGGAGTAACTACTTTTCCCAAGTTGCTGTGGTGGAAAAGAATGGGAGCAAGATTATTTATCTGGCTGGGCAAGTTGGCGTAGATCATCAAAAGAATTTGGTTGGGATAGGTGACTTGCGAGCTCAACTAAAACAAACATTCAGTAATCTTCAGGCGGCGTTAGAAAGTGTTGATGCGAAAATTACAGATGTGGTTAAAATGAATATCTATGTGGTGAATTATCATCCCGAAGACGCAGAAATGATCGGAGAATTTATCAGACAATATTTTAAGATGGGACAACTTCCAGCAATGTCTTTGATTGGTGTACAAGCTCTCGCTGAGGAGAGATTTCTCGTAGAAATCGATGCTGAAGCTCTAGTAAATAGCGATGGATCAAGGAGATTGTAAGGCTTTGGAGATCAATTAGGAGTATTTAGGAAGCAAAATAGATTATAGTTATTGTGGACTAAAGTTATAGCACTGGCCATAACAGTTAAGACATTTCCATGAACAAAAGTACCACACTTTAGATTATGTTCAATATCATTGAATCACTCAAGGCTTCCCTCACCAAACACCAGCACAAAGTTCGCGAACGACAGTTTCTTGAAGCAGCGATGGGAGCTTGTGCTGTCTTATCTCTCGCTGATGGGGAGATTAGCTTTGCCGAACTCATCGCCCGAGATTACCTACTAGATAATGTGAAGAGGCTTCAATTATTCGATCCCAATGAAGCCGCCGAGGTTTTTCGCACTTATGCTGAAGCTCTCGAAGCCGATCATGAAACCGAAAAGGCGAAAATTCTAGAAACTGTGGGCGAATTTGCCAAAGACGCAGAATTAGCCCCGCTATTAATGCGCATCTGTATAGCTATTGCCATAGCTGACCGGGATTTTAGTTCCTCTGAACAGAGAGTAGTTTCTCAATTAGGCCAAGTGTTAGGCTTGGAAGAATCAGCATTGTCGAATTTATTAAAGCAAGCAGGAAAGGTTACTGAATAAGTATAGTTTCTATGGCTGCTTCAAGGGCGATCGCCACATGAGTCCAATGAGTGCCTCCTTGACAGAAAACAATGTAAGGCTTGCGCAGGGGACCATCGGCCGAAAATTCTGAGGTACTGCCATCAATAAATGTACCACCAGCCATGACTAAATTGCTTTCATAGCCAGGCATAGCAGCAGGTACAGGATCTAAATAGGAGCCAATGGGGGAGTTTTGCTGGACGGCTCGACAGAAAGATACTAATTTCTCGGGAGAGCCTAATTTCACCGCTTGGATGATGTCTTTGCGGGGTACTAGGGGCAATGGGTTAACTGGATAACCTAACTCAGCAAACACATAAGCTACTAGGTGAGTTCCTTTTACTGCTTCTGCTACCATCTGGGGTGCAAGGAATAAACCTTGAAATAAGAGACGATTTTGGTCAAAAGTTGCACCACCACTACTACCTATGCCGGGAGCTGTTAGACGACAAGCGGCTTTTTCTACTAGCTCTGCTTTTCCTGCTACATACCCTCCAGCGGTAACAATAGTACCACCGGGATTTTTAATCAGAGAACCAGCGATTAAATCTGCACCTACCGCAGTGGGTTCGAGAGGTTCGATAAATTCCCCATAGCAGTTATCGACAAAACATACAGTATTAGGGTTTTGTTGTTTGACAATCTCGATAATTGTGGCGATCTCGTCAATTGATAAACTCTCCCGCCACGAATAGCCGCAGGAACGTTGAATTAGAACTAAGCGGGTATCGTTGGTGATGGCTGTTGTTAATTGATTCCAGTCTATGGTATTTTGTATGGTCAAAGGCAATTCCCGATAATTAATCTGGAACTCTCGTAATGAGCCGAGTCCATCACCCCGCAAACCAATTACTTCTTCAAGAGTATCGTAAGGACGTCCTGCTACTGCTAACATCTCATCTCCCGGACGCAATACCCCAAATAAAGCCGAGGCGATCGCATGAGTACCCGATACAAACTGCACCCTTACTGCGGCTGCTTCTGCGCCCATAATTTGGGCAAAAACTTTATCTAAAACATCCCTACCTAAATCATCATGTCCATAACCACTAACACTGGCAAAATGATGTGCCCCGACGCGATGCTCTCGAAAAGCTTGGAGAATTTTCTGGAGGTGTCGCTTTACTTGTTGGTCAATTTCGGCAAAAGTTGGCAAGAGATTTTTTTCTGCTGTTTTAATCAGTTCATTGGGGTTCATAAACAACTTAATTATTCAGAATTATTCTGATAAAAACACTCGTTCAAAAGGTTGATTGCGATAACGTCTATAACTATCAAAATCGCTATCCAGAGTTACAATAGCAGAAACATTTAAGCGCTCAGAAATAGCTACTAAAGACAAATCCGCAAAATCTCCTGGTAGGTCAGCATATCTTTCATTCAGTTGAGCAATACGAACTAAATCTTCAGGTAGTAAAGCGGTAAAAGCAAAAACTCTTAATTCTACCCCTCGTAAAAATTGATTTTGTACTCGCCAATTGCTACTAAGAAGATACATTACTTCTGTAATACAACTCATAGTTGTGAGAAGATTACTGGTACATCGAGCCAAAAAATTTTGTACTTGTTGATGATAAGTATCTTTAGCATTATAATAAGCTACCAAAATGCTACTATCGACCAGAATGATTGGGTAATGATTCATTGTTTGGTAGTTTCTTGATGACGTTTTTTAATATATTCTGCTACGGCCTTTTTCCGATTTTCTCTCAAAGATAAATCTGGAGGTGCGTCTTGTAATAAATGCTGAGGATGTCCTCCTCGTCTTTCTACAATAGTCTTACGAGGTTGCAGACTTAACCAACGTTCATAAATTAGGCGTTTCATTAGTTCTTCTGAGTTGGTTTTTTCTTTCGCTAAAATATCCACTAAATAAGCTTCTGTTTGATGGTCTAATTCTAAACTTAACATTATTTTTTTACTCCATAAAAAGATAATTCTCTATAATTTTAATAGTTTAACTGCAAAATCTGCCAAGGTAATTGTATAATTCTCTTGCTTACCATTGGCTAGATAATTAATAATTAGTTCTGAGGCGATCGCCACTGTCATCATCACTAAATTTCTCGCTAAAGGATAATCACAAATATCATCATTAGTAGGAGAAGGAACCCGATAATTTTCGTTCCAAATTATTTCACTATAATCTGATTCCATGCCGATATGAAGACAGGGTAAATTATGTTTTTGACAATAATCTTTAACGCTTCTTCTAGCGATACTATTATCAAAAGTATCAATCACTAATTGAGTATTAGCTAATAATTTTCGGCAGTTATCTAAAGTTAATTCTTTACTAATCCCTTCAATAGTTACCCCTAGAGCACGATAAAGGCTATTTGTTAATATTTTGGCTTTATAAGCACCAATATCAGACTTGTAATAGGGTTGGGTAGAAAGATTGCGTTCTTCAATGCGATCGCGATCGATTACTTTGATTTTGCCAAACCCTGAACGAGCTAAATTTTCGGTTAAATTAGCTCCTATTGCACCAGCACCACATATGGTAATAGCAGTATTATTCAACTTTTCCATTAAAACTGGTGTTCTATATAATTGTTCGTGAAAAAAAGCAATGTTCTGCATTATTTGTTTCTTTAACTTGGATTACTTTATATCTAAAATATATCAATTATAGCTGTTTTTATACTTATGAAGTACATTTATATACCCTAGCTTTTGTTGATAGTTGATAGTTGATAGTTTATTGTTGATTGGGTCTACCTCATGAGGAGTGAAAATTTCTCTAATTGCCTTAGATACCAAAAATGGATTGAAGGCTATGTAAATTTAATACATCTCAAATTAAATCAATTATTTTAGTGATAGAATAAAAAATAAATATTTAAGAGTATTAAGTAAAATGTCTACTAGTAAAGAATTAGTTAAGCTGTCACCAGAAGACTATTTAGAAACAGAAAAAAGCAGCTTAATTAAACATGAATATATTCAAGGAAGAGTTTATGCAATGGCGGGAGCAAGTGATTCTCATGTAACTATTGCAGGTAATTTATTCTCTTTATTAAAGAGTCATGTACGAGGTAGTAGTTGTCGAGCCTATATCTCCGATCTGAAAGCTAGCATTGAGAATTTAAATATATTTTATTATCCTGATGTAATTGTAACTTGCGATCCAAGAGATAAAGAATTTACCTATTTTAAAAAGTATCCTAAACTCATTATTGAGGTATTATCTGAGAGTACAGAAGCATTTGATAGAGGGGATAAATTTACAGATTACCGTCAATTAGAAACGCTAGAAGAATATGTATTAGTTTCCCAAACTCGAATGCAGGTAGAGTGTTTTCGACGCAACCAGGATAATTTGTGGGTACTTTATCCTTATAACGGAGAAGATGAGGTTTATTTTGCTAGTCTAGATTTTCGTTGTCATATAGCTGATTTGTATGAAGACGTTTCTTTACTATAATCAATAATCAATCAACCATTAACCATCTTAGACTTAAGAATCCCTCTCCGCTTCCTGTTGAACTAACTCTATTTCTAGTTCCAAAGCCTGAGCAATTTGTTCTACAGTTAAGCCCAATCTTAACAATCTCGGAATAGATTCTAGTTTAGCTTGCAACTTTCCTTCCTGACGACCTTCCTGACGGCCTTCCTGACGGCCTTCTTGTCTTACATCCTGATAAAATCTAGTTTGTTTTAACTCTTCTAATCCAAACATAGCTTGCAATTCCTCACGACTTAAGTTTTTCAGTTTATAAATGAGGATATTCTCTATTAATTCTACCACTTTTTGTTGTAAAGCATTATCTTCTAATTCTACTCTGGCTTGAGTTATCAATTCTTGGGTTTTAACTATCGCTAAATCTTCCTTTTCTACTACTAATTGAATTATCCCTATTCCCAGAGAAGGATTGGCTAGGTTAGTCAGCTCATCCAGATAAATACACTTTATTTGCCCCGAATTTCGTAACCCTCGATACTGTCTCGGAATACCAGGATCCAGATTACTATTGGCAAACACTGCTACCGCATACCAATCATTAACTGGTTGATATTGTCCTAAATAAA
>JAAUYA010194434.1_pt1 | contig 16734 bp, 2 predicted proteins | sample 7278161 | NCBI WGS metagenome assembly JAAUYA01 (sample SAMN14350120, study PRJNA611818) | marine sediment metagenome | isolation source: surface marine sediment (3m) | place: French Polynesia: Moorea | collected 2018-08
GAAGAACCGAAAAGTTAGTGGTCCCTGAGCAAAGCCGAAGGGTGGCTCGCTTTCATCCCCACCTTCCGCTTCGCTCCAGAGTGGGGACTTCTCGCTCGCATCTGTTAAAGAGCTGGGAAATGATCCGGTATTGGTTCATGCTTCAAGTTATCGCTATGATCAACTCAGTCAAGAAAACGGCTACATTAGTCAGTTAACGGGCGTTACCGATACAGGTTATACTCTGACCAAAAACCAGGGCAAATATGACAGTCTTTCCTATCCTGAATTATTATTTTCTTATAGTAAATTCGAGCCGAAAGAGGGCAGCCACAAGTTTGAAAAATTGGATTCAGCCACCGGCAGGTTAAATGGTTTGAATAATGACGAGTATAGCCTTATAGATCTATATGGGCATGGTATACCGGGTATTTTATATGCCGATGGACAAACTGCAACCTATAGAGAACCTGCCTTTGAAGTAAATAAAAAAGAAGAAAAGAGCTCTTTTTCCTCTGCGGCCAATCTGGCCTTAGATTCAACATCTATGCACTACGGGCCTTGGCAAGTACAGCAAAAATTCCCGATCCCCAAGTCAGTTAGTGGTGAAAACTTAAGCCTAAGTGACAGGACTGGCAATGGTCAGTTGGACCTGATGGTCAACCAATCAGGTAGTAATACTTATTGGCAAGCCAAAGCTAATGGAAGCTGGGCCAATTCTGATACTTTTGAACGTTTTCCTGTGGCTTATGCTGCCCCTAATCAAACACAAACAAATGCCACGGGAGCAGGCTTGGCGGACTTATTTCAAATCAGAGATAATAAAACTTATGTCTATCCGTCCGCCAGAGCGCAAGGATTTGATCCAGCCATAGAGCAGGAGCGCCAAAAGTCCCTACCCAGCATGCTCGAATCAAGCGAAACGACCTTACTGCAATTCGCTGATATGGCGGGTTCCGGCGGCGTACCTCAATTTGTAAAGATTGAAGAAAATAAAGTGACCTACTGGCCAAATCTCAGTTATGGCCGTTTTAGCGAGCCCATTGAAATGGGCAACGCTCCGAACTTTAACGGGGAAAATATTAAAAATGAATTTCGCACGGATCGTTTGTTTCTTGCGGATATCGACGGCTCTGGAACCACCGACATCCTTTATGTAGATGCCACGAAGCTTTATGTCTATTTTAATCGTAATGGTAATACCTTCTCCGACGCTCTAACTATCGACTTACCCTACACAATTGATTCGCTCGATCAGATTTCTTTTGCCGATGTCTACGGACAGGGCACTACCTGTTTGGTGCTGTCTTATCCCCATGGTATTCCGGGGCAGAGCGATCTATCGCCCCAGTTCTATTGCTATGATTTTTGTCAGCACAAAAAACCCTATCTATTGAATAAAGTTGATAATAATCTCGGTGCCATAACAGAAGTAGAATATGCCAGTTCAGTGGATTATTACCTCGCCGATAAAGAAGCCGGGTTGCCCTGGATTACCAACATTCCCTTTCCCGTACAAGTCATAGCCAAAACCACTATTACTGATGCCTTATCCGGTTCTAGCTACAGCAGCTTGTTCTCCTATCATCACGGTTATTACGATGGTGAAGAAAGAGAATTTAAAGGCTTTGGCCGTGTTGATAAGCAAGACTGCGAGTATTTCCCGTCTTCTGACATAGGAGAAGATAATTACGTCGCTCCCGCATTGAGCCGTACTTGGTATATTGTGGGAAGCCTTGAGCAACAAAAGGCTATTAAGCAGCAGTATAATAAAGAATATTACCAGGGCGATGAAAAAGCTTTTTGTTTCCCTGACAGCATTATTAATTGCGATGATGAAGCTAGTCTCCCTCAAGCCTACGCTGCACTTGTAGGCTCCATGATCCATCAGGAAGTTTATGGTCTCGATGACGTCAAGACATTACAAGAAAATCCTTATACCGTTACTCAGAATAACTATGAAGTCAAGTTAAGGCAGGCAAAAGCGGACAACTGGTATGGAGTATTTTTTGTTCAACCCAGGGAAAGTTTGAGTTACACTTACGACCGTGAGCCAGTAGACCCTCAAATACATCAGCAGTTCACTCTTGAAGTGGACAAGTTTGGCAATGTATTACTAGAGGCGACAGTTGCCTATCCCAGACGAAAAGCCGATGACCCCATAAAGAACGCTGAAGGGAATTCAATAGAAGATAAATGCCTGGCACAACAAACCCGTTTTAACGTAATGTGTTCTAGGCAGCATTATATTAATAATATTAATAATGATTCAGACTTTGAAAACTACCTTCTGGGCGTTTCCTATGAGGAGCAATCCTATCATCTGGCTGAGGTAAAATGCCCGACAGACAAGGCCTTCACTTTTGAGGAAATGGAGCAGGCCGTTGACGAAGCGTTAGAAACCGTCAAGGAAACCCCATCTTCCGACCAGGCGATATTACAAAGCTGGAACAGGAGTATTTTTTGTGACACGAATAACCAGGCACTGAAGCTCGGTGAGGTTTGTCTTCCCTTGCTCCCCTATCAACAACATTCGGCGCTTGGCAGTCAAAATAAGATTGAACAGTTGTTTGAATTGGTTTTAGAGCCTTCCGAGCTGGAGACAAAACTTAAAGAAGGTTTTTATCGCTTTGATGACGAGAATCAATACTGGTGGAATGATGGGCTAACGGAAAACTACTATGGCAAAGATAAGTTTTATCTTGCTTCACAAACAATCGCGCCCGCCGACGGTACTGATGACGCTGTTACAGCATATTCCTATGATAAATACAACTTGCTTTTAACTGAAGTTGAAGATGCTTTGGGAAACAAAACCAAAGCCTACAACATCGATTATCAGACTCTTCAACCAACAACCATGAAGGATGCTAATGATACCTGCACCGAAGTCAGTTTTGACCCGCTGGGTAACGTGGTTTACACCTCGGTTTACGGTTTTGAAAACGGTGTGGAGGTAGGTTTTGCTCCAGTAGCAAAAGCACCTGTTGAACATCCCGCGTCAATGGATGAGATCATCGCCGAACCGGAAAAATATCTGGGCGATATGCAGAGCTATTTCTACTATAATCTGTTCGCTTTTGTTAAAGACAAACAACCCGTATCGGCGCTCTCACTGGTGGCACAGAATTACCCGGATGCGAAAAAATTGGCCCGACAATCGGCTGACCTGCCACCCATTCAAATCCTGCTCACCTACAGCGACGGATTAGGGCGCGAACTACAGTCCAAGTCAAAAGTGGAGCCGGGAGAGTCACTTATTTACGATGAATCGACCCAAGAACTAAGCGAAGGCTTCGCGGAACATCGCTGGGTAACAACGGGCGGCAAAACTTACAATAATAAGGGCGATGTGGTAAAGGAATATGAGCCCTACTTTATTGACACTTCAGATTATATTTTCAATGAAACCCTCAATACATGGGGTGTTAGTAGCGAACTTTATTATGACCCGATAGGACGGCTCGTTAAAACTCTTACTCCAAAAGGATTTCTGATTCTTCAGAAGTACTCTCCGTGGCAAACTGAAAACTGGGATGCTAACGACAGTATCCTAGAATCTCCTTATTATCGGGATAATATTACCTCACCGGATGAAAATTCGCCTTTTTATGATAAAGATTTGACAGAGGCAGAGGCAGGCAGGAAAAATCTGGCTTATGTGGCAAAATATTTTGCTAATACCCCTGTCACTGAAAAAATGGATAATTTGGGGAATGTTATTGTTCAGCAAAAAATCAACCAATATCCCTCCGATCTGTCCAGTCCACTTGCGCCTGAGACTACCGTTGAAAGAGAAATCCTGTGCGACTACGGCTTCTATGATGTAGTGGGTCGGGTTTTAAAGAGTTCCGATCCGCGCCTCAGTGAATTCGGTATCTATAATTTTGAAATGAACTACCTGATGGATATGGAAGAACCCCTCAAGACTATTGGAGTGGACGCGGGGGATAGTTGGAGCTTACCTAATGCTCTGGGCAATCCTATCTTTAGCTACGATGCTCGAAATACTGCTGTTAGCACCACTTATGACATCCTGCAACGCCCCGTTAAAGTTCATGTTAAAAAAGAAGGAACAGACAAAGATCCTCTGGAAATTGATCAGGTGGTACAGCAGATCATTTACGGCGACACCCCCAACTCCGGAGCGCCTAGGCAATGCAATTTACGTGGGCAGGTGTACAAAAACTTTGAATCTTCGGGATTGACCATCATTAACAGCTACAGCCTAGGGGGAGTGCCAATGGCTACCAAGCAGCGCTTCTTCAAAGATTATAAAACACAGGGCAACTGGGGGAAAATTGATCGGCAGAACCAGGATGATTTACTAGAATCGGCGAGTTATAAAAACTCAGCCAACTACGATGCGTTAGGACGAGTCATTGAAGAAACCGACAGTGACGATAATGTCGTGTACCCGGAATACCATTTGAGTGGCGCACTCAACAAACTGACCATCAAAACAGCTGATAATAACCAGCGCACCCACTACGTAAACGGCATCACCTATGATGCCAAAGGGCAAAGACAACAAGTGTTGTATGGCAACAAGACGATTACCCAGTATCAATACGACCCAAAAACGTTTGCCCCTACCAGAATTAAGACAGGTAAGATAGATGAACCAAAAGAGGATTTGTTTGGTAAAATTATTCAGGATATAGCTTACCAGTACGATCCTGTAGGCAATGTCTTCCAAAAGGACATACTTTCTGAAGATACGGTTTTTTATAACAATCAGAAAATCCCGCCCGTCTCGAATTATTTATACGATGCCCTCTATCAACTTATTCTATGTCTTGGACGCGAAAAAATTGCTAACGGAAAAATAAACAAAAAAAATGCCCCTGTAACATCATTTATTCCGGGAGTAAATGATGATCAGGCCATTCTGAATTACATTGAAAGATACAGTTATGACAGAGGCAACAACCGAACATCGATCCGGCATATTGCGGGCAATAATGATTGGACGCGGGAAATGGTGGTTTCCAATTCCTCCAATCGTGCAGTCTCTTCCACCATTCAGGGGAAAATAAAAACCGTAACGCCGAAACAGGTCGATCAATTCTTTGATGCACACGGCAATCAGATACAACTGCAGAGCGTTAACCCCCTGCAATGGGATTATGCCAATCAATTGCAAAAAACCACGGTCATTGTCCATGAAGACGGCACTGAAGATGCCGAATATTACGTTTATGATGGCAGCGGGCAACGGGTTCGTAAGATTAATGAACGATATGGCAATGGCGGCGAAATATGTACGATCAAGCAGACCATCTATTTAGGCAATCTGGAGATTCGCCAGACCCTACAGGGGGATGATTTGGAAACCGCAACGGTGAAAAAAGACTACCACAGTCTGCGTCTGATGGATGGTGATAATGGTGTCGCGACTCGCACAGTTTGGAAAGTCGGCGAACCGCCTAAAGGTTTTGAATCACCGACGACTGTTTACCATTTACAGGATAACCTGGGGTCTTACACCACTCAAGTCAATGAAGACGGCGGAGTGATTGCCAAAGAAGAGTACAGCCCGTTTGGTTGTTCGATCTTGTTTATTGGCTCTGGTACAGCCAATGAGCTGACACATTACCGCTATTCGGGTAAGGAGCGGGATAGCGTGACCGACTTTTACTATTATGGTGCACGCTATTATGCGACATGGTTGGCGCGATGGCTTAATCCTGATCCGGCGGGGACAGTGGATGGGTTGAATGTATATGCCTTTGTTGGGAATAATCCGGTGACGTTTAAGGATCCAAATGGGATGATGATAAATAATTTACAAGAGGCACTAGATCCAAAACCGCCACCTGGGATAATGGAACCACAAGTGCCACGAGAGTCACTTGGGATAAAACGACAAGTGCCACAAAGTATGAGAGAAATAGAACTACAAGAACTACAAGGGCCACCAGGGCCACAAGTGCTACAAGTGCAGCAAGTGCAACAAGAGCAACAAGTGCTACAAGAGCAACAAGTGCTACAAGAGCAACAAGGGCCACCAAGGCAACAAGTGCTACAAGTGCTACAAGTGCAGCAAGGGCAACAAGAGCAACAAGAGCAACAAGAGCAACAAGAGCAACAAGAGCAGCAAGGGCAACAAGGGCAACAAGGGCAAGACCAAAATGAATCAAAGTGTGCTCGTATTGTTCACAATACTAATCGAATTTCTGCTCCTACTATAGAGCTAACTCAAGTGGTTCTAAACTTCGTTTCAGTGACAGAAGGGAATTCTTTAAACAAGACCATGTATCCTTACGAGCAAGGATTTGGTGTTGGTTTGCCTGTTGGACTTGAGCTATTCGCTATATATGACCACTATAACAAGAAAAAAATCACAGGAAAAGAAGCAATTGTTGAGGCTGTTGCAAGTATTTTTAGAGCAGGTGGAACGGTTCTAGTCAATCATGCGGGTTCAGATTATGCGACAAAACAATCAAAGAATGCTCCCGATATATATAAATGGATAGGGGCATCTATATTTTTGACTGGTGCAGCTATTACAACTGTAAGTCAATTCGGCAAATACAAGAAATGGTGGTATCAATAAAAACCCGCTGGCGCGGAACTTGCCTAACGGCAGTCAGGTTTGTAATCCGTGCCTATATATAAACAACTAATAACAAAACAAAAAAACACTAAAAGGAGAAAACAATGACAACAATAAGCAAACTACTCGAAAACAACAGCAACATAAATCTGAAAACCTTAAACTTCCTAAACGGGGAAGCGATAAAAAAAATTACGTTTACCAAAGGCGCAGACCAATCAGCGGAATTATCGCAACTAATGGGCTACCAGCGCTTGCTGCACCTAACCGATTGCGAAGAAACCTCCCTTGCATTTTTTGAGAAAGGTCTGCATTCGGTTTTTCAGATTACTGAACTCGCAAAGTCGGAGTTTGTAAAAAAACATGCCGCAGATTGCACGCCGAATAATTCTCGCACATCAGAGCAATTCGCCGCGTTCATTTACGAAAAAGCGCTGGCCCGTAAAAGTCAGATAGTGCAAACCTATATCGGCATTCATCAGCATAATAGCGCCCATTACAAAGCAGGACGTTTTGATAATTTAAGCGCTGCCACTGCTGATAATTTCAATGCCGTTCCCAGCTATCAAGACCTGTTTGGCGGTTTAGATTTTTGCACCTGCCCCCATTGCCGCTCCGTCTTTTCTCCGGCGGCTTATTTTGTCGATCTGATGAGCACACAGGAAAAATATATTCGTCCACTTTACCCAACTTTTGATGAGTATAAGGAAAAAAATCCTCAGAGTACCTTTGACGAATACAAAAAAGAATACCCGTACTACCTGTACTCCCTGGATATTCGTCGCCCCGATTTAAAGGAAATTCCACTTAGCTGCGAAAATACCAATACCCTTATCCCTACCGTTTCGATTGTTAATGAAGTGCTGGTGCAAAGCATCAGTAAAAATGAGCAAGACGGTGAAAATGAGCAAGACAGCGAAAATAAGCAAGACTATAAACAACTCAGCAATGCCAAATTCCCTTTTAATTTGCCCTACAACTTACCACTCACCGAGATTACCGCATGCCTAACAAAAGAAGGACTCAGCCTGCCGGAAGTTTGGCGATCGCTGACGCCTGCGGAGAAAATAAAAGACAATGCCGCCGTTCAAAAGTCAATCCAACTTGCGACGCTTGGTATTTCGCCTGAAAAATGGGAGCAGTTTTCAACGAAGCACGACGATGAATTACAGGAGTATTATGGTCTTGCTAAAAGTGATAATCCTGTTGAAAAACTGAACAAGGTAGAAAAATTTCTTAAACAAACAGGTTTATCCTTTGTGCAACTCAGGGAGTTGGTCTATCAGGGATTGAGTAAAGAGCAGTTTAAAAGTAAGGAATATGATATTCCTAAAGGCTTCTATATTAATCTCAATGAAAAAGAAGCAGTTAACGATGAACCAATTCAGATTTCTAAAGAGGAGGTAGATGACAAGAATATAGCCGTACTTGAGAACCTCACCAATCATCGTCTCGACCACATCAACCGCTTTGTACGTCTCGCTCAATCGTTAGACTGGTCTTTCGCTGATTTAGATTGGGCATTACAGACGATCGCTAACATAATAAAAGCTTCTCAAGAACACTCGAAGGACTCGCCAGAAGATTTTAAAAACAATATTCTTAACGGCGATGTCGCATTGCCTTATCTGGCCTGGATAAAATCTACACTTGAAGCGAATTCAGATTGGAGCATGTATGAAGTCTGTGCTTTACAGGGCATACTACAAAATTTTGATACTGAGAATTCCCCCAGCTTTCTAGAACAGGTCTTTTTCAATGACAACATTCCGAATAAAGAGATACTGAAAGAAACGTTTGATGCTGATGATGCTCATGGGTTTTGGGTTGTTCCCAAAATGAACCCCGATCTCTTAGATGACAATACTTTAAGCGAGCAAAACCCTCAATATAAAATTCAATCCGCTCTTGCTACAGCGCTTAAATTGGATGTTGATGATCTTATTTATGTTGCAGAAGCTATGCTTGATAGAAACAGTAAATTAACGGATCGTCAACTTCCCATAAACGAGGAAAATCTGGCGGTATTGTACCGTTGCAGTAAGCTCAGTAAATTAGCGGGATTGTCTTTTCAAGAAATATTTGTCGCTTTAAATCTACCTGGCGCACCGGCAGAGGCTATTAAAATAGTCGTATCAAAAGCGAATGAAGATTTACAGCCGATACTGGAAAAATTAACTGAATTTTCAACAGTTATAAAAGAAAGTCCTTTTTCTACCTATGAGTTCGAGTACCTGCTGACAGGGAGAAGCAAACAGGCGACTATCAACAGCCAGATTGTTGTTGCGGTTGAAACACTCGAAAACTTCTACAATGGTTTTCAGGAAACCATAGGCGGTACGTTTCTTTCTAAGGAAAAGCTGGCACAGGGGCTTGGAGATTTAGTTGGCAGGAATCAATATAGTAAAAACGCGCAGGATTACGTGTTTGACAGTCTGATTAAAAAGGTTAACCAAAAAATATCAGATTATTTAGAAACAGCTTTTTCAGATTTGCAAACCTTTTATCTGGATAATAAAGATATAATAGATGAAGCAGTTAGAAAAGCTTTGGAAGATATACCCTGGAATAGGATAGAGGATATTGTTACCAAGGCCATTGAAATCATTACTGAAAAACTAGAAAACCTTACTGACGAACAGAAGAAGCATATTAAAGAGGCAATAACCTCCCTTATTAATAAGATTACTCAGGTTATTTCAGAACCCTTTATACTGCCTATAGTTGAATGCATATTCCCAAAACAAAAACATACCAATGATTTATTACACAACAAAGCCATTGAACTAAGTAAGGGAATCCGTGAGTATATTCTTTCGGAGGGTTTGAGAAATGAGACATCTTTCTCTGATGGAACAAAAGATGATTTCTATACCGCAATGTCTTCAGATTATTTGGAAGACGCTTTATGGATCACCTTAACTAATCACAATAAGTATATCAATGTTACGCATGGTAAAACCAAAGCACTTTCGGTAAAGAAAATTGATGATCGAAGTCAAGGCGAGCTGGAAGTTAAAATAAAAAATTTACTATTCGGCAGTAAAAATAGTTGCCCTAAAGAAAATTTAGACCAGCAGTTTAACGAAAATTTAGACCAGCAGTTTAACAAAATTTTAGACCAGCAGTTTTTAGCAGATCTCACAAAGTACAATGCCGGTATCCTGACAAGATTTTACGAAACACAACAAAACACTTTTCAGCAAGAAGTTGCGACCTTGTATGACCTTTCATCACAGGTATTCTCTCCTTTACTGAATAATGTGCCCGCCTACCCTCAAAAATACGATAAGGACGCGGAAAAATTCAGCGATTACAAACCACTGGAATTAACTGATCTGATTGCGGATGAGACAAAAAGCAGGTTAACGGATAAGGCTGAAGAAAACCCTGAAGAAAACCCTGAAGAAGACAAAAAACGCCTGATTAAAGCATTTCGGAACCTTCAGGTCTATGCCGTTTTGGTGAAAGCCTTATCGTTATCGGATTCTGAGACGCAGAGTCTGGTAAGCTCTCCGGAAATTTATGGAATTATTCCTCCTCACCCACATGAACCCTTTTATCTTACCTTTAACAATATTCAAACACTGTTTGTTTTTAAAACCATGCAGTTGGCTTTACAAGATAACCAGAATCGCCTACTGTATTATATGCAGAGGATTGATGTAACAAGTGATCCAAAAATTAGCAACGCAGTGGATGCAAAAGAACTAGCCGACATTACCGAATGGGATAAAGATCAGATCCTATTTTTATTTAATAATCTGTGGAATAGCGATCAAAACATAGAAGAAACAGATAACCAAAACATAGAAAAAACATATAACAAACCCTGGGGAACAGTAGATGGTATTTTCTTGCTCTCACAATGGTTCAGCGAAAGTAAAATTCTCAATCTGGATGTAAGCACCCTGTGGAGTTTGTATAAATTCGCAACCTTTAAGATGCCGCAATATGCTTACAGTGAGCAAGTCGCAGCCGCCTTATGGGGAGGTATGGCGCCAAAATATGATGATGAGGTTTTACGAACCTTAAGAGCAGGTATAGACGTCAGTACTCGTAATGCACTGGCGCCCTATGTACTTCACGCATTAAATATTAAAAATGTTAACAGCTATAGAGACTTGTCTAACTACCTGCTCATTGACATTGAAGTTGGCTCAGAGGGTGAAACGTCCAAAATAAGTTCTGCCATTTCTACAGTACAATTATATGCGCATCGTTGTATTAACAATCTGGAACAGGAAGTGAGAGTTCTGGATGAGTTTGAGCAATGGTGGAAATGGATGGCCAACTACCGTGTATGGGAAGTTAACAGAAAGGTATTTTTATTCCCTGAAAATTACATAGAACCGGAACTCAGAAAAGACAAAACGCCGGAGTTTACTCAACTGGAAACTGACCTACAGGCAGCTAACCTAAAAAATCCCGCAGAGATTGAAATGGCATTTAATTCCTATATGGATAGTTTTGCAGAAGTGGCTGACCTCGAAGTAATAGGTAGCGCCGGTTATGACTATGCCCAAGAGGTATTAACAAAGGATGACGGAGGTGTGAAGAAGAATACTTATAGCAAGGTATTTTGCCTGATAGGACGTACACAAAACGAACCCTACGCCTACTATTACCGCACGGTAACATTTTTACGCAACTTGAACGGGCAGGATTATGTACCAGTAAAGTGGGAACCATGGATTAAAATAAATACTCCTATCCAGGCGATTGGACCGGTTAAACCGGTATTCGGTCTGGGGAAATGGTTTATTACCTGGGTTGAGCAACAGCAAACCGGATCAAAGCTAGATAATTCAGGTGATGATCAAAAACAGGTGCCTGAACAGGTGCCTGAACAGGTGCCTGAATACACCGCTTTTTGTAAACTGAGCTATCTCAATTTTAATAAAGAATGGGTCGCACCCAGAACAATTGGTGAGGTGAGGTTGTCCGGTTCAATTGAGGATTTTGATGCAGAAACAAAACTCTATTGGGATCAAGTTTATCCGTCCTATTTTAATTCACTGCAAATGCTTATTGTTACTTATGGTAAAAAGCCATCAGCCAACACAAACAGCAATCAGGAACCTTCCTTTCCTTCTTCCTTATATTCTTTTGAATACGGTGGTGATTCCACATTAACAAAAGGGTTCAAATTAGCGGCTCGATATGCTTCAAAAGAGGGGCTTTATACGCCACCATTTAATCAACAGATACAAACGCACATTGATTACCAATATTGGATGAGTTTAGACAGTCTATCGCAGAAAAATTTAATTCCAGCAAACGAATCAATTAATGAGTTTTCTTTGTCAACATGGATATTTAACAACAAAAATATTGATGGAACTAAAATATGGGAAGCCAAAAACTCAAATGATAGTCAGTGTAGTTTGTCAGTAGGTGACTCAGAGTTAGATTTTAAACTTGGATCTATTGATGAAAAGATAGAACTCGGAATTGATGACGAGACATGGGCGAATTTGGGAACTGTATTATCGATGAATTCTACTAAAGAAATACTCTCCAACCATAATACCAAAAAGATTGGATTTGGATTTAGTGGTAATTATCAATTGATTTCATGGGTTGCTGAAAATAGAAAAAGCTTTTCCTATGGAAAGATAGATAATGAAGGAAAGCTGACTCAGCTTGAGCTGGAGATGAAGGAAGAGTCTATTGATAGCGCTGTGGGCTTAATAATGTGGTCCAACGAATTATATGCATACTGGTTGGAGAAGAAAACTGATATTTATCCTCAAGAGCTAATAGATAAAACAGAAGACTATCCCAATATACAATATTTTATCAAAATAGGGCGCATTAAAGATAAAAAGCTGATCGATGTTGTTTTCGTGAATAATGGGCAGGAGGAACAATATGAAACTACTAACCTTAAGATGACAACGGATGCTCCTAAAGATTTTGTAAACGACAGAGATGTAACTCTTCCTGGTATGGTTGTATTTAAGGGTGATTTAATTATTTCTTGGATATATAAGGAAAATAATAAAGGAGAAACCGTTCAATATATAGGGTATTTGTTGAGACCCTTTGATGGAGTATTTTCTAAAGGATCCCAATCTTTAGAGAAACCTTATTCAAAGCCATATCCTATATCAAATCCAATTCTGACAGTTTTTTATGATCATCTTTATGTTTTTAGCGTAGATAAGGCTTCCTATATATGTTCAGGTGAAATGCGTGAAGGTTCATTGTCAATGTGTAATTTGGTGGACTTTAAACGAGTTGAAGGTCTTGATCCAACTTCGTGTCAACCAATTGCCAGGGTTTATGAGGATAATGTTTACTTGACAAGTGCAAAACTTGACATTGCAATATTATATAAGTTTAAGTTTATTGATTCACCTGATGGAGAATTTAAATCAACTTATTCTGTTGAGCGAATAGAGGCTGACTCATTCTCTTATGAATTTAGAATAGCAGTACCATTAGTCTATGAAAACAAACTACGCTTAGGGTATGGTAATGATGCTCAAGAGATAGTGATTCGATATAATGGGATTAAAATCTACGTTAATGGAGTTCTAAAACAGGAAATTTGTTCGGATGTAGGATTTCAAATAAATGAATTGTTGCTTTTTCCAGGTATTTGCGTAAATTCTAGTAATTTAAAAGATTGCTTTCTTCAAGAAGTGATATTATCGACTAGTCGTTTGGAAGGAAATAATATTGAACAACTCTACAAAAACAGCGAGCAATACATCACCCAAGGTTATCAAAACGTAGTTTTTAATGATGATGGGAAGAGCAAGAATCCAAACGATCCAAACGATTATTTTTCACCTCCTCTAAGCCCTGCATCCAGAGTTATTGATCAACCCGGCTGGCAAATATATCGCAAGGACGGCATTGAACTGCTTTCCGGTTTACAGAAAGAGAAAGATGCAGATGACAAAACAATCCTGTCTTGCGATCGCCTTAATACCACAGCCATCAACTCACTCAGTCAAACCCTCTACATGCAAGGCATCAATGGTCTGTTAAGCCTGGACTCTCAATTGACTCCAGAGATCCCTTTTTCTATATTAGGACCAAATTCAGATGTCGCAACGCCCTGGCCAACAGATACCATCGACTTTAACGGCGGCGCTATGTCACAGTATTATTGGGAGATCTTCTTTTACATGCCTTTCCTGATTGCCCGCAGTTTACAAACACAACAGCATAGCAATGCAGCCAAAACATGGTTCGAGTATATTTTTAACCCAACTTTTAATAAAGGGGAAATTACCCTGAATGACAGTACTAAAAATGATAAGTACTGGCGTTTTCTTGGTTTGCGCAGTGCCTACAATCCAACTCTGAAAGAAGAACTCGATCAAAGCTGGGCAGATGAGGTCAAATACGATACAAAGAACGTCGAACAACTCTACGCCTATCATAACGACCCATTTGACTCCCACGCAATTGCCCGACTTCGGCCTATTGCCTACCAGAAAACAATGGTAATGCACTACATTGACAACCTGCTTGTCTGGGGAGATAAGTTATTTAGACAATACACGGTGGAAAGCATTTTAGAAGCCAGTATGCTCTATATAATGGCTTATGATTTATTGGGTAATGACCCTGTGAATCTGGGGGAAATGCCCTTACCTGATGCTGTTCCGTATAACGAGCTTAATACAAAAAATGAATTCCTGATCTATACAAATGAATTCCTGATCTATCTGGAACAGGCCTTAAAAAAACAAAAAGTTCTCCTGAAGGCCACTGACACCCCGATTAACTATATTCTCGGGCTTTATTTTGGTCTGCCGGAAAATGAAAAGTTTCTTCGTTACTGGGATACCGTAAAAGAACGGCTATTTAATATTCGCCACAGCCTGAATATTGATGGGGTACGCCAGCACCTGGATCTATTCCAGCCTGCCATTGACCCTGCCAAACTTGTTGAACAACTGGCCAATGGTGGCAGTATTTCAAGCGCTCTGGCGGTTTTGAATACCTCTATTCCTTATTATCGATTTTCGGTAATGATTCAACTGGCAAAAAATACCACACAAACGGTGATGCAGTTTGGCCAATCCCTGTTGGCGGCACTTGAGAAAAAAGATGCAGAACAACTGTCTTTGATGTACAACCAGAACCAATTGACACTTCTACAGCAAACCACCGGTAGTAAGCAGGCACAGGTAGACTCGTTATCACAAACCCTAGAGTCGCTTAAGTGTAGTGATAAGAGTGCTGAAGAACGTTATTCTTATTATAAGGATTTAATAGAGAAAGGTCTTTCAGGAGAAGAGGAAGCACAACTTGGGTTATTGATAACGGCTTCGGTTGCATATACAGCCGCAAATGCAATAACCCCTGGTGGATATGCCACGGAATTAGTCCCCAACATATATGGTTTTGCAATGGGTGGACAAAGTTATGCAGCTGCATTTTGGGCCGCGAAAAGCATATCTCAAGCTGTAGGAGATACATCAACTCAATCAGCAGGTATTACGGGTCTTTATGCTAATTATAATCGACGAGAACAGGAATGGGAGCTCCAAAAAAAACTGGCCGAATCAGATAAAGAACAAATTAAACACCAGATAGAAGCAACAAAATACCAAATTCAGGCCGCAGAGGGTGAAGTTACCCTGCTCAAAAAGAACATCGACCAAGAGCAAAAAGTCCAGCAATTTCTAAAAAACAAGTTCACCAATGAGCAACTGTATCAATGGATGGTCGGTAAGTTGTCGGCCAGCTATTTTCAGGCGTATCAATTGGCTTACGATATGTCGCTACAGGCCCAGCAAGCCTGGAACTTCGAAAAAGGTGTTGACGAGTCCTATATCAAAGGCGGTTATTGGGATGGACTGCATGAAGGATTATTAGCCGGAGAAGGTTTAATGTTAAATCTTGTGCAAATGGAGAACGCTTATATGCAGCAAAACAAACGGCGTTTGGAAATTCAGAAAACGATTTCATTATTGCATGAATGTCCCAAATCATTGGACAACCTCAAAGACCGAAATAAGGGAGAGTGCATTTTTGAACTCAGTCAAGAGATGTTTAACGATGATTATCCTAACCATTATTGTCGTCAAATAGTGTCGGTATCACTTACTTTTCCAACCCTGATTGGCCCCTATCAGAATATCCACGCTACCCTGACCCAGCTTAGAAACAGCACAATTATAAAACCAGGTAGCGATCCAAGGGTGGATTGGCAGACAAATCAACAAATAGCTCTATCACAGGGAGTGAATGATACAGGAATGTTTACTTTGAATTTTAATGATGAACGCTATTTACCGTTTGAAGGAACCGGGGCCGTTTCCACATGGAAGTTGGAAATGAAACACGACCGTAATCCTGGAGTTGATTTTACCAATTTGACGGATGTGATTATTCAACTAAATTATACGGCACTACCTGGGCCGACACAACAATAGATTCAGGCATCTGTAGCTAAAATTTGAAAAAGATGATCTGTAAGATAGGAGATAAAATATCCCATTACAAAAGCTAAAGCCCATTAAAACGGGCTTTAGCCTAATTGGTATGAGGAGGTGCACATATACCGCCGAATCAATGCTAGCTAGTGCCGCTGCGCGGAAGTCAACCCACCCCTAACCCCTCCCAGGAGGGGAAGTCAAAACTCAAAAGTCAAAAGTCCTATTAAATAAGGCTTTTGGTCTATTGCCAACTCCCGTGTTATTTCCGCACTCCACCACTAGTTAATAGTAGATAGTTTAGTTTTGATTTTAGGGGTCATTTTCCTGCCATGAAGATCTATGCTGAGTGGAAAAAGCCCTAATTCAAAATAAAAATGAATAAAGTCTGCTAATGCGATCGCCTTAAATTCAATTTTGGTTTCCTCGTGCGATCGCTTTTTCTTATACCAATTTCACAAAAGATTGCTACGTCTTTTTGGGCGCAAGCCTTCACTCGTGTCAACTTAAGCCATAAATACCTTACTGGTTAGGTTTCACAGCCCGCCTTGAAATCAATGATACTGTGGGCGAATTAGGTTAAACCTTGGAAAGAGCAGGGAGCAGGGAGCAGGGAGCAGGGAGAAAGTATGCGTAGGGTGCGTTCCCCAACCATTGGTGTCAACTTAACGGTGAAACCATTGGCCCGCCTTGCAATAAATTGACAAGGCTAATCAGGGGCGTTCATTAAAATGAACTAAATTTTGATATTTTCCAGTTCAATTCATTGAACGTAATCTATTAGCACCGAAA